>CAJHZB010000016.1_pt1 | contig 49862 bp, 52 predicted proteins | sample 9198931 | NCBI WGS metagenome assembly CAJHZB01 (sample SAMEA7708346, study PRJEB35096) | sediment metagenome | biome: marine neritic benthic zone biome [ENVO:01000025]; feature: sediment [ENVO:00002007]; material: shallow marine sediment [ENVO:03000034] sea grass bed [ENVO_01000059] ... | reverse complement strand
TACGAATGCTAATGTAATTAATAATATTAAAGGGTAATTACTAATAAATTTCATTGTATCCTCCATCGGAATTTCAATTATTATACAAGTAAACATTTTAGAATTAAAGAATTAACTGATAAATGGTGGCGACGGGTGGATTTGAACCACCGACAAATGCCTACGTTAAGCATTGCTCTATAGACTTGTGTTCGGTTTTAACCAACAAAAATAAACACATAAATAAGCAAGTACTTAAACTGGTAGTGAAGAGTAATTTCTCAATAAGGACAATGGAATAGTTGGTGGCGACGGGTAAAACTATTGCACTTAAAAATTAACGAAGATTTGTTACATAAAATTCTTTATCTTCTGGTCATAAAAAATATTCCAAATATAATCAAAGCTTAGACTATCATATAGAAATAATTATCAACAACTATTCCTTCCCTTTTATTACCTCATTCATCCTATAAAAATCAGGAATAAATACCTATTGAAAAAACAAATTTAATAACAATATTAAAGATATGTGCAAAAGTTTTAAATAAAATTTTAAACTATAGAGGGTATGCTGCTTTAACCATTATCCTCCCAAAATACGGTATAGCATACCCTCTCCTAACCACACTATAATATTATTATAAAAAATTCAAGAATAAGTAAGATTTGACTGAGACAAATGCCTACGTTAGGCACTGCTCACCTTTAACTAACTTGCTGAATTTATTATAAATGCTTAAAAAATATATTCTTTATGGATTATATGGTGATTAATGGAAAATTGGAGCGGGAAACGGGATTCGAACCCGCGACCTTCTGCTTGGCAAGCAGACGCTCTAGCCAACTGAGCTATTCCCGCATTTTAGGTAGATGAAAAAGTTAGCTTGATGTTTATTTAATGTCAATAGATACAAAACAGTCTTTTTTGGTAATATTATTGCTCAAATGGCAAATTTTGACCGGAAGAAATTTTTTTCCAGTATAAAAAAAGTTGTAATCAAAGTCGGAAGTAGTGTACTGACCGACGATGAAGGTAATCTTCTTGAATACAGATTTGGTGAGATTGCTTCGCAGATTTCTGACCTCAGGGAAAAGAATATAGAGGTAATCCTTGTTTCCTCAGGAGCCATTGCCTCGGGAATGAAAAAACTTGGGATCGATGAATGGGCCACAGATATTCATACAAAGCAGGCGATTGCAGCCTGCGGGCAAAGTTCGCTTATCTGGAGTTATGAAAAGGCATTTTCCAAGTACAATATCAATGTTGCCCAGATACTCCTTACACATAACGGTTTTTCAGACAGAAAACGCTTTCTTATAGCACGCAAGACCATCCAGCAGCTCCTGGAAATGAACATAATCCCGATAGTAAATGAAAATGATACCGTAGCAATCGAAGAGATAATGATAGGTGACAATGATAACCTTGCAGCGCTTGTTACATCCCTTACCGAGGCTGATTTAATGATTCTGCTAACAAATATTGACGGAATTTACAGTGAGGACCCAAAGAAGAATGCAGATGCAGAGTTCATATCACTTATAAACGAAGTAAATAATGAAATTGAAAAAATTGACGGCGGGACCACTGGCAAGACCACTACCGGCGGAATGAAAACCAAGATTGAGTCTGTAAAAAAAGCTTCGCTCTTTGGTGTGCCTTCGGTAATTGCAAACGGCGAAAATAAAGAGGCTGTGACCAAAATCTTTAACGGCGCGGAATACGGTACCCTTGTCCTTCCTTCCCAGGACAAAATGAAAGCAAGGAAGCACTGGATCGCGTACAATCTAAAACCAGCGGGCAAATTGACTCTGGATGAAGGCGCTAAAACCGCTATTCTTAAAAAAGGAAAAAGCCTGCTTCCCTCGGGAATACTTAAAACTCAGGGCAATTTTGGAATAGGTGACTGTATTATCTGCCTCGATGAAAGCGGGGAGGAATTTGCAAGGGGTATATCGACTTACAGCGCTGAAGAGGTCCGGAAAATAGCCGGGAAAAAAACCGGTGAAATAGAAAAAATACTGGGTTATAAATACAGCGACGAGGTCATACACAGGGATGACCTGGCTGTAATCTTAAAAACAAATGAACAATAGATTTTTACTTTATACAGCGTCGGTATTAGTTCTTTTACTGATAGTTTTGACCATAACTTTTTATTACCTGATTTTTCTCGAAGGATATTCCAGTAAAACTTCATTGGTAGAGATACCTAAAGGCTCCAGCCTCAGGAAGATTGGGTCTATCCTCGAGGACAACAGCCTTATCAGGAACAAAACGCTTTTTCTTTTTTCAGCATATTTAAACGGCAGTGCAAACAGTCTGAAAGCAGGTGAGTACGAGATCATCTCCGGAAGCAGTATTGAGTTAATAGTTAAAAAAATTGCTAACGGTGATGTTTACCTCAGGCAGGTCACAATTCCGGAAGGAAAATCCATCTGGGAGACTGCAGAGATTTTTGATAAGAACGGTTTTGCGGATAAAGACGATTTTATTAATCTCGCAACAGACCCCGGTTTTGCAAAAAAATTAACAGGCAAAAACATACCTACACTTGAAGGCTACCTTTACCCTGATACTTATTCTTTTCCTAAATCAATGGGTACGGGAGGTATTCTTTCGGCAATGGTGGACGGTTTTAACAATATCTACGAAGGGCTTGCGAACGAAAAGAATATAAGGCTAACTGACCACCAGGTTGTGATTCTTGCTTCAATGATAGAAAAAGAGACAGGTGTCCCTTCGGAAAGAGAAGATATTTCCGCGGTATTCCATAACAGGCTGAAGAAAGGGATGAGGCTTGAGTGTGACCCTACTGTAATTTACGGTATGGGCGACAGTTATAAAGGAAATATCAGAAAAAAGGACCTGCTCACTAAAACCCCTTATAACACCTACCAGATTTACGGGCTTCCGGCGGGGCCTATTGCAAATCCGGGAAAAGATGCATTGAGTGCAGCACTGAACCCTTCGGATGTTAAGTTCCTGTTTTTTGTGTCAAAAGGAGACGGGAGCCATTACTTTTCCACTGATTACAGGAGCCATGTAAACGCGGTAAATAAGTACATAAGGAACAGGAAAAAAAACTAGTTTGAAAAGACCTTGTCAAACGGGTCTACCTGGGCTTTTATATCTTCCCTGCCGGTAAAGAACTTGTCTTTTCTTTCAATCTTGATTAAACCGTCTTTACCCTTGAACGCTACAAACTGCGTGCCTATTGTTTCCTGGGAAACCTGCTGAAGTATCTTTGGATAGTTCTTGGAGCCGATAAAGATTGAGTGAATGCAGACACCAAGCTTTTTGGCAAGTACCCTTTCACGAAATACATCGCAGTCACCTGATGTTGGTATTCCGTCTGTAATGAAAAGAATATGCTTGTTTCTTAAACCCCTTCCCCTGAATTCAGAGAGTGATTCGCTCAGGGCATCTTCATAGTTTGTGTTTCCCGAGCATTCCGTGTTGGTAGAAAGGTTTAGTACCCATTGATAATCACGGGTGAAGAACTTAGAATTCTTTTTATATTTAAAGCTTTTATGATTAAACTCCACATAACCCACTCTCATGTTTTTAGACCTTGCAAGTTCAAGTACACCTTTTACAACGGATGATGACCACTCGCTGTATACACCCATCATTGAAGTGCTTACGTCCCTGAGAATGGCGATTTCTCCACCAAGTGTTTCCTTTTCTCTCCTGTGAACCCTTGGAAGCTGGGGAGACATATTGTCGGCCCATATAAAGCCGTCCATTGGGTCGATATCCTCTACCTCATCGAAATCAGTCATTCTTTTCCAGGTCCTTGGGACCCCGCCCGGATGGAATGATTTCCTCGCAATATTTCTCTGAAAGTTTCCGTCAAGGACTTTCATGATCATTTTAATGTTGTCGGCGGTATCGAGGTTTCGTTTGCCCGGGACGAGGAGGTCGTCGTCCTCACCAGAGTTTTTGGACTTACTTGCAAATATTTTATCAGTCTGTGAATCCTTTTCTTCATCACTTCCGTCGTCGAAAGGCAGTCCAGTCGGGTCCGAAGGAATGTTCAGATCATCAGGAGGATTCATCTCGCTGTCCTGGTTTATGTTTTCTTTTAGTTCTTTAAGGGCCTGGAAAAAAGTTTTCCTTGCATCCGACACTTCTTCGTCAGATTCCTTGTCGGCTTCTTCATCAGGTTTTTCTTTTAGTTCCTGGTCCTCGGGAAAATCCTGGTCAAACTCGGACATAGGCTGTTCAGCCTCGTCTCTTAGCTTGTCATCTGGATTTTTTTTTTACGGTCCAGGTTCTGAAGGATATCGTCCAGCTGGTCGTACACGTCCTCGGGGATCCTGAATGCAGTCATATATTTAAGAGCCTGGAGGTCTTCCAGTGCGCAAACATCCCGTCCGGCAATCAGCGCATGTGCACGAATTATTTTAAGTGATTTAACAAAAAATGTTCTGTCGGATATTAACGAATTTGTTTCGTTCAGCCCGTAGTCTTCGATTAATATTGTTACAAAGTTTGCAAGGCCTTCCTGGACTTCGGCAGGTATTTCAATAGTGTCAATTTTTTCAAATGCTTCATCAAGAATTTCTTTGCTGACAGATACGGGAATTTCTTCATTGGATGATTTAGTGGAATAAAGTTCAATTACCTTTCTTGCGTCATCCCACCCCTTACCGTATGAAATGCCGAGGGATTTTATCTGCAGTACAAACCTGTCAAGGTTTGCGGGGTCAAGGGGTTCGTTGTAATACTCATCAGCTGTAGGGTTGCTTGTTGCAATAGCTGTCATAAGGGGAATTGATTCGTTAAAGAATTTTCTTTCATTAAGAATACGAAGAAGGACGTTTAGGGATTCACCCGGTGCCCTTGAGATGTCGTCAAGAAGGCAAATCTCAGATTTAAGTATGCCGCCCTTAACAATCTTCTGTTTGATTATTTCGCCTTCATCGCTTTTTTCCTTGGAAATTACCAGGTCTCCGATAAGTTCGGAAAGCCTTGTGTCCCTGTGAAGTTGGTAGAAAAAGAAATTGAGCTGTGCTGAGGCTGATATGATTTCGGACAACATGGTCTTTGCCGTCCCGGGAGGCCCTTCTATATAAATATGCTCCCTTGATACTATACCAAGCAATAGGGCCATCTTTACCTGTTCGTGCCCAACAACATGTTTGTCCATCTCAATTTTTAATTTTAGAATTGGGTTTTCATTGTCCATAATGTATGGTAACTCCAAGGTAATTTGTAGTAGGAAATACTACATAAGTAATATCGCCTTTGCAACGTATTTAGGATGTTTTGAGTTAGAAAGTACATTTATTATGAAAAATAAACTATAATAAGCATTATGTTTTTTCTAATAAATTTTTTTTATTCAAAAAAAATATTTTTGTTAAATAAGATTTTGAACTTAAAATTAATATTAATCAACGGGAATGTTACATTTTCTATAAACAATGATAATCCAGTGTGAAGCATGTAAAACTAAATTCAGGGTAGGGGACGACAAGGTCAAACCACCCGGTATAAAGGTCAGGTGTTCAAAATGCGGTGAAGTGTTCTTTTTTGAATACAGCCTCCACGAAGACCACGGCCATGAAGCTCAGCCTGAAAATCCACTTACAGAAGTACCGAATTCAGCGGAAACCCCCGATACGGATGTAATCCGGGAAAACGTACTTGATGATGTTCCTGCAGGTACCGAAACGGACCCCGAACCGGAACAAATCAGTTTCAATCCGCCTGAACCCGAAGATGATTTAATTAAAATTGAAAATGAACCCCCCCAGGAAGCGGCAGGAGATTTACAGGTAGAAAAAATAACACCTGAAGTAAATAATTTAGACAGTGAAAGCCCGCCCGATGAAAAGCAAAACGCAGACGGGACTTTCCTTAACCTGGAAATTGACCACCTGGATGATATGGTCAAAGAGCAGGGTGTTGAAGCCCAGGCAGACCAGTTTGCGGCCTCTGAAGAAAGTACCCAGGCACCAGAACCTTCTGTATCGGAACCACCCAAAGAAAAACCGGGAAACGAGTTTAAATCACCAAATTTAAGCCTTGACCAGGATGTACTTGAGCAAACCTATAGCAAGGGCACCGTGGCTTCCTCTTCTGATGTTCAGCAGCCCGCTTATGCTGCTACTAAAAAGGCTTCGACAGTAAGAAGGTATCCAAGAGGAAAAAGAGACGGGGGCGGTTTTATAAGAAAGTTAGTTACCTGGGTCTTGTCACTCCTGCTGATATGTGCACTATTTTTTGTATCAATGTTCTTATTAAATGAAACCAAAATATACCCGAATGATTATTTCAGCCGTTTTGACAGTTTTGCAAAAAAATACTATAGCGGTGGCAGCAGTCTTGACCTTAAAAAGAATATAAGGATAAAAGGAGACAAGGGCAGTTGGTATAGCTCTAAGTACGGCCAGGTCTTTGTAGTAGCAGGTGAAGCTGTAAATATATCAACAACTCCGATTAACTACCTTAAACTTCGTGTTTATTATGTCTCCGACGGAACGAATATTTTTATACAGGAACTTTACGCCGGCAATACTTTGTCCAGAAGAGAGATAAAAAACAGTTCCTTTAACAGTCTCCAGGCAAAACTGAACAGAAAAAACGGCGATATCAGCTATGACGATGCAAACAACCTTGACGGACTGAATTTTGATATACAGCCGGGTGAGGTAATTCCGTTTTATTCTATTTTTCCTGCAAAAGAAAAAATACTCGGATTAAAATACAGGGTCGAAGTAGTTGATTACGATTCTGCAGAGATCAGTGAAAATCCTTAGAGAAGCGCTTGCTATATAAGCCCGGTTCTTGTAATATAACGCTTTTAATACTTTAGAAATAAGCAGTAATTTTAATGAAATAGAAATGGAGTGTAATAATAAATTATGAAAGCCACAAAGATAAAAGTAAGCGTGAGCCAGGACGGATTATTACCACAGGAGACTGCTGAAATAGCAACAGTGGATTTCCCCGTTTTCCAGAAAAAACTGCTTAAAGCCCTTGGATTTGAAAGGGTGGATTCTGAAACCTTTGTCGGGGTATTACCTGTATTTGTTCACCTTTCCGATAACCAGCAGGAGATCGAGGTAGAGCTCGGTGTAGGACTTCCCGAGATGAGGAAAAAGGTGCTGGAAATACTTTTAACCCCAAGCACCGCTAAACAGATTGTAAAAGAAAAACCCAAGAAGAAGCCGAGAGCGGCAAAAACGGCTGCTGCAAACAAAGCGGCTGCTGCAAAACCAAAAAAAACAGCAGAGAAAAAAACAACCGAGAAAAAAACAACGGCCAAAAAAACTAAAGGAACCAAATAATGAGCGTAGGTAAGGTTGAAGAAGCCTTAACATTCGATGATGTATTACTAGTACCTTCTTACTCTCAGATTTTGCCCACGGACGTTGATGTATCAACACAGTTAACTCCAGGTATTAAGTTAAATATTCCGTTAATCAGTGCCGCCATGGACACTGTTACAGAGGCCCGTACGGCCATTACAATGGCGCAGGAAGGCGGGATCGGCATTATTCACAAGAATATGCCGGCAGATTTCCAGGCATCTGAAATTGAGAAAGTAAAGAAGTTTGAAAGCGGAATGATCGTTAACCCCCTGACCGTTAAACCCAACCAGCTTGTACAAGATGCTGTTGATATAATGGATAATTTTGGCATCACCGGCCTTCCGGTTGTTAAAAATGACGGCACACTGTTTGGAATTATTACTAACAGGGACCTCAGGTTTGAAAAGAACCTTGAATACAAAATTGAAAAGGTAATGACACCCAAAAAAAACCTGGTTACCGCCAAAGAAGGGACAACTCTTGAGGAAGCAAAAGAGCTGCTTCATAAATACAAGATTGAAAAGCTTCCCGTAGTTGATTCCGGTTTTCGCCTCCGCGGTCTTATAACAATGAAGGACATTGAGAAAATTGAAAAGTTTCCCAATGCATCCAAGGACAGCATGGGAAGACTGAGATGCGGGGGAGCCGTAGGTGTTTCCGCGGATATGGAGGAAAGGGTGGAAAAATTACTTTCCGTAGGCTGCGATGTAATTATTATCGATACAGCGCATGCACACACAAAAAAAGTGATAGACAGTGTTAAATACATAAAAAAGAATTTCAAAAAAATAGAAGTGATTGCAGGCAATATAGCAACCGCTGCCGGGGCGGAAGCACTGATTAAGGCCGGAGCCGATGCCCTTAAGGTAGGTGTAGGCCCGGGTTCAATCTGTACTACAAGAATAATTGCCGGAATCGGGGTCCCTCAGATTACAGCTATCTGTGAAGTTTCAAAAGTAGCATCAAAAAAGAACGTACCGATAATTGCGGATGGGGGTATTAAGTACTCGGGCGATATTACCAAGGCCCTTGCATCAGGGGCATTTTCTGTGATGATAGGCAACCTTTTTGCCGGTACCGACGAAGCACCCGGAGAGACCGTGCTGTTTCAGGGAAGGTCCTATAAAGTCTACAGGGGAATGGGCTCAATTGAGGCCATGAAGAAAGGGAGCAAAGACAGGTATTCCCAGGACGATATAGATGAGGACGCAAAATTTGTACCCGAGGGGATCGGGGGCAGGGTCCCGCACAGGGGTTCACTCGGCAGTATTATTTACCAGCTAATCGGCGGTGTGAAGTCCGGTATGGGATATACGGGCTGCGTAAATCTTAAAAAACTCAGGTCCAATGCAAAATTTGTAAGAATAACAAACGCGGGTTTCAAGGAAAGCCATGTTCATGACGTAATCATTACCAATGAAGCTCCTAACTACAGGATAGAATAGTATCCATCCCTAAATAATATGTCAGAAAACATACTGGTTTTAGATTTTGGTTCTCAGTACACGCAGCTTATTGCAAGGCGTGTAAGGGAGCTTGGTGTGTATTCGGAGATAAAACCCTTTAATTCAAGCATTGATGAAATTAAAGCACTTTCTCCTAACGCAATTATACTGTCCGGTGGCCCGTCAAGCGTATGGGACGAAGATTCGCCGAAAATTGACAGTGAAATATTAAGTCTTGGTGTCCCGGTGCTTGGTATATGCTATGGAATGCAGATTATTGTCCAGTCACTCGGCGGAAAAGTAGAAAAATCTGATAAAAGGGAGTACGGTCCTGCAACGATCAATACGAGCAAAACCGATGACCTTTTTTCTGAAATCCCTGGTTCAACAGACGTATGGATGTCTCATAGTGACAAGGTACTTGAGATACCGGAAGACTTTATACCGGTAGCTTCTACGGACAATACGCCAGTAGCGGCTGTAAAGAGCAAAAGCATGAAAATATACGGGACCCAGTTTCACCCGGAGGTAGTACATACCCCTCTTGGTAAGCAGATACTTTCTAATTTTATTTATAAAATATCAGGATGCACCGGACAGTGGAGCCCGGAATCTTTTGTGGAGAGCAGTATCCGAAATATACGGGACACCGTGGGCGACTCGAAAGTAATTTGTGCCCTTTCAGGCGGTGTGGACTCAACTGTTACGGCAGTCTTACTAAAAGAAGCAATCGGCAATAACCTCACATGTGTTTTTGTGGATACGGGCCTTATGAGACTTAATGAATCTGAAGAAGTTGTAAGAAATTACAAGGCACTCGAACTTAACCTTATTGATGTTGATGCGGGAGAAAGGTTCCTTGCTAAATTAAGCGGGGTAACTGACCCTGAAAAGAAAAGAAAAATTATTGGGGAAGAATTTATAAATGTATTTGATGAAGAAGCGGACAAGTTTTCCAATGCCGAGTTTCTTGCACAGGGCACACTCTACCCCGACGTAATTGAAAGCGTCAGTGTTAAGGGCCCTTCGGCAACAATCAAATCACACCACAACGTGGGCGGACTGCCCGAGAAAATGAATTTAAAACTAGTTGAGCCCTTAAGAGAACTTTTTAAGGACGAAGTAAGGGAAGTGGGCAGGGCAGTAGGTGTTCCTGACGGGCTGTTAAACAGGCACCCGTTCCCGGGGCCGGGACTTGCCATCAGGGTAATTGGTGAAATTACCGCCGAATCACTTCATATACTTCGCAGGGCCGACCATATTTTTATTGAAGAACTAAGGGCCGGCGGCGAATACGAAAATATCTGGCAGGCTTTCTGTGTTTTCCTTCCAATACGGACAGTCGGTGTAATGGGAGACGAGAGGACTTACGACAATGTAATTGCCCTTAGGGCCGTAACAAGTGTTGATGGTATGACAGCAAGCTGGGCCAGGATATCGCCTGATCTGCTTGAGAAGATATCAGTAAGGATAATTAATGAAGTTAAAGGTGTTAACAGGGTTGTTTATGATATTTCCACAAAACCGCCAAGTACGATAGAGTGGGAATGATTTGTTTAGGAATTAAATACCGGATTTTTTAAAAATACAGAACTCACCAAGGACAGAAATAAGTTCCCATCCGTCCTGACCCAGTTTGTTAAGGGATTTTTCAATACTGCTTTTCGATGATTCTCTTCTTTCGTTGCTTGCTTCCTGGGAAACTGCAATATCATGGTTTTGCGGTTCCTGCACTAATGATTCGGTTGTAACAACTTTATATTCCCATTCATGGATTTTATTCAATTTCGGTCCCTTCTTCACTTTTTGCTTCTACTGTTTCGTTTTCGGTGTCGACAGATTCTTCAACTGCTTCTTCTTCGTCAATAATCAGGATTTCACTTTTGTCGGTCACATCGGGAAGTTTCTTTATGTAGCTTTCGTAGTTTTTCTGGGTGAGCATACCTTCATTAATATACCTTCCCGCAACCCTTACATCATATAATTTATCGTCTTTGGACATAATTAATTCCTCCAAGTCAGGTAAAGATACCAACAAAGAGATTATAATCAACCAAAATAGCAAAATTTATTGTTTGTTGTTTTTGAACCATGCCCAGGTTCTTTCAAGGCCGGTATCAAAATTGATCCGGGGCGACCATCCGAGGACCTTTTCTGCATGAGTGTTATCAAGCGAGATATGACTGACCTCACCCTGGACTGCCGGGAGGTGTTCGGATTTAAAATCAATGCCCGAAATGTTTTTAAGTTTTGCAACAATATCATTTACAGAGGTACTTTCCGACGTGCCTATATTGTAAATACCTTTATCGGAATCAATTCCGAGAAGATTTGCATTTGCCACATCTTCACAGTGAACATAGTCCCTTGTCTGGTCACCACTGCCAAATACCCTGCAGCCCGACCCGTTTAGTATGTTTGTACAAAATATTGCAACAACGCCTGCCTCTCCGTGAGGGTTTTGCCTCTCCCCGTAAACGTTTGAATACCTGAGGGCCGTATAATCAAGGCCGTATATATTATTGTAATAATTTAAGTAGTTTTCCACACATAGTTTAGAAGTTCCATAAGGTGAAAGTGGTCGCCTTTCAGTTGATTCGTCCGCCGGTATGGTTTCAGGCTCTCCGTATATTGCACCGCCGGTTGAGGCGAATATAAATTTTCTGATTTCATTTTTAACCGATAGCTGAAGAAGGTTAATAGACCCTATGATATTAGTATCAGCATCGAAAACAGGATCTTCAACAGACACCCTTACATTGATCTGTGCGGCATGGTGGTTGATTATTTCAGGTCTGTATTTATTGAATGTTTTTTCCAACATACCAAAGTCGCGTATATCACCTTCGATGAACTCTGCATCTTGTGGTATATTTTCAGCTATCCCGGATGACAAATTATCGTAAATAAAAACTTCATGTCCTTCTTTAAGATAATTTTCAGCCACCCATGAACCAATAAATCCTGCACCGCCTGTTATTAAAATTCTCATAATCTGTACAAGTTCTGCTAAATAGTTTATAATATACTTTAAAAATATCAAAGTGTATTTTTTTGTCACAAGGTGTATAATTATGTGCAAGATAATTCACATCGCAATTTATTATGTGACAAAATAGTGTGTTTTGTTTATTTTTTGCACACAAGATGTGGGTAGCAAAGTTAAAGTAAACTATAAATTTTGCTGGCATATAAATTGCATAATTCTTGTGTATATCAGTTTTGCTGGAGGAATGATATGTCAGAGTTAGTTCAAGAGTATGCAGCTGTGAAAGATGATTTCAGCTACGATTCGTTAAACTATTCGGACTCTTCGGAGGATAAGTCCCTAAAGTTTAATACGAAGACCAAGTCAAAGACTATTTCGGAAGATGATTTTTTTACACTTCAAAATTATTTCAGGGAAATAGGTTCCGAGAATCTCTTAACTGCAAAGCAGGAAGTCGAATATTCTATTCAGATAAAATTATTTGAAAAGAATATTAACACTATCAATAATAAGATAGAGCTTGTAAGTCAGAGAAGATCTCCCGGCAAGGCAAAAGATATAAACAGGCTCGAGATTCTAAGAACCATTAATGAGAGAAAGATCCTTGAGTACAGGAACAAGTTTATAAAAGGTAACCTCAGGCTGGTTATCAGCATTGCCAAAAACTATTTAACAAGAGGCCTGCCCCTCGCGGACTTAATCCAGGAAGGAAACCTTGGGTTAATGAAAGCAGTAGAAAAATATGATTACTCCAAGGGCTACAGGTTCTCAACTTATGCTTCATGGTGGATAATCCAGAGAATCTCAAGGTCACTGCTTGATCAGACCAGGCTAATCAGGCTTCCAGTCAGGGTGCTTGAACAGGCAAATAAAATTAACAAACTAACACACCAGTTAATCAACAGCGGCAGTGATAACCCAGGCGTGGATGAGCTGGCTAAAACTTCGGGACTGAGTATCAAGAAAATTAAAAACGCAATGAGCGCAACAAGTACAAACATTGTTTACCTTGATGCTGAAAATCCATCAAAGAACGGCAGGACAAATATTGCCGAAACAATACCCGACCTAAAACCCGTACCCGATGACTTTATTGCCCAGATTTCTCTTAACAAAGCACTTGAAGATGCGCTATCGGACCTGAGTGAAAGAGAAGAGAATATAATCCGTATGAGATACGGTATTGGTGATGAAGATAAATGTACTCTTGATGAAATAGGTTCAATGTATAATCTTACAAGGGAAAGAATAAGACAGATCGAAAGAAAAGCATTAACAAAAATCAGGAAACGGGATACCAGGCTTGCCCTCAGGGGTTTTGTAAACAATTAATATAAAATCAGATTAAAACTAAGGGAACTATTATTCTTTCTTTATTTATAAAAATTAAGAATAATAGTTCCTTATGTTATTAGCCATTGATGTTGGAAACACAAGCATAGCCATCGGTGTTTTTAAAAAAGACAATTTAGTTTCAACATTCAGTATTGCTACAGACAAAAGTTTTTCAGCAGAAAGCTTTTCAAAAATTCTTTTACAAAAATTAAATGAGAACAGTTTGGACCCCTCACTGATCAGTTTCTCAATAATATCCAGTGTTGTACCGGAACTCAGGGACTCTTTACTGGGTTGTTTAAAAAATGAATTGGGCCATGAACCGACTGAAGTGACCCATGCCACAAAGACAGGTATGCCGATCCTGTATGATTCTCCGGAAGAGGTTGGAGCAGACAGAATTGTAAATGCTGTTGCGGCTTACGACCAGTCCGGCAAAAGTACCATTGTAGTTGACTTTGGCACCGCTACTACTTTTGACTGTGTTTCAGAACAGGGAGAATACATGGGCGGGGTAATAGCCCCCGGGATTAAAATTTCATCGGAGGCCCTTACTCTTAATGCCTCTAAATTACCAACTGTAAATATTGAAAAACCAAAAAATATTATAGGTAAAAATACTATTGAAAGTATGCAGGCAGGTATTTTTTACGGCTACGTATCAATGGTAGACGGCATGATTAAGAAAATATCAGATTCAATGAAGATTGACCCGTACGTGATCTCGACAGGGGGTTTTTCAAAGATAATATCAAAAGAATCAGAGTTGATTCAACATAGAGACGAGACCCTTACACTAAAGGGACTTCACATTATATACAGATTAAATGGATGAAATAAAATTTTTTAAAACCCCCGGCACTAAAACTTCAACCGTCCTTATGCTTGGTATTGGCGGAGTAAAGAATTACTGGGAAATTCCGGACAGTGCGAAATTAGAGAATCCCGGAAAAGCACTCGCTTTTGAACTTTCTCCTGAAACAATTATGAGGGATGGAGAGTTAGAAATTTGCGAAGAAGGAGAATTGAGAGTTGATTATTGTAAGAAAAAAAAGATAAAATTTAGACCAACGGGAATGAAAAACTTGTCCGGTGACTATGTTCTTTATATTCCCAGCTGGGGATTACATACAGAAAGAAAAATCTGGGTATTTATATCACCTGGAATAAAGTAAAAAAATATTACAGTTTTGTACTGCCTGTTTAAAAGAGATTAGGGTCTAAGGAAAAAGATGAAATTAATGCCGCTACTTATACTGCAGTTCCTGTGCATGGGTTATATAGTATTTACTGGGCCTATTGTAACAAGCAATATTATTGTACTTTCATTTGAGGTCTTTTCCGTATTCCTTATAATCTGGACCCTCTGGACAATCAAATTTGATAAGTTCTCATTACTTAAGCAAAGCACTAAAAAATCGAGGCTGGTCCCCAAAGGTCCATTCGTATATATAAGGCACCCCATATACACGGCTTTAATAATCCTTTCGTCCGCATGGATTTATAATGAAATAAACATTCCAAGAATACTTGTGTGGATAATACTTATTGTGTCTGTAGTACTAACCATTATTTACTACGAGAATATTCTTTCTAAAAAAGTCAGTGATTTTGGACTTTACAAACAAAGAACATACAGGATCATACCCTTTATATATTAACTACCAGCCGGAGGAGCAAAATGATAAAACATATTGTAATGTGGAAAATAAAGGACAGTCATGGCGGTGAAACAAAAAGTGAAATCATAAATAATGTAAAGAACATACTTGAAGAACTGACAACTAAAATCAGTGAAATCGGCGAGCTTGAAGTAGGAATTAATTTTAATCCGTCCGAGGCAGCTTACGATGTGGTCCTTTACACATCATTTAATACAAGGGAAGACCTGGATATTTACCAGAAGCATCCAGACCATCTTAAAGTTGCGGAATATATATCGGAGGTAAGAACTGAAAGAGCAGTAGTTGATTATGAATGCTGATCCCGGCCGTCAAAACTGTTCTGGCCCCGGACAATTTTAGTCTTTACTGTCGAATATGCACTGATATTCAGTTCCGAAATGTCACCTTCTTTGAACCTGTAATACCCAAGCGCGGCAATCATGGCAGCATTATCGGTACAAAGCGGAAGCGAGGGGTAATAAAGGTCAACACCGTTTTTGTCACCGTACTCGGCACCAAGTTCCCTTAACCTGGAATTGCATGCAACCCCTCCGCAAATTACTACCCTTTTAATCCCATATTCATCTGCAGCATTAAAAGTTTTATTAAGGAGGCTCCTCACAATAGATTCCTGGTATCCGGCGCAGATGTCTTTTAGATCGTCCTCATCTTTAACTTCGTTTTTTTTCAGGAAATACACAAGGGAGGTTTTAATCCCGCTGAAACTAAAATCATTTGATTTTTTTGTATTGAAAGGTATCGGGAATTTGTATTTTTTTTTATCTCCTGTTTTTGACAGTTTGTCTATCATGACACCGCCCGGGTATCCGAGGTCAAGTGCCTTGGCTGCTTTGTCAAAGGCCTCACCTGCAGCATCGTCCCTTGTCTTGCTTATTAATTCGAAATCAGTGAAACCCCTAACCATATAAAGATTTGTGTGGCCGCCTGATGCAATCAGTGCTATAAAAGGGAAATCAACTTCATTCTCAAGGTGTATTGCAGAAATGTGTGCCTCAAGATGATTAATTCCAAGAAGGGGTTTATCAAGTGAAAAAGCCAGGGTCTTTGCCGATGCTAACCCGACAAGTAAAGACCCTATCAGTCCAGGCCCCTGGGTCACGGCAATACCGCCGATATCATCAAATGTTACCCCGGCTTTTTCGAGTGCTTCCTCAATTACCGGTAATATGGACTCAACATGCATTCTGGAAGCGACTTCGGGCACAACACCACCGTATTTGGAATGTGTCGAAATCTGCGAAGCAACTACGTTTGAAAGCAGTTTTTTACCATCTTCCACAACTGCGGCAGACGTTTCATCGCAGGATGACTCTATACCTAAAACATATTTAAACATTTGGCCACATATATTACTTAAAACTCCTTCCGACTCAACAAATAATATTAATATAAATTATTTCTAATACTTCAATTTAAAAATAATGCGGTTAACCTTATTTTCAGGAAAAGCGAGTCGGAGAACATCAATGGCCTCAAACTATAAAAAAGAAAAAACGCCTGAATCATCAGTAATAACACGCGACCCGTTTCCTAATTCCAGGAAAGTCTACATTCCGGGCCATACCCATAATATCAGTGTTGGTATGAGGGAGATATCCCTTGAAGATAAGGACATTCCCGGAATCACTGTTTATGATACAAGCGGCCCATATACCGATCCCGATAAAGATATCGATGTTCATAAAGGCCTTCAGCCAATAAGAGACAGCTGGATCAGGGGCAGGGGGGATGTTGAGCAGCTTCCAAACTTTACTTCCGAATTTACAAAGAAAAACCATGAAAATGCAAACGGAATTAAATTTATTTCACAAAGAAAACCTTTAAGGGCCCTTGCAAACTCTAATGTATCCCAGATGCACTATGCACGAAAAGGGATTGTGACCGAGGAGATGGAGTATGTTGCAATAAGGGAAAACCAAAGGATTGAAGAGCTTAAAGACAGGTACGGCAAAATGGCCGATTATCATAATGGCCAGAACTTTGGCGCGGGGATGCCGGACGGGCCCGTAACGGCCGAATTTGTAAGGGATGAAGTAGCATCCGGAAGGGCAATTATACCAAACAACATTAACCATCCCGAATCGGAACCAATGATTATCGGCAGAAACTTCCTGGTAAAAATTAATGCCAATATTGGTAATTCAGCTGTTACATCAAGTATAGAAGAAGAGGTTGAAAAGGCCGTCTGGTCATGCAGGTGGGGGGCTGATACGATTATGGACCTATCGACCGGTGACAATATTCACGAAACCAGGGAATGGATAATAAGAAACACACCCGTACCGGTTGGGACAGTGCCCATTTACCAGGCACTTGAGAAAGCCGACGGGAAACCAGAAGAACTCACATGGGAAATGTACAGGGACACCCTTATTGAACAGGCCGAACAGGGCGTTGATTATTTCACAATCCATGCAGGTGTATTACTAAGTTATATACCCCTTACCGCAAACAGGCTGACCGGGATTGTATCAAGGGGCGGTTCTATTATGGCAAAGTGGTGCCTTGCGCACCATAAAGAAAGTTTTCTCTACACCAATTTTGAAGAGATCTGTGAAATAATGAAGCAGTATGACATTGCTTTTTCCCTCGGTGACGGACTTCGTCCCGGCTCTCTTGCAGATGCAAACGACGAGGCCCAGTTCGCAGAATTAAAAACAATTGGTGAGCTTACCAAGATTGCATGGGAACACGATGTCCAGGTTATGATTGAAGGCCCCGGCCATGTACCAATGCATATGATAAAAGAAAATATGAAAAAGGAGCTTGAGTACTGTCATGAAGCACCTTTTTATACACTTGGACCTTTAACAACAGATATTGCCCCGGGTTATGATCATATTACCTCAGCCATCGGAGCAGCCATGATTGGCTGGTTCGGTACCGCGATGCTTTGCTATGTTACGCCTAAAGAGCACCTCGGACTTCCAAACAGGGAAGATGTGCGCCAGGGCGTTATTACATATAAAATTGCGGCACATGCGGCAGACCTTGCCAAGGGCCATCCCACCGCGCAGCTCAGGGACAACCTGCTTAGTAAGGCAAGATTTGAATTCAGGTGGAAAGACCAGTTTAATCTTTCTCTTGACCCGGATACCGCAAAGGGGTTTCATGATGAAACCCTGCCTGCCGAGGGGGCAAAAGTAGCACATTTTTGTTCAATGTGCGGCCCAAAGTTCTGTTCCATGAAAATTACGCAGGACATAAGAGACTATGCAAGGGAAAACGGACTGGATAATGCCGACGCGGTGCAAAAGGGGCTTGAAGAAAAATCACGGGAATTTAAGCAAACCGGCAGTGAAATATACGTGAGCAATGATCAGCAATAAAAAGATCTGTTTCTATTATTAAATCAATCTTCATAAAACTGTTTTTATTGCCTGTAAATAAAGAATTAGGTATATAAATGCGATTTCTTTTAATCGTGTTTACCTTTAGCTTCATAAAAAATTTAACTGGTTAAAACTGAAAAATGCCAAAAAGAGAAGACATAAAAAGTGTATTAATTATAGGATCGGGCCCGATTGTAATAGGCCAGGCGTGTGAATTCGATTACTCCGGGGCGCAGGCCTGCAAAGCCCTTATGGATGAAGGCTACAGGGTTATCCTTGTTAACAGCAACCCGGCCACTATTATGACTGACCCCAGTATGGCTGACAGAACATATATCGAACCGCTGACACCGGAAATTGTAGAAAAAATTATTGCAAAGGAAAAACCCGATGTACTTCTTCCAACACTCGGGGGACAGACAGCTTTAAATATATCAGTAGAACTTGCGGAGTCAGGTGTCCTTGAAAAACATGGCGTCGAGCTGATAGGGGCCAAACTTCCCGCTATTAAAAAAGCAGAGAACAGGGAACTTTTTAAGGATGCAATGATAAAGATTGGGCTGAAAGTCCCCGATAGCGGAATTGCGCACAATATGGATGATGCCTGGGAAGTCGCAGAGAGGATTGGTTACCCGATAATTATCAGGCCGTCCTTTACGCTCGGGGGAACAGGCGGAAGCATTGCGTATAATAAAGAAGAGTTTGCCGAATTTGCAAAATCCGGCCTCGATTTAAGCCCTGTCTCCGAAATACTTGTTGAACAGTCCCTGATCGGTTGGAAAGAATATGAATACGAAGTAATGCGCGACAATATGGATAATGTAGTCATTATCTGTTCCATTGAAAACTTTGACCCGATGGGCGTGCACACCGGAGACAGCATCACAGTCGCCCCTGCCCAGACACTTACCGATAAGGAATTCCAGCAGTTACGTGATGCCTCTGTTGCAATAATCAGGGAGATCGGTGTTGAAACGGGGGGATCTAACATACAGTTTGGAGTAAACCCCGCAAATGGTGAGATTATAATAATTGAGATGAACCCAAGGGTTTCGAGAAGTTCCGCACTTGCGTCAAAGGCCACAGGATTCCCGATCGCCAAGATTGCCGCAAAACTTGCTGTTGGATATACACTTGATGAAATATCGAATGATATCACCCGTAATACACCAGCTTCCTTTGAACCTACAATAGATTATGTAGTTGTTAAAATACCAAGATTTACATTCGAGAAATTCCCCCAGACAGACCCGACGCTTACCACGATGATGAAATCGGTAGGCGAAGTCATGTCAATCGGAAGGACCTTTAAGGAATCTTTCCATAAAGCAATCAGGTCTCTTGAGATTGATTCATACGGATTTGAACATATGTCTGATGACATCGAAACAGTTAAAGAAAAAATAAGAATTCCAAATGCAAAAAGACTCTGGTATCTGGCAGACGGGTTCCGGCTGGGTATGGATGTTGAAGAAATATTCGGGCTGTGCAAAATTGACCAGTGGTATTTACATAATATTAAGCAGATTATTGATCTCGAAACCCGGATAAAAGAATATAATATAGGTTCTATTCCGGATGAAGTACTAAAGAAGGCGAAGGAATACGGATTTTCTGATGCAATTATTTCAGGACTGATTAATTGCAGCGAAGACGAGTTATCCGACAGGAGAAAAAGTCTTGGGATCAGTCCTGTATATAAAATGGTTGATACCTGTGCCGCGGAATTTGAAGCTTACACACCATACCTTTATTCCACTTATGAAAAGGACGATGAGTCTCTTCCCACAAATAATAAGAAAGTCGTGATACTCGGCGGAGGGCCAAACAGGATCGGGCAGGGAATCGAGTTTGATTACTGCTGCGTCCATGCATCGTTTGCACTGCAGGAAGAAGGTTACGAATCAATAATGGTAAACTGCAACCCCGAAACAGTGAGTACAGACTACGATACTTCCGACAGGCTTTATTTCGAACCGTTAACCCTTGAAGACACACTTGCAATAATAAGAAGAGAAAACCCCGAAGGTGTTATAGTACAGCTTGGCGGGCAGACACCACTGAAACTTGCAATACCCCTTGAAGAAAGGGGAGTAAAAATCCTCGGCACATCACCCGAGAACATTGATCTTGCAGAGGACAGGGAACGGTTCAGGGACCTGATTCAGAATTTAAAATTAAAGCAGCCCCGTAATGGAATTGCAAGGAGCGAGGAAGAAGCACTTAACATTGCAAATGATATCGGTTACCCGGTTGTGGTAAGGCCATCATATGTGCTCGGGGGCAGGGCCATGGAAATCGTTTACAGTGAAAAGGCACTGGTAAAATACATGAATGAAGCTGTGAGTGTTTCCCCTAATCATCCTGTTCTAATTGACGAGTTTTTAAAAGATGCAAAGGAAGTGGATGTTGACGCGATAAGTGACGGTGAACTGGTAGTAGTTGCTGGTATACTGGAGCATATCGAAGAAGCGGGCGTTCATTCCGGTGACAGCGCAATGGTACTCCCCCCATTTTCTATTAAGCAGGAAATAATTGACGAGTTAAAGAGGCAGACAAAAGACCTGGTACTTGCACTAAATGTAAAAGGCCTTGCGAATATTCAGTTTGCGATTAAAGATGACGATGTATATTTAATCGAAGTAAACCCAAGGGCCAGCAGGACCGTACCATTTATAAGCAAGGCTATCGGGGTCCCGCTTGCAAAACTTTGTACAAAAATTATGATTGGCAAAAAACTCAAAGAACTCGGGTTTTCAGAAGAAATTCATCCCAAACATTACTGCGTGAAAGAGTCAGTATTCCCGTTTATTAAATTTCCGGGAGTGGATACAATCCTCGGCCCTGAAATGAAATCAACCGGTGAAGTTATGGGTATTGACTCTAAACTTAATAAAGCTTTTGCTAAATCACAGATAGCTGCCGGAAATTCCCTGCCGCTGGAAGGTGTTGCATTTATCAGTGTAAAAGATGAAGATAAAAATGAAGAAGTAATAGGTATTGCAAAGAAACTTTCCGAACTGGATTTTAATATTATTTGTACAGGCGGTACTTCAGACTTTTTAACAAAAAACGGTATAGTAAATAAGAAGGTAAACAAGGTGTCGGAAGGAAGACCTGATATCACTGATTATCTTAAGAATAACGATGTACAGTTATTGATTAATACTACTTTCGGCGAAAAAGAAGTGGCCCAGTCTTATTCGATCAGGAGAAATACACTGCTTTACAATGTGCCTTATTTCACAACAATAGCCGGAGCTAAAGCGGCTGCAGGGGCCATTGAAAGCATAAAGAAAACCGGGCTTGAGGTAAAAGCAATACAGGATTATTAGTATTAGCGGAGGAAAAGATGTCTGTAGAAAGATTCCCAATGACACCAAATGGTTTTAAAAAACTTAAGGAAGAACTTCATAAATTAAAAACAGTAGACAGGCAGGAGGTTATTGAACTGATCGCATATGCCAGGTCGCTGGGTGACCTGTCTGAAAATGCCGAATATGAGACTGCAAAAGACAAGCAGTCATTTATAGAGGGCAGGATCCAGGAAGTTGAGGCTAAAATCGGAAGAGCAGAAGTTATTGACCCGGCAAAGATAACAGATAAAGACAGGGTCGTTTTCGGACTGTCTGCCACGCTGGAAGATGTTGAAAGCGGTGACGTACTTAAATACCAGATTGTGGGTGAAGATGAAACTGATCCCGACAACGGCATTATCTCTATATCCTCTCCAATAGGAAGGGCCCTTATCGGCAAGGAAATTGATGAAGACGTGCAGGTCCGTACCCCCGGAGGAGTTAGGGAATTTGTAATTATTGATATTAATTAGTATGCAGAAGTAAATTTAGTGAAACTGTATGAAAAAAGGTATAAAAAAATATTTATTTTATTCGGTTTTTATCCACCTGGTACTTATTTCTGCCCTTCTTATCTCCCTGTTTGAGCTGGGTCACCTGAGTTTCAATGAAAAAGTCAGCAGCGGCCTTACACATATCAGTGTTTATAACAGCAACAATAGTTTAAAAGCTAATAATAATCAGCACAATGTTATCCCGCAAAGGACCGACAACAGATACATTCAAACAAAAAAAAACGTAACAATAAAATCAGCCCTTCCAACAAAGAAGCCCTTAGACTTTAAAAATCAATATAAAATCGCGAAAAACAGTAGTAGAATGTCTGTAGAGGAAAATATTGCTGATGATAATATACTGCAAAAAGAAGCCGGCAATAAAATAAAGGAAGAAATTCTCAAAGGCGGTAATGAAAACAACGAAGCAGCACCGGTAAAATCCAGCGCTAAACCTGAATACGGTTTGAACGCTAAACCCGAGTACCCGATGGTCGCACGACGCAGGGGGTACGAAGGTGAAGTTGTTTTTAATGTCCGGGTCCTTAATGACGGTAATGTTGGTGAGATGGAAATTATAAAGACTTCAGGTTATGCGGTCCTTGATAATTCTGCCCATTCTGCATTAAAAAAGTGGAAATTTGTCCCTGGTAAATACAACGGGAAATACGTGCACAGCTGGGTGCAGGTCCCCATTTTGTTCAGGTTAAACGATATATAATTATTCCAGTAATGTGATGTTTCAAAAGTCTCCCAAAATAAGCAGAACATTTAACAGTCCATGTTTCTAACAAAAAAATATTTAGTCTCTCTAATTTTAGTATTTATATTTTCTGCTGCTCTGAGCTTTTTTCCTTTAATAGGTGTGCTTGGATTTGAATACGCGGTTTTCTCCTCGATTTTTCTTTCATTTATTACCCTCTTTATATCGGCAGAATCAATCAACGATACCCTGAACAGGTCTTATTCCGCCATTAACACTACAGATTTTCTGTCGAGGCTGATTATTATAAACTTTTTACTTCTTCTTATAAATTTTGCTGTAGGTTTGTTCAGTTCGCTGCTAAGAAAGGACTGCAGCCTGGATTCCGGAATATACTTTTATATATTAATTCCGCTGATTTCTGTCATCTATTCTACCGCTATTGGGTCACTTGCAGGATTAATATTCAGGAAAAGGGGTTTTATAATCGGTTCATTAATCCTGATAGTTACCATTTTATTTTCACTTTATGAGCTTTATTACCAGTCACATATATTTTTCTTTAACCCGATTATAGGATATTTCCCCGGATCGGTTTATGACAAATTTATACCCATCACTTATACACTGATTATTTACAGGTTAATTATTCTTGCATGGGGATTACTGATTTTTACCATAATCCACATAATTCAGGGATACAAAAAAGGTGCCCTCGGGCCCGGCTCTTTTATACTGCTGTTTGTATTACTTGTGTTTATAGTGTTTTCATACCACAAAGAGGAAAACCTGGGGCTAAGGTACTCAAGGGACTATATACAGAATAACGTACTTCCAAAAACATATGAAACTGAACATTTTCTTATACATTATGACCCTGAATCAAGTGCAGCAAAGAATATAGAACTAATTGCGAATGACCATGAATGGAGATATTCGGAGGTAAGCGACTATCTTGATGTGGATGTAAGTAATAAAATTAATTCCTATATTTACCCCGATGCAAAATCGAGAAAAAAGTATTTCGGGTCACTTCATGCAACAGTGGCAAACCCGATACACGGGGAGATTCACCAGGTCTACAGTTCATTTCCCATTAGTGAACTAAAACATGAACTGGTGCATATTCTCTCTTCAGAGTTCGGCTCCAGCACTTTAAAGATAAGCCCCAAAAAAGGCCTGATCGAAGGGATAGCGGTCGCGGTTGACTGGCCGGTAAATGTCATGAACAAACACCAGCTTGCCAAGACGCTTTTAAATAAGAATGTAGTCAGGGAAAACCTCAGTGATTACCTGGGCTACGGGTTCTGGTATTACCCGCCCTCGGTCAGTTATACGCTGATGGGTTCATATTCAAGGTACCTTATCGACAGTTTTGGTATTGAAAATTTTAAAGAATATTACAGGACCGGTGATACGGACGCCTATAAGAAATCAGAAGATGAACTGCTTGCTTACTGGGTCGCCTTCCTTAACGACGAAGTTGAACTTCCCGAAGATGCAGGCAAATTTTCCGAGTATAAATTTACCGATAAAAGTGTTTTTGAAGACAGCTGCCCGCGGAAAACCGAATTCTTTATTTCAGAAGGATTTACGGATTATTCTTCAGATAATTTTTACGGATCAACAAGGAATTTTGAAAAAGCATACGAGTTAAACCCTGAAAATCCCAACGTCAGATCTGCACTTGCTTACTCTTATTACTTTAACAAAGACTATGATAAACTATTAAACCTGAATACAGACGGGCTTACTAAAATTGACATTAATATTATAAACAACTTAAAGGCAAACGTTCTCTGGGACAGGAAAGGTTATGAATATGCTTACCCGCATTTTGTAAAGTTAAGTGACAGCACCCTGCCGAATGATATCCAAAGATCGATTGACCTTAAAATTGATTTGAAACGGTTTCATAAAAATATTAAGAAAGCTTATAAGGAATATTTGCTAACTGACAATACAATAGAGAAGATTGCCATACTGGAAGACCTGAAACAAAGGTACCGCTCCTATGCCCCCGCGTATTACCTGCTTGGGAAAATTTATCTGAGGCAGGGCAATTTTAACAGGGCAATAGAAAACCTGGAAATTTCTGAGATAAGGAGGCTCCCCGGCAAAAACCTCCGCATGGAGAATTTAAAGTCCCTCGGGGTTGCGCAGTATTCCGCTGGTGATTATTATGGTGCGATTAAGACTTTCAGTAAAATAGACAAAATGGACGAAGATGGCGGAGAGTATAAATCATATGCTCAAAACTTTATCAACCGCGCAAACTGGGAGCTGAATAATTAAACTTTGAAAATGAATAAATATATACTGACCGCAATTATTGTTATTACAGCTGTTTTTCTTGACCAGCTTACAAAATACCTTGTGAGGGTTGAAATACCCCTATACTCCTCAATCGATGTATTCCAGTTTTTTAACCTTACGCATTTAAGAAACAGCGGAGTAGCTTTCGGCATGCTGCAGAACATGCCCCAGCAGTTTAAACTGCCTTTTTATATAGCCGTATTCGGTATAGCACTCTCTGTTTTATTTGTTATTATCAAAAACACCGAGGAGAAAAACAGGTCAATGATCGTGGGGCTGGCACTGATTCTCTCAGGGGCAATTGGAAATTCAATTGACAGGTTCCGTCTGGGTTATGTAACAGATTTTCTTAATTTCCACTGGTTCAATAACCCCTCTTTAAACTGGCCCCCGTTTAATATTGCCGATAGCTGTATTACCATAGGGGCAGTACTGGTTATAGCCACGGGACTGTTTAAAAAAGATTAAATAAAATGTTTACCGGATTAATAGAAGATATCGGTACCGTTCGTGAAATTGAAACAGGTGAAAAAGAGAACAGGTACACAATAGAAACTGATAAGATAAATCCTGAGGAACTCGTTATAGGTGAAAGTATCGCCATAAACGGTGTTTGCCTGACAGTTGTAACACTCCGGGGAAACACCTTTACAATTGATGCCTCACACGAAACGCTTGCTAAGACAAACCTTTCCGGATTTACACATGGCAAAAGGGTAAACCTTGAAAGGGCGCTTAAAGCTGACGGGAGATTTGGCGGACATATTGTTACAGGTCACATTGACGGCACGGCTGAGGTCTCGGGTATTACACCTGTCGGAAAGTCTGTTGAATATTCATTTGCCTTGGATAAGAGCCTTGAAAAATATATTATCAGCAAGGGGTCAGTCGCGGTAGACGGCATCAGTCTTACCGTTAACGAAATTAAAAATAATATTTTTTCTGTAAACATTATTCCCCATACTCAAGTTGAAACTGTAATAGGTGATTTAAAAATTTCTTCCGTGGTAAATATTGAATGTGATATAATCGGGAAGTATGTTGAAAAACTTACTAGACCTGAATATGCACAGGAAAGTTAAAATTTTTCTGAATTTATTAAGAAATTGAATAAACTGGGTAAATTGTATCTTGTTGGTTTTATGGGTGCCGGGAAGTCAACGGTTGGCGAGATTTTATCGGCCTCGATAGGTTACAAATTTATTGACCTAGACAGACTTATTGAAGAGACAACAAACAGAAAAATCCCGGAAATATTTTCAGAACTGGGGGAAAATCAATTCAGGAACCTTGAGACAGAACATTTAGTTAAGGTATCCAAAATCGGGGAAAATGCAGTTATATCAACCGGTGGGGGGATTGTGCTAAAACCCAAAAATTTAACGATTATGGAATCTTCCGGAACTACTATTTATCTAAAAGCCGGTATCGAGACAATATGGGAACGCATTAAGGACGATAACGGAAGGCCCCTGCTTAATGTTGATAATCCCTACGGTACTGCAGCTGAATTACTTGAAAGCCGTAAGAAGCTTTACGAAAATTCTGATATTATTGTTGATACCGACCTACTAACACCGCAGTTGGTATCGGAAGAAATCGCGGGGCTGATTTTTAGTTAGACGGGGTTAAATTGATAATAAAAGATCATATAAAACAAGTAGATATTTCCGAAGTTATGGATATCCTTGCCTATGGTAATTACACGACTATATTTATTTAAACTTTTTAAGTCAGGAGGCTTATAAATGACCAGGTTGTATTCTTTGTTGATAGTTGCAGTATTAATTGTTTCCTTTTCTGCTTCGTGCAAGCGTGCTGATGAAACCAATATAGATAACAAGCAGGACAAAAGTTCAGAATCTGAACAGTCCATAACAAAAAATCAGTCCGGTAAGCAGGATATTAAACCAAAAAGCGATGATAAAAAGAAATCCGGGATTATGTCAAAGAAAAAAAGTTCGGCGGCAATATCACCTTTAATAAGAAATGGCAATTTGCCTTCATTTGCCGACCTGGTTGAGGTGCTGAAACCATCTGTTGTAAATATAAGCACCACAAGTGTTGTAAAACGAAGGGGTTTCTTCCCCCAGCAGTCTCCTAACTCTCCCTACGGCCAGAAAGACCCGTTTGAAGACTTCTTTAAGAAGTTCTTTGGCGGCAATTCCCCTCAAAAAGAGTTTAAAAGACAGGGCCTTGGTTCGGGGTTTATAATCAGCGAGGACGGATACGTTGTTACAAATAACCACGTTGTCGAGAGGGCAGAGGATATCAAGGTGATTCTCGAAGACGGTACAGAATTTAAAGCTGAAGTGATAGGAAAGGACCCGAAAACTGATCTTGCCGTACTGAAAGTTGAAGCTGATTATGACTTTGTAGCTGTTGAAGCCGGCAATTCAGAAGAACTTCGGATAGGTGACTGGGTTATGGCCATTGGCAACCCGTTTGGACTGGGTTACACGGTTACCTCCGGAATTATAAGTGCCAAGGGAAGGTCCCTCGGACTTGGGGCCTATGATGATTTTATCCAGACGGACGCCCCTCTTAACCCGGGCAACAGCGGCGGACCGCTTTTTAACCTGAACGGTGAAGTTATCGGGGTAAATACAGCAATTTCCGCAAGGGGCCAGGGCATTGGTTTTGCAATACCGATTAACCTGGCTTCAAACGTAATTAATCAGCTCATAGACAGCGGTAAAGTTGTGAGAGGCTGGCTGGGGGTTGTAATTCAGGAGATTACTCCTGAAATTGCCGAAGGTATCGGACTTGATAACACGGACGGGGCTTTAATTGCCGATGTAAGTCCTGACAGCCCGGCAGACAAAGCAGGTCTTAAGAGCGGGGATGTAGTAATAAAATTTAATGATAAACCTATCGAAGAGTTTGCAGACCTGACCAGATTCGTAGGTGAAACAAAACCGGAGAGCGATGTTACTTTAACAATAATAAGAAATGGTAAGGAGAAGGTCGTTGACGTTCATCTTGGTGAATTAAAGGATACAAAGAAGCCTTCAGAGTCAGATGAGAACCAGACCGACAGTAAGATCGGGCTCAGTGTAAAAGAGATAACACCCGAACTTGCCAAAAAATATAACCTGGACCGCGACAGCGGCGTAATACTGTTTAATGTGGAAAGAGGAACAAAAGCATATAACGCGGGTTTCAGAACGGGCGATATCATAACAAATATTGATAAAACCGAGATTAACAGTATTGAGGACTACAACGAAGCCATCGAGAAAGTAGTAGAGGGCAAGCTTGCCCTATTCCTTGTAAGAAGGGGCCAGAATTCACTGTATATCGGCTACAGGTTTGAAGAGGATGACGAAAATAATGAAGAGTAATTTACAGAAAAGGAAGGAGTTCTAATTTTTTAACAACTTCATCAGGGGTCCTTACAACTTTACGCTGTTCATAATCAAAGAATATGATTGAAGTCAGGACCCTTGCAACCGGGATGTTTTTATTCTTATTCTCAAGCTGGTATACAAGGTCCAGCCCGTTTTTGTGAATACCTGACAGGGCTATCTTAATAACGACTATATCCCCGTAAAATGTTTCGTTCAGGTATTCAATTACAGCACCTGAAATGACTATGCCGCATCCCCCGAAGTCAAGTTCCGTATAATTTAATTTCTCAAGAAACCTGACCCTCGCCTCATGAGCAATGGGCAGAATAGCATCATGGCCGAGGTGCCCGCCGTAATTAATATCATTAATTCTTACGGTAAGTTCGGTAGAAAATACATAATTTTCAGGTTCGTTTACTCTTATTCTGGGCATATTCTTACAAAATATATTATTTTAGATTTTATACAATTTTTTTTGATATTTTGCTGTTTTTTACCGCTTGATTTTATGTTGTTAAAGGTTATTATTTCCAACCCTATAAAATTAAAGTCGGTTTGATGCGGAGACAGGTAATGGATAAATCAGAAAAAGAACTTGCAAGTAAACATGTGGACATTGAATCAAAAAGATTTTTTTTCGATATTAAAGAAAATCATAAAGGTAAATACTTAAGAATTACAGAATTAAGCGGCGGGCGTTCCTGTATTGTAATACCCCTGGACGGTGTAAACCTTTTCAGGGAAAGGCTTGTTGAAATTGTTGACGAAGCCTCTACCTATATTAATGCAGAAGCAGAAACATAAACTTCCGGCCTTATAACTACTCGACGCTGCTCTTTGCATCTTTTACAGTAATTATCATATCTTTTTCATTAGGCAGAACGACTATTACCCCGAGCTTTATATCTTCAAATGTTTTACTTGAATGTGGGGGTAGCACATCTATTATTTTTACCCTGTTGGATGCAAGCGGTACCCCGGTTGATGATACGAATTCAACAAGAAGCTCAATCTTTGAGTAAGTAATACCGCTCTGGTTCTTAAGCCTTATTTCCTTCATTATTCCCTGTGACCCTGGTACTCCGCTGCCCCATTTAAAATCGGTAACAATAATATCCTGTTTAGGCAGTGCAACATCGTCATCTGTAACATATCCCAGTTCAATTTCTTTTGGTCTCAGGTCGTCGCTTGGTTTATTTTTAAGCATATCTTCCTGGTCAAAATCAGTCTGCTCTGTCCTTGTGGCCACGGTCTCATCTGATGCACTGACAGCTTCATCAGAAGTGCCGGTGGGAATTACTTTTTCTGTGGCATCACTTATCTCTGAGTCAGACGTATCAGTGTTAAAACTAACGTCAGTTTCTTCAAGCTTCTGCCTGTATCTTTCTGCTATGGAAAGCCTTTTTTCAGGTTCGTCTTCAAGAGTAATTTCCACTTTTTTTGCTGTTTCGTAGTTACCTTCTTTTGTCTCTTTCTTGATTATATACCTGAGCTCCTTATTTGAGAGTTCGTTCGCATCAACTACGTATATATAGCTGTCTGTAGAATCGGGGTGCCTGAAGCCAACATTTACGTTGGTATAAGTGGAACTCGATTTAGCAGGCAGAATATCATGTATAACAACGTTACTTGTATAACCTTCAGTGCCTACCTTTGCAGAACCCCTTACCCCAAGGTCGTTAATCCTGATTTTAATGTTCTTATAGTTTTGGTCACTGCGGTTTTCGAGTGTTATCTCCTTTAATATCCCCTCAGTACCGTACTGCCCGCCCTGCCACTCCCAGTCTGTTACGAGTATAAGGTCAGAGGGCTGATCAGGCGTACCTGTCTGAATATAGTCTGCCCTTACCACTCTTGCAATTGATCTTTGCAGGTCGGAATGCATTAAACCGAACTTGACCTTTTCAAATGTTTTTGTTGCCCCCGCAGGAAGGACATCACGAATAGTCCCCCTTATTGAACCCTGCGGGACGCTGTTTACGGTGAACAGCTCGATCTCAATGTCTATGTTCTCAAATTCCTGGAGGCTGGTATTTTTTAATGTTATGTATCTAAGTGTCGCCTGGCCGCCCATTGTAGATGCGCCCCAGGTATAGTCTTCAATTACAATTGCCTTGTCTGCCTTAACTCTCTGCGCGTAAGAAATACCGGGAATCAGGATTATCGATATCAGTGCTAGGAGGGATAGTAAATAAATATTTTTGCTTTTGTTTGACATATGTGTCCCCGCATGGATTTTTTTAAGGGTAAAATTATACATTATAAAAGTGGAAATAGAACAATTATGTTAATGATGTATTTTTACTGTTAAAATTTATAATAAAAATTATATAATAACAATATTATGGGAATATATATACTACTAAGCAAATTAACACCTGACGGCCGTAAGACCCTGAAGGAAAGGCCCCACAGAATAAGGGAAGTTGACAAGGAACTTGAGAACAGAGGAGTTAAAGTGCTTGATCAGTTTGCCACCCTCGGACAGTATGATTTTGTAAACATAGTCGATGCACCTGATAACGAGACTATCGGTGAAGTCTCTGTAGATCTTTGTGCAAGGGGTACGGTAGACATAATTACACTGCCCGCAATACCCGTGGACTCTTTAATAGATTTATTTAAAAATGATAAAATTGAAAAGAAAAAAGCTGAAAACAGTTAATAACAACCTGAGAATCTTTTTTCATCCTCTTCATTTGCAGTGCTTTCTTTAGTAAAATGAGTTTGTAATCTCATGGCCAATATAAGAATTCTTCCAGATATACTCGTTTCAAAAATTGCTGCCGGTGAAGTGGTCGAAAGGCCGGCTTCAGTGGTTAAAGAGCTGGTGGAAAATTCCCTGGATGCCGGGGCATTGTCTGTCAGTATAGACCTAAAAGCAGGCGGTAAAAGGTATATTTCCGTTACGGATGACGGCCACGGAATGTCAAGGGACGATGCCTTAATGAGCCTTGAAAGACATGCTACAAGTAAAATAAAGTCCGTTGATGACCTGTTTTCACTTGGTACACTGGGGTTCAGGGGCGAAGCCCTTCCAAGTATAGCAAGTGTGTGCAGGTTTAAAATGCTTACCCGCCGTAGGGATGATGTTTCAGGTACTTCAATAGTTATCGATGGCGGGACTATAAGGAGAGTTGAAGATGCCGGCTGCCCCCCTGGTACAACAATTGAAGTTAAAAACCTTTTTTTTAATACACCACCGAGACTAAAGTTTCTAAAGAAGAATGAGACAGAACTTATAAGGACAATTGAGATTGTTCAGCGTGAAGCAGTTTCAAATCCCAATGTTGCATTTCAGGTAAGTAACGACGACAGAATAGTTTTTAAGTTTGAACCGAAAAGCAGTATATTTGAACGGCTGAAGGATATAGTGAATTCAAAGGAGATATTTGATATCAATTATGAATCAGACGGCATTAAAGTCCATGGGTTCTTAAGCAGCCCTTTATCAAACAGGACCAATACACAGAAATTATATACATACGTAAACTCAAGGCCGGTAAAAGACAGGTTTATTACAAGGGTAGTGATGGACTCTTACGGGAAAATGCTCCCATCCGGGAAATTCCCTCAGGGGGCACTGTTTATCGAGATAAACAGCGGTGATGTTGATGTTAATGTACATCCTACAAAACATGAAATAAGGTTCCGAAACCAGTCTCACGTGGGAAGCATTATAAAGCAGGGCATAGGTAACATGCTTTCAACCGCACCCTGGATGCTGGGTTACGGGGAAACCATAAATAAGTCAGAAGTTCCCTATAATGAGCAAAAAACCGGTTATAGGGGGCCTGGTGGTTCCCCCCCCAAAGTACAGCCGGGGAATTATTCAGAATCCTGGCCCGGTACACCCGCTAATAATGCCGGAGATGGTTTTGAAGAATTCCGTGAAAACTATAATCCTGAAATTACCACTGTCCCGGATGCAGGCCCCGGACCGCTTTTTGAAAGCCCCGGGTATTTTTCCGGTTTAAAAATACTTGGACAGGCAGGTGCTCTTTATATAATCTGCGAGAATGAAAACGGACTTGTACTGATAGACCAGCACGCGGCGCACGAGCGTGTCAACTATGAGAAATTCAGAAAGGGTTATTTAGAATCAGGTACAATCCAGAAACAGGACCTTTTAATACCCGAAATAGTAGAAGTTTCGCCAAGGGAGATTAAGCTGTTTGAGAAGTTTAATTCAGATCTCGATGAACTGGGTTACGGATGTGAACTTTTTGGTGATTCGGCAATAAGGGTCTTATCAACACCCGCAATCCTTGATTCACAAAATCCATCGGAAGTGATTGTGGACCTTCTCGGTGAGCTAGAGGAGTATAATGAAAGCAGGTCACTTGCGGACAAGTTTGATTTGATAGTTGCCACAATGGCATGTCATGGTTCAATAAGGGCAAACCAGAGTTTAAATGAAGAGATGATACAAGCATTGCTGAAAAGTCTTGACGAGGCCGAGTTTCCGCATTCCTGCCCGCATGGCAGGCCGGTAGCAAGGGTTGTGACTTTCCCTGAACTTGAAAAGATGTTTTGGAGGACATAAATTTGAAAGAGAAAATAATATCTGTACTGCGCGAAAGTGCGGACCTGAAACTTAAGTTTGCACAGGAATCCCTGGAAAGCGTTGTTGAAGCAGCAAATATTATCAATAAATGTTTCAAATCCGGCGGTAAGCTGCTTATTTTTGGCAACGGCGGCAGCGCTGCGGACGCCCAGCATATAGCCGCCGAATTTATAAACAGGTTTACCCTGGAAAGAAAAGCACTTCCCGCTATTTCACTTTCAACGGACAGTTCTGTAATTACTTCAATAGCAAATGATCACAGTTTTGAGAATATATTCTCCCGTCAGATAGAAGCACTCGGCAAAAAAAATGATGTAGCTATCGGAATTACAACGAGCGGAAATTCCCTTAACGTAATAAACGGCCTTAAAGCTGCAAAATCTATGGGACTGGTGAGTATTGTTTTTACCGGTAACAACTTTAATAAATTAAAAAAACTGTCAAAATGTATAATATCTGTACCGTCTGAATCTACGGCCAGGGTCCAGGAAGTCCATATAACCGTAGCACATATAATTTGTGAACTGTCAGAACAGCAGATGGGTGGTAAATAGTTATGGAAATTAAGTGTCCTCACTGCAAAAGCATTACAAAATGGGAAGATAATAAGTACAGGCCATTTTGCAGTGAAAGGTGTAAAATGATTGACCTTGGTGCCTGGGCCGACGAGAGTTTTAAGATTGAAGATAATGTAAATCGATCGGGTATCAATCTCGGGCTGGTTGGAGAATATGATGAATAAGACCGGAGGTAATTATAATGGGTGTTGACACCAGTAGATTTTATAAAGGACTGAAAATTGAATACGAAGGAAACATATGGGAAATAGTGGAATTCTCAAGTTCCAAGATGGGCCGGATGGGTGCCATTGTGACAACAAAGTTAAAAAACATAGTCAGCGGAGCCGTCCAGGAGAAAAAATTCAGGTCCGGAGAATCTTTTGATGTCCCTGATATTGAAAGGAAGAGTATGCAGTTTCTTTACAGTGATGACATGGGTTTTCACTTTATGGATACCGAGAATTATGAACAGATCAGTTTTAACAGTGACCAGGTGGGAGAAACACAAAAATTCCTTAAAGAGCAGCAGGAAGTTGAGGTGCAGATCTACCAGGATAAGCCTATAGGTATTGAACTGCCCACAAGTGTAGAGTTTGAAATTACATACACGGAGCCTGGCGTTAAAGGTGATACTGTCTCAAGTACTACAAAACCTGCAACAATTGAGACCGGTGCGACTATTAATGTACCGCTCTTTGTTAATATGGGTGACAAGGTAAAGGTCGATACAAGGAACGGGAACTATATTGAAAGAGTGAAGAAGTAGCCGGGCGGAATATTTTTTGTTATTTATCAAACGGGTCTTGGAGATCAGGGTGCCATAGTTTGAAATGGTCCCGGTGCATTTCGTGGTATGAATCTTCCCTAAAATGTTTATCATAAAAATCCAGGTCAAGGTGGTGGGCCTGGAATACAAGCCTTGTAAACATGGGGTCAAGAAAAGCGGGGAACCTTCCATAGTTTTCAAATATATAAGTGCAAAAGTCTTTTACAATCTGGATCCTGATTTCTGAGGGATGGTACTCGTCTGCAAGTACATCCTTTGGCTCTTTGTAGGGATAAGGGTTTTCTTCCTTCCAGAACTCTCCCCTCATCTGAAGAAATTTATCAACAGCTTCGTTCATATCCTTAACATAAGGAGGGCAAAGAGACTCGAAAACACCGTCGCGTCCCACGGGGTATGGCCCCCTGGTTGACCTGACTGAATTTTCAGGCTGGTTAAACCGGAACCCAAGCCCCTTGTATTGAGGGTCCACGCCAAGTGCATAATGAGGGAGAAGGCCGGTAAATGTCCATCCGCCAAGCCCCAGTGCCTGAAGTGCAAGGTTCATGTTCTGGCTAATAAATGCCTGTTCTACATTCAGTGTGGTTAATACCCTGAGTTCAAGGTCAAAGAGCGACAGCTCCACATCTTTTCTTATATATCCCTTTTCAATCCATTTATCGAGTCCGCATGACCTGCCGCCGTTTAATTCATCAACAATATTAAATCCGTATTTTGACCCGAAATATATGAAAAGAAGTACCATGTATTCTACGGTTGTATTGGTGACCGGTATAAAAAATGAAGTACCCGGCTTGTTGCAGTTCCATGCATTAAAATCGAAAAGCCCCGGTTCACCTTTCGGAAGATCGGCTCTCCCGTCTTCAAGTTTTATTTTACTTTTATTGAACAGGCCAAGTACCTTTTCCATCTGCTGTTCGCGGTTAAGGTTTGTAAAGATTGATGTGTCTTCGGGCATAAGGTCAAACAGCCTTACCATGTATACGCCGTCATCATTTGTGTAAAACAGCTCTGTTGAATGGGAATTGCACGAGCAGGGCCAGCTGCGTCCAGTCCACTGGAAAAGCCAGGAAATGCCTGTCCTCGGGAGGTCGCCTAGTGAAAGCCCGGTTGTACCTGTCCCGGCCCAGATCAGAAAAGCTTCTTCAAGTTCTGAAAGGGGGTGCGGGTCATGACCTGAACGGTATTTAAGTGTCCCTTCCGGAATTTCCATTCCGAGTCCAAACCTTCTTGACCGCCTGGAAAAAATAGAGTCCAGAAGTCCGAAATTTATGGCTTTATCAAATCCCTCGGGAATTCTCATAAAAATCTCCTAAGCTGTTATAAGGCCTATCTGTTAAAAATTAAAAAATTTAAACCGGATAATTTTAATGATTTTGAGAAATTTCAGATCAGGACTATTTTTTTGAGCAGTCTGAACATATTCCGTTAAATAATACGGAGTATCCAACTACTTCGTAGTCCTGGATCTTATTGTCGATTTTTGTGTAGTTGACGGAATTGTCATAAATATCTTCAATCTTTTTGCATTCAACACAGACTATGTGATGGTGCGGGGTAAGGTTAGCGTCGTACCTTGCCGCATTATACAGCTGGTTTACTACGGAAATAAGTCCGTGTTTCTCAAATGTCTCAAGTGTCCTGTAAACCGTTGTAAGTGAGATGTTAGGGAAATAGTCCTTGATATTTTTATATATCATCTCGGTGCTTGGATGCTTGTCGGTCTTTGCCAGTTCCTTATATATAGCTGTCCTTTGAGGAGTAACCTTAAGGCCAAGGTCCTTGCTCCTGGTTACAAATTCAGAGACCATTGATTCAATTTGCTGATTATTTATTTCCATATTATTCTTGTTGCTAAAGTTTTATCTAACAAAATCTACCTAAAAATTTTACATATTCAATGCGGGAAAAATAAAGAAATAAACGGTTAATATTTAAAAGATTAATAAGATGAATGAAAAAAACCTTATAGCTGTTGTCAGATTTGATGATAAGAAAACTTCTCTGGATTTTTCTAATGCATGCATAGAGGGCGGAATAGATCTTCTCGAGGTAATTACAATTAAAAAAGACTCATTTGAAATCATTGGTGAACTGTCAAAGCTAAAAGATGTAACCGTCGGTGCCGGGACGGTACTTGATTTAGAGTCTGCCGAGAGGGCATTTGAGTCAGGTGCTGAATTTATTGTTTCCCCGCATACTGATAAGGACATTATCAAATATACAAAATCAAAGGGCATGGTTTCTGTTGCAGGTGCTTTTACTTCGTCTGAAATTGTTCATGCCCATAAACTCGGCGCCGACTATGTAAAGATATTCCCGGCTTCCACCGGGGGCCCAGCATATGTAAAAGCAGTAAAAGAGGCTCTCCCGTTTATTAAAATTCTTGTAACAGGCGGAATAAACCAGCAAAATGCCTGGGACTATCTGTCTGCCGGGGCCTCGCTTCTTGGTATTTCAACTGCCTTAACCGGAAAGGGAAATCTGATAGAAAAAGATAGTGTATTAAAAAATTCACGGGAATTTACTGGTTTGTTAAATAGGAAATAACAAAGAGCAATGCCGCCTGAAAAGATACACATGACTGAACTAAATGAATTTCTCGTTGAGGCAATACTTGGGAATAAATCTGCAGTTGAGGCGGGAATTAAGGATATTGCCTCAGATGGTTTTATTGAAATTGAAATTTTTAAAACAGATAAAAAATATGACGGACAGACAATTGATTTTGATCTCCAGGGCTGCGAATGCTCCGGCTTGAACGAACATGACTATATCCGGGACTATCTCGGAAAAACAGTCTATACAAGCTCGGCAGGTGAGTTTGTGGAGTTCCTTTCTTCTGGCAGCAGCCGTTCGAGAATACTAGTAAATATTGAAGAAGGCTCCTGGGTAATCAGTCTTCTTAATTTTTCCTAGAATTATAGTTTTCCGTAAGGTAATCGACAATCTCATCTATAGCCCTTACATCTGCAAATACCATTCCGCCGCCCAAAAGTCCCCATTTGGCTGTACCTTCAAATTTTGATTCAGCGATAACAAGGCTCTCTGCTTTATCAATAAACCTCACAGTGATAATTACTTTTCCTGATTTTACGACCTGCTTATACCATTCCGGCGGCTGTATCTCGGTAATAGTCGCGTCAACGATCAGTACACCGTTCGAGAAATCAAGCTGCGACCTGCTTACCCCGTCATAAATATTTTTAGATTTAAGTTTCTTTGCGAGTGAATTCGGCATTCTCCAGAGGTTGTCAGAAGGTGTGTTTGGAATATCAGATTTAAAATCCGGTATTTCAACTATCACGAATGATGCAAAATTCTGTGTAGGGGCCTGGGTCTGGTAGGTCCTTCTTGAGCCGCATGAAACTACTACTAAAGAAATGATTAAAAACAGGGCAATTTTCTTGGGCACTTTTTTATTCCCTCCTCCGGGATTGTTATCATAAAAGTATCTAATAAAATTGATCTGTTGTAAAGATTTTAATAAAGGGAAAAGTACTAAAAGTACTCAATAACATCGTAAAATGTGTTTCTTTGTGCGGGTTTGAACCCTGCACTTTTAATCATATGCACAAGCTCGTCGATCGTGGACCTTCTCTTGTTTTCAGCACATGCAAGCACGTTTTCATCAAAGAGTGTCCCGCCCAGGTCACTTGCTCCGTAGTGCATTGTTATAGAACCCATTTTTTTGCCCTGGGTAAACCATGAACCCTGGATGTGTTTGAAGTTATCAAGAAAGATCCTGCTTACGGAAAGCACCCTGAGATACCTGTCCCCGCCGATCTCGCTTGGCAGTTTTCTTTCAAGGAACGTGTTTTTGGGTTTAAAAATCCATGGAATAAATGCGAGGAAACCGCCTGTCTGGTCCTGTAAATCTCTTGTGCGGCTGAGATGCTCCACAATGTCTTCATCTTCTTCAAAATGTCCGAACATCATGGTTGCAGTTGTTTTAAACCCTATTTCGTGGGCTTCTTTTGTGACCTCAAGCCATTTATCAGCATCAATTTTAAGCGGACTGATCTTTTTTCTCATTTTATTTGTGAGCACTTCCGCTCCCCCGCCGGGTATGGTGCGAAGTCCGGCGTTCCAAAGGCTCTGGAGTACTTCTTTCGTGGAAATATTTTCATATTTGGAGATAGCTGCAATTTCAGGTGCAGAAAAAGCATGAAGATGGAGGTCCGGAATTTCGGTTGTGGCCCTTTTTACAATTTCAAGATAATAATCAAGCTTCAGCTCCGGGTTGTGCCCGCCCTGCAGGAGTACAGTTGTAGCACCGTTATGGAAAGAGGTTTTCATCATTGAGATGAGCTTGTCAACACTAAGAGTATAAGCATCATTTGCTCCGGGCGGCCTCCAGAATGCACAGAAAAGGCACTCGGTATCACATACATTGGTATAGTTGGGATTTGTGTCAGCTACAAATGTTACAACATCTTCCGGATTTAATCTTTTCCGCACGATGTTGGCCAGGGCGCCAAGCTGAAGAATATCTCCTTCTTTTAAGAGGTGAAGGGCTTCTTTTTCTGTTATCCTTTCTTCTTCAATAACTTTTTTATATATTTCCTGAAGATTCATGAGCATAAATCAACCTAATTTATAAATCAGTGTCAATTGCCTTATTAAACAAAACTGGTTCTTAACAGTTTATAAAATATAAATGATTTAATCAGCTATTATTTTATTTACTTATCAAGAGACCGGAAGCAGAGGATATGTATAAGACCACAATTTTTTTAATTACACTTTTTTTAACAGTCATGGCAACCATTTCTTCATCAAAGCCCTTAAATGAAGTGTGGATGGAGATCTATTCAGGGGACAATAAAGTCGGTCACATATACAGGAGCATCTCTGTCACCGGTAGTAAAAAAAAGATTAATGAACAAACGGTACTAAAACTTGACCTTATTGGAACTGAGACTGAAATGGATATCAAGTCTGAATACCTTCTAGACGACAATAAAATCAGCTCCTTTATTTACAATGTCAGCTCCTCTTCAATTGCACTTAACCTTAGGGGTACGATAAGGGGCGGCAGGCTTACCATTGTTGATCTTGGAGATAACAAGCTGCAGGAGTTCACTTTAAAAAACAGTTACATTGTCCCGTCTGTCCTCCCGGAATATATTCATGGCAAGGGACTCCGGGAAGGATCATCATTTGAAGTTTATTTATTTGACCCCTTAAATATTTATACAGGATATGACCCGGACCTTTTAAAGGCAGTAGTAAAAGTGCACGGGGCCGAAGAGGTGAAAACCAGATCAGGGACCTATTTGGCAAACAGGGTCTCAGTCAGTTTCCTCGGGGCTGAAAACACGCTCTGGATCACAAAAGACGGTACCAATGTCCTTGAAAAATTTGAACCTTCCCTTACCGCGGTAATAAGCAGTCAGAATGATGCACTAAAGAAAAGTAACAAGGCATTTGATATAACTGTAAAGACATCCATTGCCTCAAACAGGTATATCCACAAGCCCCGTGAAGTTAAGAAGATGGTTATTTTACTGGGCGGCATAGAAAATGTTGAAGGCCTTACAATTGATGACGGTAATTACCAGAGGATATCCGATAAAGTCCTCACGGTAGTAAGCCCGGAAGTCCCAAAAGAAGGGACCTACAGCCTTCCGTATAAAGGGGATAAGTACGGCGAATACCTTGAGTCCACAAGACTCATTCAAACCGATGATCCCGCGATAATTAATCAGGCCGGAAAAATTATAAATAGTGAGAATAATCCGGTTTTAGCAGTTAAATTAATAAATGACTGGACTTATAATAACATTGAAAAGATACCAACTGTAAGTATCCCGAGTGCCGTTGATGTATTAAGTACCCTGAAGGGGGACTGCAATGAACACGCGGTACTTTTTGCCGCGTTAACAAGGGCAGCAGGGGTCCCGGTCAAAGTGGTCCTTGGGGTCGTTTATCTTGAAGGCCGTTTTTATTATCATGCATGGAATGAAGTATATATAGGGAAATGGATACCAGTTGATTCCACTTTCGGGCAAATGCCTTCTGATGCCACACATATTAAGCTCATTGAAGGTGATATTTCCAAGAGCCCGGATATTCTAAAAGTCGTTGGCAAAATGAAGCTCGATGTACTCGAAACAAACTGAGAATGATTAAATTATCATCATTATTAATAGTTCCTTTTATCTTAATACTCACAGCGTCCTGTGCTCAAAAGGGTGTATTGGAAAACAGCACTATTGCAGAAGATACTGTGGAATACGGGGATTCAGCGGCCCAGGAATCTTACTATAATTTTACTCTTTCAAGGATGCACCTTTACAAAAATGACCTCGCGAAGTCCATTGAATATATGGAGCTTGCAGAATCTACTGACCCCGGATCAGCTTATTTAAAGTTTAATCTTGCGCAGCTATACATCTCGGCAAACCTGCCCGATGATGCCAAGACTAAGCTCAAAGAGGTAATTAGAATTGATAATGAAAATGTTGAGGCTTACAAGCTTCTCGGCAGGCTTATGTCTACATCATCGAGTGAAAAAGATAAAACAGAAGCCGGGAAGTATCTGAAAAAAGCGGTAAGTATTGATCCCGATAATTCGGATTCCTATTTTCTTCTTGCACTCCATTATCTACAGATAGGCGAAAAGGACAAAGCCAAGGAGCTTTTGCAGAAGTCCATTAAACTACAGCCCAATGATGAAGATGCCTATTTTTTTCTCGGGGAGCTGCTGAAGGAAGAACAAAACCTTGATAGTGCACTCGTGCTTTATAAAGAGCTGCTCACACTTGATCCCAAAAATTTTGCAACACTTCTGACTTTGGCATCAATAGAGGAAAAGATGCTCAACTATAAACAGGCCGAACTTTATTATGAACAGCTTATTCTTTATCACCCCAATAATTCAAAGGTCTATGAACAGTATGGTAATTATCTTTACAGGACAAAAAGGCTTAAAGAAGCAACAAATCAGTACCGGAATGCAGAGATACTTGATTTAACTAATCAGGAAATAAAATTTAAACTTGGAATTATATACTTAGAAAACAAGGAGCCTGAAAAGGCAATTGAAAAATTTGATTATATTTTGTCGACCAAGAGCAGTAATGAGGCGGTCCTCTACTACAAGGCAATGGCATTTATCGAATTAGAGAATTTTAATGAAGCAGATTATATACTAAACAGCCTCTCGGGTTCAGCAGAGTATTTTGACCGGGCTATCATTCAAAAGGCGTATATTCTTGAACAGAAGGACAATTACCAGGGAGCAAAGGATTTAATGGAAAATGCACACGCCGATTATCCTGACAATGTAAATATTACCAACTACCTCGGGGCAATATACAGAAAAAAGGAAAACTATAAAGATGCCGCCGAACTCTATAACGCTTTTCTGGAAAGAAACCCGAAAAATGAGGCTATTCTGTATTCACTCGCGGTTACGAACTATTCAGCAGGCAATGATGACAAGTCAATCAGTATTATGGAAGAAATACTGGAGTTGAACCCGGATAATGCAGACGCACTAAATTATATCGGCTACACGTATGCTGATAAGGGCATTAACCTGGACCAGGCGGAAACTTACATAAAGAAAGCTCTTGTCCTTGCACCAAATACCGGATATATCATAGACAGCCTTGGCTGGGTATATTTCCGAAAAGGAATGCTTAAGGAAGCAATAGAAAACCTTGAGCTTGCAGCTGAGCTTTCACCGGATGATGCTGCCGTATGGGACCATCTTGGCGATGTTTACCTGGAATCGGGTGATATACCCCGGGCCTTAAAGTCCTACGAACATGCACTCAAACTGCTGAAAGAAAATGAAGAAAAGACAAAAGAAGATAAAAAACTTGAAGTTAAAGTTACTGATAAAATAAATGGTCTTAATAAGAGGCTTAGCCCTGCAGCATAATAGCAATATGCGTCTATTCATAATTTTCACAGTAGTATTTATGCTTGCCGCCTGCGCCCCGAAGCAGGTGAAGGTCAATTATGATGAAATCAACGTTGACGAAATCCTGCTGAATGTAAAATCCAATCAGGAAAGTCTCAGTTCTCTTCGAGGAGTTGCAAGGGTAAAGGCCAGCAGCAGTTTTGATGATTTGGTTATTAACCAGGTTACATTGGTAGAGCTTCCGCTCAAATTCAGGTTGGAAGCACTGGCGGCGTTTGGACAAAGTATTGCAGTGCTTACATCCAACGGTGAAAAAGTAATCTTTAAAACTTCAAATGACCAGGTTGTCTTTCCCGATGTAGAAAACTTTAATCTCTCTCATTTCTATCCCGGCATCCCCCGTGAACTTAAGTCCCCGCAGTTGATAGACCTTTTGCTCGGAAAAATACCATTCGGATTTTGGACCAGTGACTACAATGTGAATTTTAACCAGGAAGAGGGGAAGATCGAGCTTGATTATATAAACCGTAACAATACTGAGACCCTATTAATAATAGACCCTGCATCTGGAAATATAGAACGTGCCGATGTTAATCTGGGTAATTCAAATATTTTAACAATAAACTATACAAACTTTGCCAAATTAGATAATTTAGTATTCCCAAAAGCAATTTATCTAAAATATCTATCCTATGAATTATCAATTAAATACGGTGAATTAAACCTTAATGATAAAATAGATGACAGTTTATTTTTTCAATAAATGATTTATTATTTTGTTGAGGAGTGATGATATAAATTGGAAGGTGCATTTTCAAAAAGTTTCGAAGTCAGGAATAAACTGGGCCTGCATGCACGAGCTGCTGCTCAGTTTGTAAGGGTCTCAAGCAAATATGATTCTGATATCAGGATCAAAAAAGATGGTTACGAGGTAGACGGTAAAAGCATATTAGGTGTTTTGTCACTCGCGGCTATTAAGGGGTCTACCATTGAGATAGTTACAGAGGGTGATGACTCTGAAAAAGCATTTGAAGAGATAAGTGCCCTGATCGAGTGTGGTTTTGGCGAAGGTATTGAGTAAAAGCCGATAGATTTTATAAGTTTTATATTGTAGTATTTCCCTATGAAAAAATATCTGATTGTTCTTTCAGTTGCCGTTATAGCGGCGATAGGTGTTTATGCCTTTTTTATAACACCACAGGCCTCATCGGGCATTGAAAAAGAATATACTCTGATATCGCCTGTATATCATATTGATAAAATATTCAGGTCAATGAAGGGCCCATCAAGCAACAACAATTTTAATTTTCCCGGAATCGAAGATAATGAAATTGTATGGATTACCGGATTTAAGGCCGTTATGGTAGGTGAAGACGGTAAAACCCCTGTATCACAGGAATTTATGTGCCACAGCAATCTTGATATGGACGTTAGAAAGCACAAAAAGCTTGTAGGATGGGAGAAGACAAGCACATCTTCCAGGCTGTTTACACTTTCCCAGGGACAGTATGAAATTGAATTTCCCGACGGGTACGGAATACCGCTATTTGGTAAGGAAAAACTCAAATTAACCACGCAGGTTTTAAACCTTAATGATAAAGAGAATAAATATGACGTACGCCACCAGATCACTGTAAAATATGTTCGTGATAAAGATTTAAAAGAGCCGTTAAAACCACTTGTGCAGACGGGTGCAGTAGCAGTAAAAATTCTTGAAGGTGAAGATGGGTATTTTAATCTTGAAAATCCCAAGGAAGACCTTCACGGCTCGAGCTGCCTTGCCGGAGAATCTGCAAGTGGCCATACATACAATGACAAATTTGGAAGGACTTTTACAGGGCACTGGGTGGTTGAACCGGGTATAGAAAAAAATAAAACAAATGTAACAAAATTTATTAATATCAATTACGATACAACAATACATTACATTGCAGTCCACCTTCATCCATTTGCGGAATCCCTTAAGCTTGTTGATATAACTACAGGTGAGACACTCTTTACAAGTAAAGTCAGGGCACCTGAAGACAGGATCGGTATTGAATATGTAGATTATTTTGAAAGCGAAGAAGGAATACCTGTATACAAAGACCACCAGTACCAACTGGTAAGTGTATATAATAATACAAGTGACGAACCACAGGACTCGATGGCAGTCATGTATCTGTACGTACTGGATAAAGAGTTTAACAGGGACAAGCTTATTTCAAAAAATAGTAATAAACAATAATAATTACCAAATGCAGTTTCCTTCGTAATCATTAATAACTACAAAATATTGAAAATCTTTTCATTTTCTGTTTTTTTTAATTATTTCCAGCAAATATTGCAAAATTGTGCATTTTTTGTTATTATTGTGACGATTTTAACAGTTTTCTTAAAGGAGGAAAATTGATGATAAACAAAAGAATTTTATCTTTGCTGGTATTACCTATACTGGCACTAGTAATAGCTTCTTGCGGTACTGCACCGCTTCCCACCAGTGATAATCCAAGTCTTCAGCTTGTCGGATACTATGATTTAAGGGACAGAGAAAGTTTTGTGCAGGTAACAAACGTTCTTGCTAATAATATTACTGTCCATGTACAGATATTTAATGTAAATCTTGATTGCGCCGAAAATAATTTTTATGATACTTTAACCGGTGGTGATTCCCATGTTTACAACTTCAGGGATATAAATACCAATAATGGTGAGCCCTCAGGTGTAAACCTTCTTGATGATGCCTATGGTTTTACAGTCATAACGATTGTTGAAGGTGTTGGTGGAGATGCAGTTGACTTTAGCCTGAATGATCTGATAATTGGAAATTTAAGAATAATTGATAATTCTGGATATGAGTACAGGACTAATCTACAGGGCTTTAATACAAATGAACCTGCGGAATTCGGACTGGGAAGTTCTCTTACATTTGACTTTAACCAGGCAGCTGGTTCGAATTTATCGGATGTAGTTGGTATAGCTTTCGAAAGAGCAGGACCAGGACACGTTGAAGTATTAGCCACTAACTTTGAAGCTGTAAATGTTATATTTGATGTTGATATTATCGATGACAGGGAAAATCAGTTTTCATGCAGGGACATAATGTTTGCATGTATAAATGAAAATAATCCTAAGTATTCAGACCTTCTTTCATCTGCAAGTGAAAATATACTATTAAATGAAATTGCAGTAAGTGTGGCAGGGTTGGAATATGGTATTAACGACGCTTTTCCTCATAGTCAGGGTGGCCCGGTACTTTGTCCACAGAACGATATTCCTGAGGGATCTGTGAGATTAAGAGTAGAAGATTTCTTTGGTGAGCAACCTGGAAATTTAAATGATGGATTACTTGGGTTTCTTGATGGAGATGAATTCTTTGCCGGTTTCATAGGATTAAATAATGGTGCCGGAAGGGGTAGTATGGATGCAATATGGTATCCCGGATTAGCGGAGCCTGATTTAATGGGAGAAGATGGTTTTTAAGGAAAATTAAAAAAAAGTATAAAAAGCCAGGCTGGAAACAGCCTGGCTTTTTTTTTGCCCTTTTTTGCCCTAATATATTCTTATTATTATGGAAATTCTATCTTGCTGTATAATACCTTAATATTCTTTATGAGGAGGAATATACACGATGAATTTAAGATATTTTATTGTATTTGCAGTATTAGGACCGATATTATTTTTGTCAGCTCTTTCATGCACATTTATTGAATCCCATGGTGAAGTATTTCAGATGGCATCTTTTTATGACCTTAGAGACAGGGACTCATTTGTCCAGATCACAAATGTGTTTACTGCCCCTGTAAGGGTTCATGTACAGGTTTTTAATGTTGCGGATGACTGCAACGAGAACAACTTTTTTGATAATTTAACCGGCAACGATACACATGTTTACAACCTTAGTGACATACAGACCAATGACGGTAACCCTTCAGGCTTCGTACTTCCTGACGATGCTTACGGGGTAGTGGTAATTTAGGCGATTGGTACTGATAACGACGCCGATTCTACGCTGAATAATTTAATCAGCAATTTCAGGGTCATTGATAATATCGTTGTTGAATACAGGGCTAATTCACTGTGTATAACAAATGCGATTAATCTATTTCATAGTACCGAAGCTGAGGAGATCTATTTTAATTATAACCAGGAAGGGGCTATAACACTTTCAGATATAGTTGGTTTTACACTGTCCGATGTGGGAGATGGCTTCAGCGAGGTAGTTTCAGCCGATATCCTTTCATCTTACCTGCTTGTAGATGTAGATATTTTTGCCCTTAACGAGAACATTTTTTCATGCAGGAATGTAATATTTGCATGTGCCGATGAAGATAACCCGAGCCTCGAGGAACAACTTGCAGATGTGAAGGATGCAAGTGTTGCGAGATTTGAATACGGTATAAATGAAGTCATTCAGCATTCCAAGGGTGGCGAATTTCTCTGCCCCGGGAATAATATTGGAGAGGGCATGGTGAGACTTAGGGCACTGGAAACCGGTGATAACACAGATTCCGGATTCGGAATATACGTAGGTTTAAATAACGGAAACGGAAGGGGAAGTATGGATTCTCACTGGAGCAGTAACCTTTTTCTTGATAATGGATTCCCAGAAGGTCCATAGTGTCTACTTTGATATATTTCTGAAATAAATTTGAATAGAAAATATATTTTTTAAAAATTTAAAGCCGGGCTTAATTTAGCCCGGCTTTTTTATTTCTAATATAAACAGATTATTGAATATTTTATTCAATTCAGCTATTCTACCCATAAACTATTGTCTTTAGGAGGAGAATAGGAGATGAACTATAAAAAATATTTTAATTTTATTTTTTTAATACCATTTGTATTATTCTTTACTATTTCCTGTGACACATTCTTTACAGAATCAGATACTACAACTTTTCAGCTTGTATCATTCTATGACCTGAGGGAAAGAGAGTCTTTTGTACAGATAACCAACACAGGTAGTACAGCTCTCAAGACTCATGTTCAGGTATTTGATGTAGATAATAACTGCAACGAGAACAACTTTTTTGACAACCTGACAGGCAACGATACTCACATCTATAATATGAGAGACATTCAGACTAACGATGGTTCTCCGTCGGGTATTGTTCTTCCCGGAACCGCTTATGGTATTGTTGTTATTACTGTTGTGAATAGTACTACAAATTTTGCTGAAGCAGTAAGGAATTTAATTGGAAACTTCAGGGTAATAGATAATGCTGGATATGAGTACCGTACTAATTCACTAGGTGGTACAGCATTCTTTACTCTTTCAGTCAATGGAGATTCTCCGGAATATTATTTTAATTTTAACCAGAAAGGCGGAGTGGTTCTGTCCGACGTAATTGGGTTTACACTTGATGATACCGGATCAGGAACCGGTTTTATTGATGAAGTATTTTCAACAGATATTGTTAATATCAATGCTTTAATAGATGTGGATATATTTGATTTGAATGAAAATATTTTTTCATGCAGAAATGTAATATTTGCTTGTACTGACCAGGATAACCCAAGACTGGAAGAGCTTCTTGAAACGGTAGGAGGAGCGAATGTCGCAAGTTTTGAGTACGGTATAAACGAAGCTATTCCACACTCTAAAGGTGGCGAACTTCTTTGCCCTGGAAATGTAATAGGTGAAGGTTTTGCACGTTTAAGAATACTTGATCAGAGTGCTCTGTCATTTGGAATATATGTTGGATTGAACAGTGGCAATGGAAGAGGAAGCATGGATTCTTACTGGGATCCTAATTTACCAAATATAAATGCTCAAAATGGTGGTATGGATGACGGGGGAACATTGGTTTCTGATGGACAAATGTAATTAATTTAAATACTTTAAAAATTTCATTAAGCCGGGCTGAATTTTGCCCGGCTTTTTTTTTTATTTAAACCGTTGTGTATAATCCTTTGCTGAAATGAAAATAATTAATGTAGACCAAAAGAACCTGGACAGAATTAAAATTTCAATTAAAAAAAGTCACTCTGATTTTGATTCCGGACTTGTAAAAGTAACGACAAAAATTGTTGAAGATGTAAAGAAGAACGGCAATAAAGCACTATTTAAATTTACAAAGAAATTTGACGGATTTGATATAAACAGCAGAAATATAGCTGTATCGAAAAAAGAGATAGAAAAAGCGGTAACTACTGTTCCAAAACAGCTTCTAAAAGACCTCAGGACTGCCGCGAGAAGAATTGAAAATTACCAGAAGAAAAAACTTCCAAAATCCGGGTCTTTTAAGGACGATCTTGGAAATGAACTCGGCTGGGAGGTCAGGGCAGTTGAAAAAGCCGGCCTTTATGTTCCAGGCGGCAAAGCTGCTTATCCTTCAACAGTACTAATGACTGCAATCCCGGCCAGGGTAGCTGGAGTTAATGACATCTCTATTGTTACGCCATGCCTAAAAGGGGAAATTAACCCTGCTGTATTAGCCGCCGCATCAATATGCGGAGTTAATAAAATATATAAAGTCGGAGGAGCGCAGGCTATTGCCGCACTCGCATACGGGACGCGGTCAATCGAAAAAGTAGATGTGATAGCCGGCCCGGGGAATATATATGTAACGATTGCAAAAAAACTGGTATTCGGTGCGGTGGATATTGATACACTTGCCGGCCCAAGCGAAGTCCTTATTATTGCGGACGGTTCCTGTCCCGCTAAATGGGTCGCAGCGGACCTTCTTGCCCAGGCAGAACACGATGAGATGGCAATCCCTAATTTAATAACAACTTCGAAGGCATTTGCCGGAAAAGTAAAAATTGAGACTAAAAAGTTACTTGCGGGTCTTCCAAGGAAAAAAATAGCAGGTGAATCCATTAGAAGAATGGGAAAGATATACACGGTAAGGAACCCTGATATAGCGGCTGAACTTTCCAACACAATTGCGCCCGAGCACCTTGAACTATGCGTAAAATCGCCAAGATCCCTGTTAAAGAAAATTACACATGCAGGGGCCGTATTTCTTGGTTCTATGTCTACAGAATCGTTTGGTGATTATATAGCAGGACCAAGCCATGTACTTCCCACGGGCGGAGCTTCGAGGTTTGCATCACCGCTTAGCGTGTATGATTTCATTAAGATGCCAAGTACCATACAGATTTCACGAAAAGGTTTCCGGGCACTTTCGGGCCCGGTAATAAATATGGCTGAATCCGAGGGACTCGGTGCCCATGCTCTTTCTGTTAAGGTCAGGCTTGATAAATGAGTAAACAAAAAAACAGATCAATTGAAAGGGTAAATGCGGAAATACTCGGGATTAATTCTTATTCCGTACCCAAAATAGAGTGTTCAATAAGACTTGACGGCAATGAAAGCCCTTTTGAGACAGGTCCGGAACTTTCAAAAATTATTTCTGACACTATAGCTTCTGTTGAGTTCAACAGGTATCCCGATCCGGACAGTACAGTCTTAAAACAGTTAATTTCTGAAAAATACGATTTTCCTAAAGAAGGATTACTTATTGGTAACGGGTCTGACGAGTTAATTCAGATGCTGATTGAGACAGTGACCGGGAAAAGCGGGGTCGTACTTGTGCCCAGTCCTACATTTTCTATGTACAGTTTAACAAGCCTAATACTTGATAATAAAGTGGTTGAATCAGACCTTGATGACAATTTTGACCTGGATACTGAAGATATTCTTAATAAAATAGACGAATCTGACCCTGACCTGTTATTTTTTGCTTCACCTAATAATCCAACAGGTAATGCTTTTACCACAGATAGAATTATTGAAATTGTTGAAGCAACAACGGGTGTTGTTGTTGTGGACGAG
>CAJHZB010000040.1_pt1 | contig 56987 bp, 54 predicted proteins | sample 9198931 | NCBI WGS metagenome assembly CAJHZB01 (sample SAMEA7708346, study PRJEB35096) | sediment metagenome | biome: marine neritic benthic zone biome [ENVO:01000025]; feature: sediment [ENVO:00002007]; material: shallow marine sediment [ENVO:03000034] sea grass bed [ENVO_01000059] ... | reverse complement strand
GGAAGGCTGGCAGAACGGCTAATGCACCGGTCTTGAAAACCGGCGTCCTTGCGGACTTGGGGGTTCGAATCCCTCGCCTTCCGCCACTCTTATCTAGTTCTAGGGTATCGCAGTTCAGATATAGTAATAAGGTCTAAATTTAACTTGTAATAATATCTCTCATTAATTCCAAAAATTGTAATATTTTCTTTAATAACTTATATTTACCAAAATATTTTTCTTCCCGGAGGGTGTAATGCTTCATAATAGATTTCTTTTATCTACTATCTTTTTGTTAATAACTTTATTCTTGTCCGGTTCTATATCATATGCCGGTAATCCAAGTATCCCTGATACTGACAGAGGAGATAATTTCACTCTTTTTTCATTTTTTGACCTTAGAGAAAGAGAAAGTTTTGTGCAGGTTACTAATACTGCTTCCCTGGCTGGTACAGTACATGTACAGATATTTGATGTGGGTAATAACTGTAATGAAAATAACTTTTTTGATAATTACACGGGTAATGATACTCATGTTTATAACTTAAGAGATATACAGACCAATGATGGAAATCCCTCTGGAATAGTTCTTCCGGAAGGTGCTTATGGAATTGTCAGCATAATTACAGTATCGGCTGTAGGTGGAGGGTTTAGTGAGACTGTACCACTTATAGGCAATTTCAGAATAGTTGATAATAACGGCTACGAATACAGGACTAATTCAATCAATCCAGGTGCCAGGGATTTTGGGTTTTGGCGGAATGAAAGTATTACATTTAACTATAATACAAAAGGCGGTATTACTTTATCTGATATTGTTGGAGTTGCTTTTGCAATACAGCAGGAAGTGCTTCTTGATATTTCCAGTAATTTATATTTTGCAGCGGATGTTGATATATTAAATGAAGATGAGGTTGTATTTTCATGCAGAAATGTAATTTTTGCATGTACAGACCAGGATAACCCACTTAATGAATCATTATTGGAACAAGTTGGTAATGCAAGTGTGGCAAGCTTTGAATACGGGATAAACAATACGATCCCCCATAGTAAAGGTGGTGAGCTATTATGTCCTGGAAATATTATTAGCGATGGGTTTGTTACTTTAAATTTGTTAGGAGATTTTAGCTTCTTCAATTTTTTTGGGTTTGTTGGACTTAACAATGGGGATGGCAGAGGAAGTATGGACTCTTTAATGTATCCGGCAGAAATATTATCTAGATAAGTTATTTAGTATTGAGCCTCTGAACTTAAACATTCAGAGGTTTTTTTATCTGAAACCTAACAACATTGGGTACTCTTTTTACACCTTACATAAATGATTAGTAGATATATTATTCATTCAAAAATTATGGATTATTAATCTATGAGTTTCTCTTCCGTTTATTTTTATGTGTATTCTTCGATTGCCGATGTTTATTACTATTTCAAATTCAGAAATGATAAATTAAAGCAAATAAAAAGAAACAAGCAGCTTTTTCGGAAATACTGCACCATTTTGCCTAAATACCTTACAGAGGCCACATTTGTAAAAGTTGGTGCGAATGATGGGATAACTTTTGATCCATGTTCTGACATTCTGATTGCCAATTTAAAATGGAAAGGCCTGCTCATCGAACCGCAAAAAAAATTTATAAAAGAATTAAAGAAAAACTTCAATGATTCCCAAAGGTTTAAAGTTGAGCAAATTGGAGTCAGCTCAAAGGAAGGAGAAAAAATATTTTATTATGTTGGTGATCATGCAAAAGAAGATGCTAAAGGCTTCAAACCATTTGTTTTCTTAATTGCATCATTTGACAAATCCCATATCCTAAAGCATTCAGATGGAAGGTTAGAGCCTTATATTATTGAGGAAAAAATTAAAACAGACACTCTCCAAAACATCTTATTAAATAATAATATTAGTGATTTTCAATTGCTGCATATAGATGCAGAAGGTCATGATCTGGTTGTTCTAAAGTCCATGGATTTATCTGTTTATACACCAACCCTGATTTATATAGAATACAGCCATCTTTCTGATTCTGACAACATTGAACTTTTAAATCACCTTCAAAATCAAGGGTATACGGTATATGACTGCGGAATTGACTATTTTGCAATCAACAAGAAGAAATATACGAAGCTTATGTAATAATATTTTTTTATTTTTTATTTATCAACAATAAATATGAGCATAAAGAAGATAACACCCTGCAATAAAAGTGCTGCAAAAAAAATTTTAAACCATATCCCAACTTTACCATCTTCTTCAGTAGTTAAATTTATATATTTGGGAATAAAAGCCAGTTGCTCCTGCATACTATCTGTGGAATTGGTATGACCCCTGTTCATAAGGTGTTTGTACATCTCAAACCCGCATTTTAGAACTATTATTGATAACAATAGGAAAATTAATATTAGCAGATTGGCCATTGTTCTTTCAGTTTACAAAGTTGTAAAAACTATTTATATCATGGCTAAAACAATTTTAAATACAAACTAAAATCATAAGTGATACTTAATAAGATTGAAAACCAAATTTTGTAAGCACTTCAAACTTATTATATATTTTAAGTCCAGCGCCAGGTATTGCAGCTTCTATAAATTTTGTGAGGGTTAATAATAAAACTTTATACTTTTTATTCTGAGGATTTTCTCCCGCTAAAACAAATCTTTTCTGATAGCCTCAAAGACAGTTATGAGGTTAATTACATATTGTTTAACCCTGGCAAGATAAGGGAAAATCCCGGCGGCGGTCAGGATATCTGGATTTTCAAAACAAAACTTATTATAGAGTTAATTGAGGAGAATTTTGGCAATAGTATTATTTTCAGCGATATAGATATCCAGTTTTTCAGGGAAACAGAATCAATAATAAAGGAGTCTTTGGGTAAATACGATATGGTGTTTCAGGGTGAGAATAAATTTTCCGGTGTAAATATTGGATTCATGGCTTTTAATTGTAATAACATGGTCCTTGATTTCTGGAAAGAAGTGTTAAAGATCGTTGAAAAGGAAGGAGAATGGGACCAGAAAGTAGTCAATAATCTAATCATGGAAAATAAAGTCAACTGGGGGTATTTCCCCGAAGAAATCTGGAACTGGTTTCTGACAAGTGAATGGAAATCCATAGCATTACATCATGCGGTAGGAGTCCGAAGTCTAAATATGAAGCTGTTTCAAATGAAAATAGTCAGAATAGTCCATAGTTTAAAGTGGTTAAATAATTTTGATATAACATATCAATATTCAAGAAAGATTTTTAAATATTATAAAAACTTATAAAAAAGAAGCTACGGTGCATCTTTCATTGTAAAAGGCAAACCCTGCTTTATTCGGAAAAGAAACAATATTGAACTAAATTACTGCGAAACTTCGTATATATTTCTGAATCAATATTTATAATTCACTTTTATATAAAAATATATTTTACAATCACCGGGACAATTGATGACCTTATTGATACTACTATTTATCGCTGCATGCTTCCTGGCATATTCCAACGGTGCCAATGACAACTTCAAGGGTGTAGCTACACTGTTCGGAAGTGATACAACAAATTACAAGAATGCAATCTGGTGGGCCACCGTAACAACATTTATAGGTTCAGTGTGTTCAATATTCCTTGCAGATGCGCTTGTAAAGAGCTTTTCGGGTAAGGGACTTGTCCCGGATGCAGTTGCCGGGTCGCCTGAATTTCTGCTCGCTGTTGCACTGGGAGCGGCAGTAACAGTAATGATTGCAACAGTCACAGGTTTTCCAATTTCAACAACTCACAGCCTTACAGGGGCACTTGTAGGTGCAGGGCTGATTGCAGTCGGCCAGGATATCAATTTTTCCGTACTCGGTAATAATTTTTTCCTTCCACTACTGTTAAGCCCTTTTATTGCCCTAACACTTGCTGGGACTCTCTATATAGTTTTTAAAACCGTAAGGATGAAGCTCGGCATTACAAAGGAGTGGTGTGTATGTATGGGTGAAAAGGAAAGGGTGGTGCCTATTGTTGAGCCTAAGGGGATAATGGCAATGCGGTCCGTAAAGTACATGGACATAGAGGTAACTATGGAAGAATCATGTACTCAAAGATACAACGGGACTTTTTTCGGTATAAATGCACAGACACTCCTTGATTATGCCCACTTTGGAAGTGCCGGGATTGTCAGCTTCGCACGGGGACTGAATGATACTCCTAAAATAGTGGCGCTGTTACTTGTTATTAAAGCTTTTGGCATCCAGTGGGGGATGCTGTCAGTTGCAATAGGAATGGCGGCCGGCGGACTGATAAACGCAAAGAAAGTCGCTAATACAATTAGCAAAAAGATAACCCCGATGAACCACGGGCAGGGATTTACAGCTAATCTCGTGACCGGGTTTCTTGTAATTGTCGCAAGCAGATTTGGTGTACCTGTATCTACAACCCATGTATCTGTAGGCTCTATATTCGGTATAGGTACAGTTACAAGGCAGGCGGATAAAAAAGTAGTCTCAGAGATACTGCTTTCATGGGTGCTTACACTTCCCATTGCTGCGGGGTTCAGTGCAGCTGCTTACTACTTTCTTTTAAATATTAATAAATAGAGTTATTTCCCCTTCCTGAATTTTAATACCTCTCTAATACCGTTATGTTTATAATGTGAGGGCAATTATAAAATGTTAGCCAATGCAGCCGCACTTTTGTTTGTGTCATTTGCCTGGGGGACTGCTTTTGTCTTTATTAAATATGCAGAGGAAACAGTATCTCCCCTGACAGTCCAGTCGGTCCGGGCAACAATCGGGTTTTTTGTCCTTCTTTTAATAACACTGCTGCTTAAAAAAGACATAAGGGGCCATGCAAGGCACTGGTTTGCCTTCCTCGTTTTTGCAATACTCGGTGTTGCTTACCTTTGGATTGTAGTCGGGCTTGGCCAGGTGTATATCTCCGCGGGACTTACCTCCGTACTCGTTACAGTTGCGCCAATGGTCACATTTATTATCACGGTCTTTTTTTTAAGGAGTGAACCCTTTAGTTTTAAGGGGCTTGCAGGACTGATCATCGGAATAGTCGGGCTGTTTTTTGTCGTGGGTTTTAACAATATCCTGTCTGGCGGATCGACCCTGAAAGGGGTACTGCTGATTGTATCCGGCTTTGCTGTATTCGGTATTAACGGTGTAATAGCCCCGAGGCTTGCTAAAGGCACCGACGCTTTTGTTTCCACTACTTACTACGTAGGAATGGCTGTTGTAATTATGTGGGTATTTACATTTATTTTTGAAAAGCCGCTCGAGACAAATTTTTCGGAATATTTTATTCTCGCAGAAATTTATATGGGGCTTGTATGCTTTGCTGCAGCATTTGTTGTTTACTACTGGCTGCTTAACAGGGCAGGGGCGTTCTTTTCATCACTTACATTTTATCTTGTCCCCGTAATGGGTGTCCTCGGCAGTTTTGTTTTTCTTGGTGAAAAGGTGAATTTAACACAGGTAGCAGGAATATTGATTGTATTCCTGGGTGTTTATTTTATTAACAATAAGAAAATAAAAAAGGGACAATAAGTCAAAATTATTGTCCCTTTTTAATACTATTTAATTTCTAAACTATTTTTTTCTTCTATATATTCCTATCATAAATGCTAATGGAACAAGCAGCAGCAACAGGTCAATATTACTGCTTCCGGGTTTAGATATACTGCACCCGTTTCCGCAGTTTATGCAGTCTACAGGTTCGGTCTGTTCGTCGGCATCAAGGTGGTCAAATGCACCGTCATTATCAGAATCTGAGAATTCTGCAGGAGCCCCGGTAGCAGGGTGTACTGTGTCTGCAATCCCGTCGCGGTTCCTGTCTTCGGAATTATCAAGGACCCCGTCTTCATCCATATCTATACCCCCGGTCTCATTTGCATCTGTTACGCCGTCATTGTCTGAATCAGTATCTAGGAAATCGGGCATCCCGTCACCGTCTGTATCAGGCAATGGAAGAGAGTCATTTATCTGGTCTTCGTCATGACGGTCATGATGGCCGTCATTGTCGATATCAATAAAATTGTCGGCAAAACCATTAAAGTCACTATCGTTTGTTCCGCCACCTTCTGTATGGTCAGGTATACCGTCTCCATCCGAATCGAGGTCAAGTTCATTTGGTATACCGTCTCCGTCCATGTCATTTAAATTCCCGGAAGTTAATGCTGTCTCAACGCTCCTTGGAAGTCCTATACCAATTTCCCTGGCATCGCTTATGCCGTCGTTGTCGGAGTCAATGTCTTCAGAGTCGGGAACTGCATCATGGTCGGTGTTTGCAGATGTGGGGCAGAACGTTATCTGGTAGTCAGGGTTTATACACTGGTAAGTACTGTTGCTGTCATTAAACTGCCAGCTGTAGGCCTGGGAACACTGCTGTTCAAATACGCCGTTATAGGTACAGGGGGATACACCTTCCTGTGTACACCAGGTTGAATCAGGTGTTGGCCAGACGCCGCTGCATGCATTTACATAGTTCGGGTCTGTTGCATCCGCGCAGCCTATGCCCCCGTGTCCGGCGGGAAGATTCTCATTGTATGGAGAGCAGCAGTAAAGAGAATCGCTGTCTCCGCACCCTGCAGCTGAATCCGTACCGCAGGAATTGCCCCCCGTATCTTCTGCGCCACAAGCTGCGCCTACAAGTGCAAGCTGGTCACAGTTTGAAGCAATGTTCTGGAGAATAGTGGAAGTACCCCTTTGGTCCGGGTCATTTGAGGCACCGCCAAGCCCCCAGCAGATCTGCCTTCCGGAACTTGTTGTTTCACTAAGTTCTGGCGGGCACTGGTTCATATTAAATGTTGAACATGCGGGGTTACCGCAGTTTAGCTGCGGTGCAGGCTGACCGTTAATTGTAGGGTCATTTGTAAGTTTAACGCCGTTCATCTGCTGAACTGCTATACCTACGGCATAACCGTCTACGTTTGTTATATCATAAAAATCATTATCAGGAGATTCATTAAACGTAACTTCAAAGGAGTTTGCGGGCGGGGCCTTGGTTCCTCCGTTGCATTCAACTGTCATATTTTCAGAATTTGCACAGTCTCCCGTCTCACAGCACGGGACGCTTGTACATGGAAAAGTACAGGAAGTCCTTGGCCAGAAATTCCCGGATTGCAGATTGCCCGGTACTGTTATCGTTTTGGAATTCCCGGACATGCCGGCAGCAGCGAGTTCAAACCCTGTAGCCTCTCCAGATGTAAGTCCCTGCCCTGAACCTCCAACCCATACGGTTTCATCGCAGTTGTTTATAAAGGTCAAGTTTCTTGTAGACCTTACCGGCGGGGGAGGGGGAGCTGATGGCACTTTACATACCTGAGATGAATCGCATGTTGAAAATGTACATGCATTTTCAAAACTGTCTGAACATGACCCCGGCGTAGTAAGAGGGCAGCAGTAAGGCACGGTAGAGCCGCAGTTGCAGTTTTTTAAGTCACTTTCCGTGCAGTCCGGAACAGTTGTTGGTTCCGTACACTCGGTTGAATTGTCCTGTGCATTTGTATCTGTATGAATTGACAATGTAATACTGAATGTGAGTAGTAATATAAAAATTGAAAATTTTACACCATTATAAAATAACTTCATCACTTTCTCCTTAGTAAACAAATTATGAAAAATCCTTTAACTATTAAACAAATATACAGGCAATAATGTTGCCAATATATTTAAAAGAAGTAACTGAAAATAGTACAAAAAGATAAATTCCCTTTATTTTGGGTTTTTTTAAACTAAAATATTGATCAGAACGGGTGGTTCTATGAGTGACGAAGAAAAAAAAGAGAATTCTATAGAAGAGCAGGTAGTAAGGATCTCAAATAACTTTGAGTCGGATATTCTGCGGCTGATCAAGACCCAGAGTATGATTAAGACTTCCGGCGGCATTATTAACGAAGAGATTGAATACCTTAATATCAAGGCAGGCCTGCTAAAAGAGAAACTAAATGATCTGAACCTTAAAACAAATGAACTTAGTGACCTGTTGCAGGTGTCATTCCAGGACAAAGACCTATCACAAACGCATGTTGGCCTTTATATAAATGAATTTATTACTTCTATTGCAAAAGAGAGCAAGGAACTTGATTCATTAAAACAGGAACTTTCTGACCGGCAAAAAGGCGGCTCGGACAAGCTGAATTCACTTCACCAGTTTTATATTGCGGAGCTCGAAGCCTTCCAGCAGGAAGTTGATTCGGGCCTTACCAACATTCATGAAGATATTAAAACCAAGATGCAGGAAGAACTGGAACCGCAGCCCGAACCCGATGCTGTGCAGTTTTCACCTACAGAGCAAGCAGAGACTGAACAGTTATCTGATGAAGTGTCTGAAAGTATTGAAAATGAGGAAGAGTACTATCAGAAGATGTTTGCAAGCAGTAATGCCCAAAACGGCAGGGAAGCGTCAGATGACAAGTTCCTATATATTGCCCTGGGCTTCCTTCTTTTATGTGCTGTAGGTTTTCTTGGCTACTATTTCAAATATATCAGGCCCAATACAGCAGGCGAGATGGTTATACTTGAAGAGCTGTATAACGATAAACCGCAGAATGTGGCAAACGGGGCAGAGGTGAATGACCCTTTGCAAAACCCAGAAAACAAAGAGAAAGGTGATCTTAATTCAGGTTCACTTCTGATAGCAGAGAAAACTGCGGAATCAGATGAGTATTTAATCTCAGAAAGCGGCACTGCCGTTGCAACTAATACCGGGCCAGATTTTAATCACACTATCCGTGTCAAGCGTGCCAATGTTAGGAGTGGCCCGGGAAGAAATTACGGTGTAGTTTCCGTTCTTACATTTGGTAAAAGTGTAGCCATGCTTGATGAACAGTCAGGTATCTGGACAAAAATAAGACTGGCCGACGGTAAAGAAGGATGGGTTGCAAAAAAATTACTTTCAAAGTAATTAATTACTATGGCCGGAATTCTTTATATCGTATCAACCCCAATTGGTAATCTCCAGGATATATCTTCAAGGGCAGTCAGTATATTAAAAGAAGCAGATATAATTGCATGTGAAGATTCACGCCACACTAAAAAACTGCTTAATCACTTTTCCATAAACACCCCGCTTACAAGTTATCATGAGCACAACGAACTGACCAAATCCAAAAAACTTGTTGAAGAACTTGTTAAAGGAAATGATGTTGCCCTGGTAACTGATGCCGGCACACCCTGCGTCTCTGACCCGGGTTACAGGATTGTAAAGCTTGCTATTGAAAGTTCCATAAGGGTTGTGCCCATCCCCGGGGCAAGTTCCGTATTTGCGGCCCTTGCAGCGAGCGGCCTTCCAAGCGACAAATTCCTGTTTTTGGGGTTTTTGCCAAAGACTAAAAAACATGTAGAAAATGTTTTAGAACAATATGTCAATGAACCTTCAACACTGATATTTCTTGAATCGCCAAAAAGAATAAAAAAATCACTTTTATATTTATTAGAAGGGCTCGGCAACAGGGAGGCTGCTGTATGCCGTGAGCTGACAAAATTACATGAAGAAATTGTTTACGGCACTCTCGAAGAGCTTTCAGGAAACTTTGCCCAGAGGGAAAATATAAAAGGCGAAATAACAGTTGTTGTAAAAGGATCAGAGAGAGATACGAATGATAGTTCAGATGAAGCCAGAGAGCTTATATGCAACAGGCTGAAAACACTCAATAAATTGGGCCTTTCGCTTAAAGATTCAGTTAAAGTAGTTTGTGAAGATTTTGATGCTTCAAAAAAATCAGTTTATGATACAGCTTTAGAGATATGGGGTAACTAGCTGAGAATATTAACTATTTGTTTTGCTAAATTAATTAAATTTCAGGTATTTTAAGGTTCCAGTTGTTTATCATTTCATAAGCGTGGGCAACCCTTAAGATGCTGTCTTCATCAAAGGCTTTTCCAAGTACCTGTAAACCAATCGGAAGATTGCCGGAACTAAAACCGCACGGCGTGGATAGTCCGGGTATGCCCGCAATATTGCACGGGATAGTCAGAGCATCGGAGAGGTACATCTTTATAGGGTCATCGGTCTTTTCATTGATCTTAAATGCTGTTTCGGGAGTTGTGGGAGCTACAATTACATCCACTTGTTCCCAGGCCTTCTTAAAATCTTCCCTGATAAGGGTCCTTACTTTCTGGGATTTAAGGTAGTAAGCGTCGTAATAACCTGAGGAGAGTGCGTAGGTGCCGAGCATTATCCTCCTCTTTACCTCTTCTCCAAAACCCTCCGACCTGCTTTTGAAAAAAAGGTCATGCAGGCTGTCAGCCACAGGTGTCCTGTAACCATAGCGTACGCCGTCATACCTTGCGAGGTTGGAGCTGGCTTCACATGGGGCAATTATGTAGTACGTGGAGATTGCATATTTTGTATGCGGGAGTGATATCTCGATAATTTCAGCCCCAAGTGATTCAATGTCCTTAATTGCTTTATTTACTGCATTTTCAACTTCACTGTCCATACCGTCTACAAAATACTCTTTGGGAATTCCTATTTTCATACCCTTGATATCGCCGTTTAGGTTCTTTGTAAAGTCAGGGATTTCCATGTCAACTGAAGTGGAGTCGAGCCTGTCCCCTCCCGAGATTACATTCAGAATGATTGCTGCATCTTCAACTGATTTTGTTAGCGGTCCGGCCTGGTCAAGAGACGAGGCAAAAGCTATCATCCCGTATCTGCTTACGCGTCCATAGGTGGGTTTCAGACCGGTAACACCGCAAAGCGCTGCGGGCTGGCGTATGGAACCCCCGGTATCAGTCCCGAGTGATGCTGTGCAAAGCCCTGCGGCTGTCGCAGATGCTGAGCCGCCGCTTGAGCCTCCGGGTACTCTTTGTGTGTCCCAGGGGTTTTTTACCGGGCCGAAAAATGATGTTTCGTTTGAAGAACCCATGGCAAACTCATCCATATTGTTTTTGCCAAGGATTACGGCTCCTGCTTCTTTTATCCTTGAAGTTACCGTTGCATCATAGGGGGAAATGAAATTTTCAAGCATCTTGGACCCGCATGTTGCGGCAACGTCTTTCATAACAAAAATATCTTTTAATCCTATAGGTACGCCGTGAAGGGGGCCGAGGTAGTTGCCATTCATTATTTCCTTTTCAGCTGATTTCGCGGATTTAACTGCAGAATCGGAAAGGACCGTGATATAGCTGTTTAAATTCCTGTCAACGGCCTCTATTCTGTCAAGGAAAGACTCAGTAAGTTCTACAGGTGAAATTTCTTTATTCTTAATAAGCGCTGCTGCTTTTTTTATTGTAATATTCTTAATATCCATTTGTTTCCCGGTATGTCAGTCTTCTATAACTTTTGGGACTACGAAAAAATCATCGTCTATTTCGGGTGCATTCTTAAGTGCCTCTTCAGTAGTTATCAACTGTTCAACACTGTCTTCACGAAGCGGTGTTTTAAGTTCCAGTACATGGGAAGTCGGTTCAACACCATCGGTGTCGAGTTCATTAAGGTCCTCTATGTATTCGAGTATCCTTCCAAGCTGCTCAGTAAATTTTTCAAGGCTCGAATCTTCAAATTCAAGTCTCGCAAGCTCTGCGGTATCAAGGACTTCCTGTTTTGAAATTTTCATAATAACTCCCAAAAATGGATAATAAGTTCTAACTAATCTTTAGCTTTTATCAAATCGTTCAGCTGCAGAGTGATTCGGCAAAATCGACGATTTTTTCTTCAAGGATTGTATTGCTGAAATGGTTGATTTCCTGGACGCAGGTAGGGCTCGTGGTATTTACTTCAGTCAGAAAACCTCCTACAACATCAATCCCAACAAAACTGAGCCTGTCCTGAAGGAGCCTGGGTTTTACAGCGCGGCATATATCAAGGTCCCTTTCCGTAAGTTCTGTGACTTCGGGATGTCCCCCTGAATGAAAATTACTCCTGAATTCGCCTTTTGCAGCTACCCTAAGGACTGCGCCAACAGGTTCGCCGTTTAGGACTATTATTCTTTTGTCTCCCTTGTCTACGTCCTTAATAAATTTTTGAGCCATAACAAATTCGGTACCAAACTTTGTTATTGATTCCAGTATCGGCCCCTTGTTGTAGTCACCCTCTTTAACAAAAAATATTCCTTCACCCCCGAAACCTTCGAGTGGTTTAACGACTATTTCTCCACCTGCTTCAGCCAGAAAATCGTTAATCCTCTCAATATCTTTTGTCACAAGTGTGGGCGGGATAAATTCCCTGAAATGAAGGCTGTAAATTTTTTCATTTGATTCCCTTATGCCCCTTGGATGGTTAATTACATGTGTGGATGATTCATCGACAAGGCCCAGGATATAAGTGGAGTAGATATAGTCCATGTTAAACGGTGGGTCTTTCCTCATCCAGATTACATCAAAATTATCAAGCGGCCCGGAGGCCGGTGCTGCTGTTTTGTAATAGTCATCAGCGCGTTTTAATTCTACCAGGGTAGATTGAGCATGGCCTGCTCCATCGTGTATATAAAGGTCCCTGAGTTCGCAGTATGATACTTCGTGGCCCCTTTTCTGGGCCTCGAGCATAATCACAAACGTAGTATCTTTTTTAATGTTTATGGACTCAATAGGGTCCATAACAAATAGCATTTTTAGCATTGACTAAATCTAATCGAAACGGCTGTATTGTTCAAGAATTAAGAGTTATAGAAACTTAGTAATTCCTCCAATACCTGTCGCGGATTTTCCTCGGGGATAAAATGGCCGCTGTCCAGTGCTTTACCATTTACATCCGAGGCCCTTTCCTTCCAGGTGGAAAGTACATCGTATTTCCTGTGTACAAATCCCTCATTTCCCCATAGCACGAGGAGGGGGCATGATATTTTTTTGTCCATGTCTTCCTCGTCATGAACGAGATCAATTGAAGAAGCGGCCCTGTAGTCCTCACAGGAGCCGTGTATACAGTCCGGGTCACTGAAATGTTCTATGTATTCTTTCACAGTTTCAGGTTCAAAGTCCTTGTTCTTTCCGCTCCATCTTTTTAAGATTTCAGTTAAGTAATATGCGGGGTCTTCACCTATGAGTTTTTCCGGAAGCCCGCCGGGCTGAATAAGAAAAAACCAGTGGTAGTAACCAGTTGCAAACTCCTTGTCTGCGGTTGTAAACATATGGTGGGTCGGCGCTATGTCCATAACACATGCTTTTATTACTTTGTCCGGATGATCAAGGCACATCCTGTGAAGCACCCTTCCGCCCCTGTCGTGTCCGGCGGCGAAAAAAGATTTAAAACCAAGATGTTCCATTACGCCCGTCATATCGTTAGCCATTACTCTTTTGGAATAGTTTGAATGGTCAGGCAGCCCCGCCGGTTTTGAACTTTTGCCGTATCCCCTTAAATCCGGGCAGACAAGGTAAAAATTCTCTAAAAGCCCGGGGACTATTTTATTCCACATTAAATTTGTCTGGGGGTAGCCATGAATCAGAAGCAGGGGAGGGCCTTCCCCGCCGTGTGCGACGTTAATATCAATTCCGTTTGATTTTATTTTTTCTTTCTTTAACTTTTTCATGGTTATTAAAATAAAATAATTAATCCGGGTATTAAGTAAAATAATAATTTAAATTTTCCATTCAACGGTTAAATATTATTATGGCAGAAAGATTCTCATGGGTTTTGGAAAACAGGCTGGCGGGCATGGAAAGGCCCGGTCTTTACCAGGACATAAAGAAAGACATTAATTTTTTAAGGGACAAAGATATAAGCGTAATAGTAAACCTTGAAGAATATTTCTGGGATTACCCTTCATTTGAACTGCTTCATGTCCCTGTAAAAGATTTTCAGCCGCCTGATCCCGAAGATTTTGCGACTTATATTAAGTTTATTAATCCAAAAATAGAGGAAGGTAAAAAAGTGCTTGTACATTGCCATGCCGGTATGGGCAGAACAAACTTGATGATTGCGGCTTATATTGTCCACAACGAAAAGGAAAAACCCGATATTGCCCTTGAGCGGGTAAAAAATGCAAGACCTGTGCACATGGTAACGGAAAAACAGGAGAAATCCCTATGGGACTACTACTATACACTGGATATAGACAAATAAATAAATTAAAAATATTGTTCAGTTTTTTGATCAGATCATTTAAGTTTTAGTATTATGTCGACTTATACATCAGAATTTCTTAATCAGTTAAACGCAGGTGAGGGTGAGACCCTCTACGGCGATACTCACCTTGTGATTCTAAAGGCTTTCCTCGAATCAGGTGTAAGCTATCTCGGGGGTTACCCCGGTTCCCCGACTGCAGGGCTAATTGATGCCATTACAGATGCCTACGAGCCTGTTTTAAAAGAGAAGGGTGTTTATTTTGACTGTTCGGGCAACGAGGCCGCGGCAGCAGCGCTTCTTTCTGCCTCTATTAACCACCCTGTCAGGGGTTCGGTAAACTGGAAAATTGTAGGTACAAACGTTGCCTCTGATGCCCTGACCCATATTTGTTCTTCCGGTGTAAAAGGCGGGGCGATGATTATAGTCGGGGAAGACTACGGCGGCGATAGTACACTTGCCTCGGAAAAAGCCATGCCATTTGCATACAAGAGTGCAATGACTGTTATAGACCCCCGGGGTGATTTGCAGAAAATATCAGAGCTGGTAAACAAGGGCTTCGAGCTTTCGGAACATTCCAATATGCCGACAATATTTATTCTCTCGACAAGGAATGCCCATATCAGGAATAAACTCATATGCAGGGACAATAAGCTGTCGCAGATCAACACCCGGAACAAAGTCGCCGAAATAATAAATGATATAAATAAAATCCCCTTTCCGCCCCATACCCAGGAGCAGCAAAAACGTAAATACAGCGAAAGGCTTCCGGCCGCTATTGATTTTATAAAAAATTCTAAGATGAACGAACACTTTGAGGGGGCAAGGGATGATATAGGGATCATTACGCACGGCACTATTTACAACTCTGTTATAAGAAGTCTTTATCACCTTGGGGAGTCTGAACTGTCCGGAAAGAGCAATATCCCGATTTTTAACCTGAATGTCACATACCCGCTTGTACCCTCTGAGATAAACGATTTTCTTAAAGATAAAAAAGCAGTACTTATTGTTGAAGAGGGTATGCCTAACCTTATCGAGGAACATATCAGGGCAATTGCACAAAGATCCAAGACACTTACGGATATTTACGGGAAAGACATTATTTCTTCTGATGCAGAGTTTACCCCTGAAAAGATACTAAGCGGCATATCCGAATTTCTTTTGAATTATACTGACTCGGAATCAAAGATAGGGTTTATACATGAAAAGATTGATAAAATAGTTAAACATAAAGACAGGGCGTTAAATTTTTATAAAGAGGATATCGCTAAAAGGACACCTGTTTTCTGTACAGGCTGCCCGGAAAGGCCAATCTTTTCTGCCATCAAGATACTTGAAGAAAAGTACGGTGTTTCGTATTACGCAGCAGATATAGGTTGCTACACAATGGGCGCTCTCCCTCCGTTTAACATGAGCAATTCTATTACCGGTATGGGGCTAGGTCTTGCTTCGGCAGGGGCCATATCAAGAATGAGCGACAAGAGGGTTATATCATTTATGGGTGACGGTACGTTCTGGCACAGCGGGCTTACCACAAGCATTGCCAACGCGGTCTATAATAATCAGAATGCAATCCTTATTATCTTTGAGAATTTCTGGACATCAATGACCGGCCATCATGAAAACCCCGCATCCGGTATGAATATGAGACAGGAAGGCGTCGGTATGAGCATTGAAAAAGCACTAAAAGGTACCGGTGTCAGGTGGGTGAAGACCGTTGACCCTTATGACCTTCATGAGTCAATCAGGGTACTTACAAGGGCATACGAAAGCGATGAAGGTCTAAAGGTAATAATTTCCAAGGGTGAATGCCAGCTTGAGAAAACCCGCAAAGAAAAATCGGTAATTAAAAAGAATTTGTCAGAAGGCAAGCGGGTGGTCCAGTCTAAACTCGGTGTAGACCCTGACATATGTACAGGCGACCATTCATGCATGAGGTACAATGGCTGCCCGTCACTTACGTTAAAAGAAGGCCCTTCCCAGTTAAGAGAAGACCCTGTTGCCCAGATAGAACAGTCCTGCGTTGGATGCGGACTTTGCGGTGAGATTGCCCATGCAGCAGTCTTATGCCCTTCGTTTTTCAAGGTCAACATTATCAGCAATCCCGGACGATACGACAAACTTAAATCAAGGATCAACAGGTCGCTTATTAATCTGTTGTCGTAAATCTGTAATACCGAATTAATTATATGCAAAATAATTTATTAAAAATTCTGATACCCGCTGTCGGTGGACAGGGAGGAGGCCTTCTTACAGAGTGGCTACTGCAGGCTTTCGAAGCGGAAGATTATAATGTGCAGAGTATAAGTCTCCCTGGACTTGCCCAAAGGGCAGGTTCCACTACTTATTATATTGAGGCATATCCAAATGGTGAGAACATCATTTTTTCTCAGTTTCCGATGCCGGGAGATATTGACCTGATAGTTTCCCAGGAATTTCTTGAACTTGGCAGGGTGCTGGAAAAAGGATACGGTTCAGAAAATACGGTTATTGTCTCAAGCACACACAGGATGTATTCGACCCAGGAAAAACTTCCCGTAGCAAGTGGAATATATGAAGATGAAAAACTGTTTAAGTTTGCAGAACAGTTTTCCAAAAAATTTATTGGAGTGAATATACTTAACCTGGCCAAGCAAAACCAAATGAACGAGCTTGCCTCAAATGCCATCCTTTTGGGAGCGCTTGCCGCAAGCGGGTCGACTCCGATAACTAAAGATTCATTTGAAAAGGCAATACGCAGTGTGGCTGTTTCCACTGATTATAATTTAAAGGCGTTTACCATTGGATTTAATCATGTGACTGAAAATGGCAACCCGGCACAGGCCCCGGAAACTGAAGACAATGTTTTATTTGATGAGATCAATTACATAAAACCCTCTGACATTAAAAAAATTGAAAATTTAAAGAAGGGTTTATTTAATGGTTATCCCGGGTACCTGTGGCCTTTCCTTGAAGAAGCACTTTACCGCCTTACAGACTACCAGGATTTTAGATATGCTGAAAAATTTGTTCGTAAAATCGAAAAAATCCGCGGCATTGAGATTAGTTACCCCGAAATGGATTACAAACTCTCAGAGTACCTGATCAAGAACCTTGCCCTTCTTATGACATACGAAGACGGTATCAGGGTCTCTCAGCTCAAGATCAGGGACATGCGTTTTGAAAGAATAAAAAAAGAGATGCAGATAAGTGATGACCAGGTATTTGAGGTTGTAGATTACCTTAAACCCGAGGCAGACGAGATATATGGCCTCCTGCCGGATATTGTTGTAAGGCCTGTGCTGTCTTTACTCAGATCAATCAGGCTGGGAGGGGACGGCAAACCTCTCTCAGTGGCCCAGAAGCCCGTTACAACTTCATTCTTTGGATATCTCAGGATCTGGCTTCTCTCGAAAATAAAATTTATGAGACCCGTGTCCTACAGGTATCGAAACGAACATAAGACAATAGATTTATACATCGAATCAATCGAAAAATTCGGGAACCTTGATTACGGGCTTGGTATTGCCTTAGCAAAATCAGGAAGTTTTATTAAGGGGTACGGAAGGGTCAGGCGCAGAACAAGGGAAAGTTTTAACAGGCTTATATCAAACGTATTGGAAAAAGTTTATGAAAAAGAAAGATCCACACCAGGCGGCTTATCAAAAACTATAGAGATATTCAGCAGGTCCGCAGAACTGGTTGCCCAGGAAGAAGATGGAATTGAAAGGGCCGAAGAACTTCTGGAAAGTGAATGAATCCTAGCTTTTAAATCCTTCCATTAACTCAATAAAATCATTAAACAGGTATGATGAATCATGCGGCCCCGGGGATGATTCGGGATGATACTGTACCGAAAAAACCGGGTAGTCGCGGTGACGAAGGCCTTCAATAGTCTGGTCATTGAGGTTTATATGTGTAATTTCAATACTGCTGTCCAGCGAGTCAGGGTCAACAGCAAAGCTGTGGTTCTGGGAAGTTATCTCTACTTTCCCGGTCCTGTTGTTCTTTACAGGCTGGTTGCCTCCCCTGTGGCCAAATTTTAGCTTGTATGTTCGTCCGCCAAGGGCAATGCTTATAATCTGGTGTCCGAGGCATATGCCGAATATGGGTTTTTTCCCAAGCAGTCCCTTAACATTTTCAATCGCGTAGCCGACTCCCTCCGGGTCACCCGGGCCGTTTGAAAGAAATATGCCGTCAGGATCAAGTTTGAGGACCTCTTCCGGGGACGTATCTGAGGGTACCACCGTGAGTTTGCATCCAAGGTCCGTCAGTCTTCTTAAAATATTTGTTTTTATTCCAAAATCATATGCAACTACATTATAATTTTTTTTAGGCGTGTAGGTGTCATTTGAGGGTATCCACTGCTCGGTACCCGTTTCCCATTTGTATGGCTCTTTACAGGAGACTTCTGTTACAAGGTCCTTTCCCACAATGTCTGGAGAGTCCTTTATTTTAGAAAGAAGGCTTTTTTTATCGCTGTCAATTGTTGATATTACACATTTCTGCGCGCCGCCGGTCCTGATCTGTTTTGTTAAAAAACGGGTGTCAATACCGTGAATCCCTACTACATTGTTAGCCTTCATGTATTCATCAAGTGATTGCTGGGACCTCCAGTTGCTGGGTATTGGCCAGTACTCTTTAACTGCCATGCCTTTTGCAAACGGTTTTTTCGATTCAAGATCTTCTGTGTTAATGCCGTAATTGCCGATTTCCGGATAGGTCATAACTACAATCTGCCCGTTGTAAGAAGGGTCGGTAAGGATTTCCTGGTACCCCGTCAGCGAGGTGTTAAAGACAACTTCACCAAATGCTTCGCCTTCCGAGCCAAAACTCAGTCCTTCAAATACAGTTCCATCTTCAATTGCTAATACGGCTTTTTTCACGCTGGGTGTTGAAAATACATTGACAATTAATCAGTGTCAAATAATTTCTATTAAATTTTAGATATTAGGTTAATATTTTCATGGAATTGCTAAAAATTAATTTATAATAAAAAGGTCAATATTAATACAGATAAATTATCTGTAAACAGAAAAGGACATAAATGGACGCACAAACGGACATAACAGCTGAAAAAAACGAACAGTACAGGATCCTGATTATAGATGATGAAGAGACTATAAGAAACCTGTTTTTCCAGGCACTTACCAATATCGGTTATGCCTGTGAAACGGCGGAAAACGGCAAACTGGGTGTAGAAAAAGCAAAATCAGACGGAAACTTTGACGCAGTACTCCTCGATGTACAGATGCCCGTACTTAACGGGATCGAGACCCTTAAACAGATAAAACAGTTTGACCCTGACCTTTCAATAATCATGGTTTCTGCATCAGTTGATATTGAACACGTCAGGGGGGCACTTAAAGAAGGTGCATATGACTATTTATTTAAACCGTTTAACGTCGTTGAGGTCGAAGCTGTAATCAAGAGGTCTATAGAACGAACAAAACTTATCAAACAGAACAGGGACTATCAGCGTAACCTCGAAAACAAGGTCAAAAAACAGACCATGGAGCTTATCAAACTGTATTCGGGGACCCTCGAAGCTATGGTACTTGCTCTTGATCTGAGGGAAAAAGAGACGGGTTACCATTCTTATCGTGTTACCGAATACGCACTTACACTTGCCAGGAAACTGGAGCTTTCCGACCATGATTTATCTGTAATTGCAAAAGGTGCACTGCTCCATGATATTGGCAAAATTGGTGTTCCGGACAATATACTGCTTAAACCAGGCAAACTTACCGATGAAGAATGGGAAATAATGAAAAAGCACCCGCGTCATGGCTACGAGCTTCTGCGTAATATTGATTTTCTTGAAGAGTCTGCCCAGATAGTGCTGCACCATCATGAGCAATTTAACGGCAAGGGCTATCCCGTGGGCCTTGTGGGAGACCAGATACCTCTTGGTGCACGCATTTTCTCCATAGTTGATACACTCGATGCGCTAACGAGTGAAAGGGTGTATAAAGACGCATTTTCATTCGAAGAATCAGTAGAAAGAATTTCAGATGCATCCGAAACTCAGTTTGATCCCTGGATTGTAGAGGCATTTATGGACATTGATATTGATACCTACAAGGACATCAGGCAGAGGGTTGAAAGCACAGGCTCCGATTACCTCAGAAGCCTTCTTTACGAACTGAGCAAACACTAATACCGCGTTTTAAATCATTTTCTTTATTGTATCATTTACAAGCTTGGGATTTGCTTTTCCCTTTGTGGCTTTCATTACCTGGCCAACGAAAAATCCCATTAGTTTTTCGTCTCCGTCCTTGAGCCTTTGTAATTCCCCAGGGTGTGCATCAATAATTTCTTTCACAATTCCCTCAATCTCGGAACTGTCTGAAATCTGTTCGATCCCTTTTGCGCTTATAATTTTTTTTGCGGTTGATTTGGTTGAAATCATCTCGGGGAAAATCTCTTTCGCGATCTTGCGGTTTATCACGCCTTCATCTGCAAGATTTAAAAGTTCTGACAGCATTTCGGGTGTGACGGGGAAATTACTGATATCCTCGTCATTGTCCAGTTCTCTAAGGAGTTCTGTGGTAATCCAGTTGCTGAGCTGTTTTGGGTCTTTATAAGTCTTAAGGCACTGCTCAAAATATTCAGAGAGGTCCCTGCTGGATGTAAGCAAAGCGGCCTCGTCTCCTGTAAGGCTGTATTCCCTGATAAACCTTTCGAGCTTTGCATCAGGAAGTTCCGGGAGAGATTCTTTAAGTTCATCAACCCATTTCTCATCAAGGAGCACGGGGAGAAGGTCTGGGTCGGGGAAATACCTGTAGTCATGGGCCTCTTCTTTTGACCTCATTGAGAATGTGACACCTTTTTTGGAATCAAAAAGCCTTGTTTCCTGGACTATACTGTCACCGTTTTCCAGAAGTGCGGTCTGCCTTGAAATTTCGTACTCAATAGCTTTTTGAATAAACCTGAACGAGTTCAGGTTCTTGATTTCCGCTTTGGTCCCGAGTTTTTCGGTACCCTTGGGCCTTATGGAGATATTTGCATCACACCTGAGGCTTCCCTCTTCCATATTGCCGTCACAGACGCCTATGTACTGGAGAATTGACCTGATTTTCCTGACATAAGAAACTGCTTCTTCGGCATTTGTTATCTCGGGTTCGCTTACAATTTCAATTAGAGGTACACCTGCACGGTTAAGGTCTACATGGCTGCTTGTAAGGGAATCTTCGTGGATAAGCTTCCCGGCATCTTCTTCCATATGTATCCGGGTTATGTTTATTTTTCTTGTCGAATCTCCCGATTCTACTTCCAGCCAGCCGTGCTCGGAGAACGGCTCCTCGTACTGGGAAATCTGGTAGCCCTTTGGAAGGTCTGGATAAAAGTAGTTTTTCCTTGCAAACCTTGATTTGAGGTTGATTTTACAGTTAGTTGCAAGGGCGGCTTTTACGGCAAATTTAAGTGCCTTTGCATTTAATACCGGCAGTACTCCGGGCATGCCGAGGCAAAGGGGGTTTACATGCGAGTTAGGGGACCCTCCAAAACTTGCAGAAGCAGAAGAAAATATTTTTGATTTTGTCTTTAACTGTGCATGTACTTCAAGTCCGATTACCGCTTCGTAATTCATAATTATTTCCTTATTTTTGATATTTTATTGTTATTATTTTCCGATACTCAGACTATCTGGGTATTTTATTGTTCTTTCTGTACCAAAGCAGAAGGTCGAGTTCGTCAATACTAATACTAAGCTTATCAGAAAAATCAATCATCATATTTTCTTTTTCAATATATTTTCTCTTTGTTGATGGTGGTTTGCTGTTTTCAATAACCTCGAATTCAAGGAGAGAAGTAAGTATGTTTCTGTCCAGTATCGCGTATCCAAAGAACCCGATATTTCTTAGAAAATGACTTGCCTGTACCATGCCGACACCCTTTATTGATTTGTTTTCAGCGATAAACTCCCTTCTTTCAATCCTGTCTTCGATTGATGACAGGTGCTGAAACAGGCTGTAATCGAACTCGGTGCGTATGTATTCCCTGGTTGTTATGAGATACGCGGCTTTGTCCGGGTATTTATGTACTTGATTAAGTCTTTCCGAAAGTTCGGCAATATCGCCTTTATGAAGCGCCTCCCCGACTGCTTCTACAGACTTTTGGGCCATACGGGGGCCTACTCCTGAACTTAGAATACAGAAGCTCAGCTCTTCAAATATCTTGTTGTTATCAGCTTGTTTATAAATTGTCCGGAATTCATCAAGCCTTGCAGTAATATCAGGTTTTATAAAATTGTATAACTTCTTCAGTTCGTTTAAGGTGTCAGGCGATGGGTTCATATTATTTTCCTTATTTTAAAACAGTACCGGTTTTCTCACTCCAAAGGAGCAGGTCCAGTTCATCCATATCAAAACCGTTTTTCTCTGCAAAATCTTTGTACCTGAGTTCAATCTCCAGGTATTTGTCCCTGCCTGAAGGGGTCCTGGGCTCTTTTATTACTCCCAGTTCAAAAAGATAGTTGATAATATGTTTATCCAGAATTGCGTACCCCCTAAAACCTATATTTCTCAGGAAATGGCTCGATTCCTTAAAACCCAGGCCTTTTATCTTTTTATTTAGTGCAATGAAATCCCTTCTTTCAACGGGGTCATCGAATGAAAGCAGCATATCTTTTATCCCCATATTATATTCTTTCAAAAGGTATTCCCTTGTAATAAATATGTATTCTGCACGCACATTATAAAACCTGTAACACCCCCTGAGACTTTCAGTGATCCGCGCCTGGTCTCCTGTATGGATGATATCTTTTATTTCTTTCATCACCTCAATACAGAGTTTTGCGCTGGTACCGGCAGTTAAAATACAAAATACGAGTTCTTCAAAAAGCTTTTTATCACCAGAGTTCTTTATCAGGCCACCGAATTCGGATAAACGTTTTTTTATAATACTGTTTTTTGATCTGTAGGATTTATTAAGATCATTGACTGTTATCATTTAGAATGTGAAAAGAATGGGAGGGATTATCTGTAGATTTTGAGCTTTTTGCCTGCGGTAAGTTTTGTCGTCTGGAGATTGTTCCATTTCTTAAGTTCGGTTACAGAGACCCTGTACCTGTCGGCAATGCCGGAAAGTGTATCACCGTTTTTAATGTTGTAGTTTATTGTCTTCTTGCTTCCGGCCGGGATTTTAAGCTTCTGGCCCGCTCTTATATTCGAAGATTTTAATCCGTTATACCTTTTTAACACGGAGAGGCCGATACCAAAATTTTCGGCAATCTCGCCGATTGTTTCACCCTTTCTTACCGTGTAGGTCTGCCTGCTTGTAGTCTTGGCGGATGACTTTTTCTTAACAGTTTTTTTTGTGGTGGATTTGGAAGCGGTATAGGTACTGCCCGAAGATTTTCCGTAGGAAACTGTTTTCTTTATTTTTAACTTCTGCCCCGGCTTTATCATGTTAGACCTCAGCCGGTTGGTCTTCTTGATAGAGTTAACACTTACGCGGAATTTTCTTGCGATAAGCCAGAGGTTGTCTCCGTTTCTCACCCTGTAGGTTTTATAAGTGGTTGTTCTTGGTTTTACGTTCTTAAGGGCAGCAAGCTCATCTTTTTTACTTTCAAACTTCTCTGTATAATCCGGGTCAATTCTCAAATTGTAGTTTTTGCCTGAAGGGGTTATCCCGCTTATCAGGGAAGGGTTTTGGGCCTTTAATTTATCGTGGCTGTACCCTGTAAGTTCTGCGATATCTTTTAAGCTTTTTTCCGGGGGTACGGATACTTTTACAAATTGGGGAGAGTCATCGTAATGTGTTTCGGTAAATCCGTATTTCGAAGGGTTCTTGGCAATTATTAATGCTGCCATATATTTTGGGACATAGTTCCGGGTTTCCCTTGGAAGCAGCCTAGATATTTCCCAAAAGTCATTTGATTTGGCAAGTTTAATGGTGCGTCTTACCCTTACTTCTCCGCAGTTGTAACTTGCCATTGCAAGTTCCCATGACCCAAACTCGTCATGGAGGTCCTTTAAATAGTTAGAAGCGGCAAGAGTTGCTTCTTCAACGTTCCTGCGCTCGTCCTGCCAGTTGTCTATCCTCAGGCCGTAAATCTTCCCGGTAGAATGTATAAACTGCCACATCCCTACTGCATTAGCATGAGATACGGCATTCGGGTTATAACCGCTCTCAATAAGCGGCAGATAGGCAAGGTCTGTAGGCATGCCCTGTTCTCTAAGCAGCTGCTTTAACTCGGGCATATAAACTTCTGATCTTTCCATCCATTTTATAAAGTTGTTATGGTAGTTGGTTTGAAAGAAATTAATGTAATACTCGACTTTGTCGTTGTATGCAATCGGAATAGCATCTTTAAATATTTCGTCTATTACAGTGTAGTAAGTTTCGTAGTAATAGGCATTTTCCCTGATTGAATTTACCTGGGGTGTAATAAAGAAGAACCCGGAGGGCATCCCGCTGTTTATAAGCTGGCTGTCGGTTGGTGTGCTGACCTCAAGTTTTATTACCTTGTGCCATGTTGTCACAGGCGCAGGCTTAGGTGCACAGCTTATTATGAATAGTGAAAATGTTATAAATATTAAATTTATATAAATTTTTTTCATTTATATAATTGCTATTAAGAATTATTTGTTTAAACCGGGTAATCAGCAAAAAAATGAAGAAAATACAGTAAGGTGATGTTGGATAAAAATAAATCTATAAAAGTGCTGATTGATTATCCGATAGAATTGATTCTACCTAAAATCAGATGTCTTGGCAAAAAACAGTTTAAGATGCTTGACAATCTTAGGTCATTTGGTTTAATCATGAATCAACTCTTAGGAAAATCAATTGGATAAAAAAACTGTTGCAGTATTGTTCGGGGGCTGTTCCGTCGAACACGAAATATCATTAATATCGGCAAGATCGATAATAAAAAATATTGATACCCGGTCATTTGAGGTACTTCCCGTATTTATCAGCAAGGCCGGCAAATGGCTTAAAATCAACCTTGAAAAATTTATTGATAATGAGATGGATTATTCCGTGGACCACTGTTATGTACCTACAATCGGTTTTGACCAGAAGCCAAAATTTTATGAAATTGAAAACAACAGGCTGGTAAACAGTGTGGAGATTGACCTTGCTTTCCCTGTACTTCACGGGACTTACGGTGAAGACGGGACAATACAGGGTCTTTTTGAGCTTATGGGACTTCCTTTTGTAGGGGCATCGGTACTTGGCTCGGCAATAGGTATGGACAAGATTGCGATGAAGTCCGTTTTAAGGAACTACGGGCTTCCGGTAACGGATTTTATTGGTTTTAATAAGACTGAGTGGGACAAGAACCATCTAAACCTGGTGGGTAGAATAAGAAATGAAATCGGTTTTGACTGCTTTGTGAAATCAGCTGATCTCGGGTCCAGTATCGGCATTTCCAAGGTTAAAAAAGATGAAGGCATACCAGATGCCGTCACGGATTCTTTTAAATACTCAAATCGCGTTCTTGTGGAAAAAGCGGTTAATAACTGCCGGGAAATTGAGGTCAGTGTTCTTGGCAATGACGATCCTGTTGCATCGCTTCCAGGCGAAGTGTTTCCTGAAAGAGAGTTCTATGACTATATAGCAAAATATGACGATGATTCCACCTCCCTTAAAATTCCGGCCGACCTTCCTGAAGAAATAACTGAAAGACTCCGGGAATTAGCTGTAGAGACATTTAAGGCGCTTGACTGTTCGGGCCTTGGAAGGGTTGATTTCCTGATAGACGACAATACAAAAGATATATATATAAGTGAGATAAATACCATTCCCGGATTTACAAGTATAAGTATGTATCCGAAGCTGTGGGAGGTCACGGGTATTGGCTACGGGGAACTGATAAACAGGCTTCTGGAGCTTGCACTGAAAAGGTTTCACGACAGGAAACAGCTTGAGACCGATTATAACGAAAGCATCTAGCTATTTACCCAGCACACCGTTTTTTTCACCCCTGAATATTACAAGAAAAATTACCCCTGTAATTATCAATACGCCCCCGGCAAGTTTTATGGCAGATGGAATGCTGTCAAAAATTAAATAAGACATTATTACCACAAAAAGAGACTCAAGCGGCATGACAGCCGTTGTCCTTGAGACATCCAGCAGTTTAATTGAATGAAACTGGCACGCTTTTGCTATATATGCACCGCATGTGCCGCCAAGGGTCATATAAATGGCATCAGGTATTGACGGATAGCTGAAGGTCCCGGTGAGAATAAGGTATATGAAAAGGACAATCGAAACGCCTAGGGTCCTTAATGTGGCAACCATAAGCATGTTTAAATCATTGGCAATTTTTTTGACAATATAGGAAAGCAGCGAGTAAAAAAATGCCGCCGTAAGTGCCATTATAGTGCCGTAAATCAGGAACGTATCTCTTTGATAAGCTACAATTATCACACCCACGACAGTTAAGGCGATACCTATGCTTTCCCCCCTTTTTAATCTTTCCCCCAAAAAAATAAATCCAAGCAGGAGGGAAAAAAGTGTCTGGGCCTTCATCAGGAAAGAGGTCAGTGCGGGGCCAATTGTCCAAAGTGACAAGACCCATAAAGCTGCCCCGATCGATGTAAGTATGCCGCTGTAAATAAATATTTTTTTATACTTTCTAAGGTTCCTGAGTTCTTTTCTTTGTGATGGTATAAAGGGAGTGACTATCACCGAGAAGATAAAGGCACCGAAAAACCAGTAAAAAGTTGTTGCCTCGGGATCGAGGTATTTGTCCAGGTCCCTTTCAAAATTAAGGTATCTTCCGAATATATATGATAAGGCGGTAAAGAATGCAGTGCCGATCAGAAAGAGGTAGCCCTCTATGGGAAGCTTTTGATTTTGCTTATTCATAAGCTATACAGAACCGTAATCCCTTCTCCACCACCAGGCGAGCACAGAGCCGGAAAGGTTGTGCCATACGCTTGCTATTGCCGCGGGCAGGGCGGCAAGTGCGCTGAAATGCAGGTTCGCAAGGGCCACGGCAAGCCCGGAGTTCTGCATGCCGACTTCTATTGAAACTGTCCTTGCCCTTGTACTGTCCATTCCTGAAAGCCTTGCTATATAGTATCCGGCAAGTAGTCCAAAAAGATTGTGGATAACAACTATTAGTAATATCTTTAGCCCCGTGGCGGAAATTGCCGCGGAGTTTGCAGCAACAATAACGCCTACTATAAATATAATGGCCAGGGTTGAAACAGTGGGCAGTATTTCATTAAGGGAACCGGCCCTTTCCTTAAGCAATGTCCTTACGCCAAGCCCGAACAAAACGGGAATTATGACTATCTGGACTGAAGATATAAAAAGTTTCAGAACGGGGACTTCTATCCACCGGCTGGCATAAAAATACATTAATACCGGGATTAAAACGGGGGAGAGCAGTGTTGAAACAGAGGTCAGCGTAACTGAAAGAGCCACGTCACCACGGGCAAGGTATGTAATAACATTTGATGCGGTTCCGCCCGGGCACGAACCAAGAAGAATAACACCAACTGCAAGGTACTGGTTAATGTTAAACATTTTGGCAAGAAAAAATGCAGCCAGCGGCATTATCATGTACTGGAGTAATACTCCTATCCCAATGTCCTTCGGGCGTGTGAGAACTCTCCTGAAGTCATTAGGTGTAAGGGTCATGCCCATACCGAACATTATTATGCCGAGCGTTGGTACAATCAGTCCCGTAAGCCCTTTAAAGTGCTCCGGGTAGTAATATGTAATAAGCGCGAATACAATTATCCAGACTGTAAAAAGATTAGTTATTACACTGTTTAGGGTCCTTAAGATATTCAATAGAATTCCGGGCAGATGGAGATTTTATTCGGATTGATTCGGACTTTCCGGGGCCTGGTCCACGGCTATTGCAAGTTTTGTAAAACCTTCAACCTTGGCAAGGTCCATGGCCTCAACTACCTTGCCGTGTTCGACTTCATTGTCAGCCCTTATAATGATAAGAGAACTTTTATCGGTAACTTCCTTTAAATTCTTCCTGATCTCGTCTTTGGTAGCAACTTCCTTGTTGTAATACATCTTGCCGCTTTTGGTGAGATTAATTGTTATGTTTTCGGTCCTGATAGGTTTTGCCGATGCTGCCTCGGGCAGGTTCACGTTTATGCCGCCCGAACTTGCAACAAAGTTTAAGGATAGTGCGAAAAATATTAAGAGGTTAAATACCACATCGACCATTGGAGTAAGGTCAAGTGTTGTAATGGCGTTTAGTTTCCTTGTGGCTTGCCTTTTGAATTTCATCGGATCAATTATACGGCGCCGGGGTTCTTGTTGATAAGCTCGGTGATTTTTTTTGACTCCTGCTCAAGCATGGAAACAAGTTCTTCGTATTTACCGGAAATATACTTGTAGGCTATAAAGGCGGGAATGGCTATAAAGAGCCCGATTGCGGTGGTATAAAGTGCCTCGGAAATACCGCCGGCAAGTGCGGGGGGATTAATAACATCTTCACTCGATATAACGCTGAATATCTTTATCATACCGGCAATTGTCCCAAGCAGCCCGAGCAGGGTGCTTATTGTACTTACGGAACCCAGCCCTTCAATATACCTCGCAAGGTCAATGGCCTCATTCTGGCCGGCCTGTTCTACCTTTTCGTGTAAGAGCTCCCTGTCAGAGGACCTTGCGTTAATTGCGGCTGCTGCAATTCTTGAAATAGAAGAGTTGTTTTCATGGCAGAGTAACGCTGCTTCCTTAATTTCCCCGTGGTTTAGAAAATTATAGAGAAGGTCAAGAAATTTTTCGGGAATAGTGTTGCTCGTCCTAAGCTGCCAGATCTTTTGAAGGAATACCGCAAGGCCGAATATGGAGCAGAGAAGCAGGGGGTAAATGAAGATTCCGGTTTTCTGAATTATCTGTGAAATTGTTTCTGTAAAATCCATAATTATTAATGGTTAAACATATATTGAACTTCTCAATGTTCAAGTATTATTTATCCGGCTAAATAATCGGGGATTTTTTCGCCCCTGATAAGGTCTTCGAATTTTTCTCTTTCCCTGATAATGTCAAAACTCTTTCCGTGTACCAGGATTTCAGCTGCCCTCGGCCTTGTATTGTAATTGGAAGACATGACAAAACCGTATGCACCGGCACTCAGCACGGCAAGGCAGTCGCCGTTTTCTACTATAGGGAAATCCCTGTCAGTGGCAAGAAAATCGCCAGATTCACAGATAGGCCCTACAATATCTACGGTCTTAGTATCGCTTTCGTTTTGTTTTACAGGAATTATCTCGTGGTGTGAATTGTAAAATGCCGGCCTGATAAGGTCATTCATGGCTGCATCAATGATTATAAAGTTCTTTGCCGAACCTTCTTTTTTATAAAGGACCCTGGTGACCATTATCCCGGCATTACCTATGAGGGAACGGCCGGGCTCTATTACAGGCCTGTACGGTTTACCCTGTAAATGTTTTTTTATAATGCCTGCATATTCGTCCATTGAGGGAGGAGTTTCATCCCTGCTGTATGTAATTCCAAGCCCGCCCCCGATATCAATGTATTCAATATTTATATTTTCATCTTTAAGGCTGTCTGCAAGGTCGGTAAGTTTTTGCAGGGAGTCATTAAACGATGAAAGTTCGAATATCTGTGAACCAATATGGGCATCAATGGCTACGATATTAATGCCTTTCATCTTCGAGGCTTCCCTGTATACGTCAACAGAGCCGGCTATCTCGATGCCGAATTTGCTCTTTTTAAATCCCGTCGAGATATAGGGGTGGGTCTTCGGGTCTATGTCAGGGTTGACCCTGATAGCTATAGGGGCCCTGACGTTCATCCCCGAAGCAACACGGTTAATCGCATGAAGTTCGTCTATTGATTCAATATTAAAAAATAGTATTTCTGCTTCAATCGCTTCCCGGATCTCGTTATCTGTCTTGCCGACACCGGAAAAGACCACTTTTGAGGTATCACCCCCGGCAAGCATTACCCTTTTCAGTTCGCCGCCTGAGACAATATCAAAACCCGCACCAAGTCCTGCATAGAGTTTAAGTACTGCAAGGTTTGAGTTTGCTTTTGTGGAATAGCAGATAAGTGGGTCTAACCCGGCAAGAGAATCCAGGTAAGAATTAAAACTGTTTTCAATTGCGGCATAACTGTAGATGAAGCACGGGGTCCCAACAGATTCAGCAATATCGCTTACTGCAACTTTTTCCATATAAAGTTCATCGTTAATATATTCGACTGAGAATGACATTCAGGAAAACTCCCTTTATTTATTAGGTAAAATACCTGAATGTACCAATTAGAATAGAAAAATCAATTACCTCAGATAACTTAATAGGGTTTTATTAATGTAATTTATATTAAACAGATCAAATAATGGTGTTAATCAGCTAATGAATAATGGATTTAACGGACTAAAAGTCACGTCATTTGAAAGCAGGCGGTCAAAAGAGATAGAAAAACTTATCGCCTACCACGGGGGTACGCCAAGGGTTGCGCCCTCAATGAAGGAGGTCCCTGTTGATTCAATTGATATTTCAGGTTTTAAAAAAGACCTTTTTTCAGGCAAAACCGACATACTGATATTAATGACCGGGGTCGGCACCAGGATGCTCACAGGACTCATTGCAGATGAATTCAGCATTGATGATTTTAAGAAGGCACTTGCTAACACTAAAATAATAGCTAGGGGTCCAAAGCCCGTTGCCGCACTAAAGGAAATTGGACTAGTACCTGATATTACCATAAAAGAGCCAAATACCTGGAAAGACATAGTCAATACAATTGATGAAACAACAGAGATCAGCGGCCTCAATATTTATATCCAGGAATACGGGGTATCGAATACGGAATTCATTAATGCGCTCAGGGACAGGGGCGCTAATGTTAACACGGTGTCAATTTACCGCTGGGAGCTTCCGGACGATATTAATCCACTGAAAGATGCAATACAGTCAATAACAAGTGGCGGGGAAGACTTTGTGCTTTTTACTAGTTCCCAGCAAATTGTGAACATGTTTGACATAGCATCAAAAGAGGGCCTTAAATCAGAACTTTATAACTCACTTGGAAATACAGTTGTCGGTTCGATCGGACCCACAACTTCCGAAACCCTCCGGAGCTTTAAAATCTCTGTTGACTACGAGCCGGACAGCCCCAAGATGGGCAACCTTATCAGAGAGATAGCACGTATATCGGGAGAACTCCTGCACAAGAAAAGAACCGCTTTCAAAAGCGGCATTAAAACCGTTAACTGGAAAAGGACAGATATGTCCTGGGACAAACAGGAAAACAATAATACAACTTCTCAGTTTATTAAGGCGTGCAGGCTTGAGAAGACCGACTACACACCGGTATGGATAATGAGGCAGGCCGGCAGGTTCCTGAGGGAGTACCGTGAAACAAGGGCAAGGGTGTCTTTTATTGAACTGTGTAAAACGCCCGAGATCGCTGCCGATGTCACCCTGATGGCTGTTGAAAAACTTAACGTTGATGCTGCAATAATTTTTTCTGATATTCTACTGATCCTTCAGTCACTCGGCGTAGACCTGGAATATTCCAAAAACGACGGCCCGCAGATAAAGCGTGTGCTCAGGAGTACAAGGGCAGTTGATGAATTACTCAATTTTGACCCCGAATCCATGGATTATGTATATGAAGCAATTAAACTTGTAAGGTCTTCCCTGAGTCCTGAAAAAGCACTTATTGGTTTTGCCGGTGCGCCTTTTACAGTCGCATCATATGCAATTGAGGGCGGGGGGTCGAAAAATTACATTAATACAAAATCACTTATGTACAGGGACCCCGGCCTCTGGAATTCCCTTATGATGAAATTAACTAATGCCACGGCAGGTTATCTGAATTACCAGATAAAGTCCGGGGCTGATGCAGTGCAGATTTTTGACAGCTGGGTAGGGTGTCTTTCCCCGGACGACTACTCCGAGTATGTACTTCCCCATATGAAAAAACTTGTTGCGATGATAGAAGGGGAGGTCCCCGTAATACTTTTTGGTACTGATACAGCGACATTACTCGGGCACATGACCGATACGGGGTGCGATGTTATCGGGGTTGACTGGAGAATAGATATTGAAGACGCCTGGCGGAGTATTGGTTATGAAACTGCCATACAGGGCAACCTTGACCCGCTTTGCCTGTTGTCAACGCAGTCTTATGTGAAAAATGAAGCTAAAAAGATACTTGATAAGACAGCAGGTATACCCGGTCATATCTTTAACCTTGGCCACGGGGTACTTCCCCCGACCCCTGTCGATAATGTGCTTGCACTTGTTGATATGGTCCATGAGTATTCACAAAATATAAGAAAGGACGGAATTTAATGAGTTCAGAAGCCCGAGCAGTTGTGTTGATTGGGTACGGTGGCCCTGAGAAGAGTGAAGATATTATGCCCTTTCTCAAAAACGTATCGAGCGGCAGGCCAATCCCGGAGGATAGACTTAAAGAAGTGGCACACCACTATGAACTGATCGGAGGCAGGTCGCCCCTTAACGAACTAACTTATAAACAGGGGGAGAAATTAAAGAAGTTTTTAAAGGAAAAGGGTCATGACCTCCCGGTATTTGTCGGGATGAGAAACTGGCACCCGTTTTATTATGATACTGTTAAACAGGTAGCTGACCTCGGGGTAAAAAAAGCAATAGGCGTAATAATGGCAATATACCAGTGTGATACAAGCTGGGAGCGGTACCAGAGGGAATTTGATGAAGCATGCAAAGAGCAGAATCTTGACCTGGAATTTGTATATACAGACGTTCTTTTTGACCACCCGCTATTCATAGAAAACTGCGCTGAAAATATTCAAAGTTGTTTTGACCGGATTGCAGAAGATGAGCTTGAATCTACAAAACTGATATTTACCGCTCACAGTATCCCGGTACCTATGGCAGAGAGTTCTCCTTATGTAAGACAGTTTGAAGCTTCATCCGGGCTGGTTGCAGAAAAGCTTGGGCATAAGAACTGGATGACCGCCTACCAGAGCAGGAGCGGGTCACCATCAAGCCCCTGGCTGGAGCCGGATATTTGTGATGTTATAGATGAAATTGCAAAAGACGGCGTAAAGAATATTGTAGTTCAGGCAATTGGATTTCTCTGCGACCATGTTGAAGTGCTTTTTGATATCGGCATTGAAGCAAAAGAAGCTGCGGAAAAGCACGGTATCAACCTTTATATTGCAGAGACCGTGAACGATGACGACCTTTTTATTCGTTCAGTTGAAGAAAGTGTTCTTAGAAAGATTAATCCATAGGCAACCATATGAAAATTTCGATAATCGGGGCCGGTATTTCTGGACTGAGCGCTGCTTTCTGCCTCAGCCGATTAAACAAAGAAAATAAAACCGGTTTAGAAATTACCGTATATGAAAAGAGCAGCAGGACCGGCGGTAATATCTCCACTAAAATTGAGGATGGAATTATTATCGAAGAAGGTGCAGATTCCTTTATAACTTCAAAGCCGTGGGGTATAGATCTTTGTAAAAAACTCGGCATTGATAACCTTTTGATTTCCACAAACGATACAAACAGAAAAACCTACATCTATTATGACGGAAGACTCAACGAGCTCCCGGAGGGGTTTTTTCTTATGGCCCCCTCAAACCTTGAGGCCTTTGAAAAGAGCCCTTTTTTTTCAGATGAAGGAAAAAAAAGAATACTTGAAGAACAGGAAATTGAGCCGCTTGAGGATAACGAAGATGAATCACTTGAGTCATTTGTGCTCCGCAGGTTCGGAAGGGAGCTTCTTAATAAAGTTGCACAGCCGTTAATCGGCGGTATCTATACAGGAGACCCGGCCCAGCTCAGCGTAAAGGCAATACTCCCCGAATTTGTCTCAATGGAAGAGAAGCATGGAAGCGTTATTAAGGGTATTGTTGAGAAGTACGGATCTGCTGATATTTCCCGGAAAGAAAGCGGCGCACGGTACGGTCTTTTTGTGTCATTTAAAGAGGGGCTTTCTGTACTCACGCAAAGTATTGTCAGGGCAATGCCGGACGTAAATATCCGGATTAATTCGGGAATAGAAAAAGTTTTAAAAAATGGGGATACCTGGTTATTAAGAACTGAAAAAGGTGAGGAGATTGAATCGGATGCGGTAATTATTGCGGGGCCTTCATACGTAGCTTCGGGCCTGATTAGTGAAACAGACACTTTACTTCCCCGCCTGCTTAGTGAAATCCGGTATGAATCATCTGTAGTTGTAAATACGGTTTTTGAAAAGAGCGACTGTGCCGGACTGCCGGAAGGATTTGGGGTAGTAATACCCGATACAGAAAAAATGAATTTAATAGCCTGCTCGTTTTCATCACATAAATTCAGCGGAAGGGTGCCTGATAATTATGAAATTGTGCGCTGCTTCCTGGGCGGTGCTTTTAACCCCGGAATAAACAGCTGCAATGACAGGGAGATTATGGACCATGCCCTAAATGACCTGAAAACACTTTTTAATATTGAATCAGTCCCCGTTAAATCCGGTATTTATAGGTACCCGGACTCCATGCCCCAGTACACAATCGGTTACCCGGCATTACTTAAAAAAATTGAGACACAGCTTGATAAATATCCCACCCTTGCCCTTTCGGGTAATGCCTACGGTGGTATCGGTATTCCGGACAGCATTAAGTCGGGAAATGATGCTGCACAAAAAATATTTCAGGATTTGGTAAAATGAAAGTTTATCAGGGAAAAAGATAACAAATTAAATTAAAATTTTAGGTTGGTTTCTTAAATCCTTTCCATTACTTAATAATTTTATATTAAATACTAGAAAAATTTTAAATTATTATTACAATTATATTGAACAAAATAATTTTTCTTCCCTGTTAATGGAGGTGGAGGATGAATAAGATTTTATCTGTAACTATATTATTAATGCTTGTATTTGGATTTAGTATAAATTCATATTCAAGCCAGTATTTCCCGCCTACTGCTTCACAAAAACATTTTACAGCAATAGTGAACGGACTCCCCGGGGTTGTTAACGCGGCCTGGGACACACCTGTTTCACTCTGGGTAAAGGTTTCTTCAAAGGCCGTGGGTTCTCCTCCCAACCAAAACAAGGCTGATACACTGGCAGGGATACTTGCCGACAGGGGAAGGACAGCATTATTCCAGCCTTTTTGTGTGCACATTTACCAGAAGAGAGACAAGGTCCTCGGAAGTAAATGCGTCTATTAGTATTATCTAAATTGGAGAATGGAGAATATTATGGTGAAAGATAATTTTAAATACCTAATCCTTTTGCTTCCGTTGATGATGTTTGTGTCATGCGTGGCAGAAGTGCCGGTAAATGTCCCCGAAGACGGATACTGGAAAAATCACGCGGTAAAATATAATAAAAGTTATGATAAAGTCTGGGACGCCGCAGACCAGGCAGCCAATGAGATAGGGTGGAAGATAAAGTATTCTGATAAACCCACAGGTAAGATCGTATTTGAAAATGCATGGGTAATTGATCCCTTGTTCGGAAAAGCCCAGAGGACTTACAGCCGGCCGGGCGAAAGAACAGCTAATAATTCAAACGTGACTTCCTACCTTCACAAGATTTCTTACTGGACAAAGCTCACTCCTACCCAGGCACCCCCGCACCCGCTTTTTACAAAAGAAAAACTTAGTATCGATGTCGATAAAGCAGGGGCTTCCAGTACGAAAGTAAAAGCAAACTACACTATATTCCCTTTCTTTGATTACAAGATAGGGCAGCTTGGAAACGTAAGGTCCCGCGGAGTACTCGAAGAGGCTTACTATGCAAGGGTGCAGGAAATCCTGGACAGTGAAATTATTATTCCTCCGCAGCCGGTTATAGTTGCGGAAATTTATGAGCTGTCGGACGTATTCTTTGATTTTGATAAATCTTATATACGACAGGACGCTATGCCTGTTCTTCAGCAGAATGCACAGACTATGAAAGAAAACCCTGAGCTTACCGTTGTAATAAACGGTTACGCTGATATCAGGGGGTCAAATGCATATAACCTGAGACTTGCTAAAAGAAGGGCGGAGGCAGCCAGGAATTACCTGGTCCAGCTTGGAATTAATCCAAAGAGGATTATTGCCCTTACAAAGGGTGAGACAAGCCAGTTTGCGCCCGGTTCCACGGAGAGCGAATACCAGCTCAACAGAAGGGCAAGGTTTCTTCCCGTAGACCCGGAAGCACCGGTTATTTACCCGCAATAAAAAGAAAACAGCACAGTGAAAATATAAAAGGCCCGGACTTTAATATCCGGGCTTTTTTTTGAATAATAGTAACGAACTGATAATATATTCAGTCAATTTGCCGACGTAGCTCAGTGGCAGAGCAGCTCACTCGTAATGAGCAGGTCAAGGGTTCAACTCCCTTCGTCGGCTGAGGTTAAAAATAATTATGAAATATATAATATTAACAACTTTATTTTTACTTGGCTGCGGGGGCAGTAATGAGGACGCTGCAGACACAAAGTACAAACAGGCCTATTATGACTGTTACTATGAAAGCCAGGAGTTTTTTAAAAAGATTTCAAAAATAGATTTTAAAGACCTGAAAGTTGAAGATAACTGTAACGAAGATACAACATTTCTTGATAACCCTAAGGATGAAGTATGCTTAAAAGCCTGCATTGATGCATTTAACCACTACAAGTAATAAAAAAGCCCCTGAATAATCAGGGGCCGTATATTTTATATAAATCTATATTTATAGAAAACCCTGCAGCGGTGCTATCCAACTGTCCATTGAACCACGGCCGTTGCCGTTATTTAGCCCGACAATACCGAATGGTGGTGCTGACCCCGCAAAGTTAATAATATCCAGGGTAACAATTCCTTCATTTATAATGTTTCCGGGACAGAGAAGTTCACCCCCCTTACTGTGACTGATCGCATTGTTTATGCCGTATTCAAAACTTGCAACACTTGCATTTCAGACTATTTCCAGAAGTTCTTCAAGGAGTGGGTTGTCCTGATCGGTACAGGCGAATATTACATTCCTGCATGAAAAGATAACTTCGTTGTTGTTTAGAATGTTAACATCATAAGCAGCCCACGTTTCAGTAATGTCGGAAGCAAATATTTCACCTTGTTCAAAATCTCTGTTAAATACAAAACCAATCACATCGGAAAGAGTTACACTGCTTTCACTGTTAAAGTTAAAAGTGAAAGGCAAATTAAAAAAAAGTGCAGTAGTACTGGGTGAGGGGAATATGGAGTTGGCCCTGTACTCATAACCATTATTGTCCAATACACGGTAGTTACCTATTAATAAGGCACTATTGTTAATGCCTCCTCCGACTGAAGTTACGGCGAGTGCTGTCACAAAACCGTATGCCCCATCGGGGAGAACTACACCGGAGGGGTTACTATCGTTTGTTAATATGTCCCTCATGTTGTATTGATGAGTATCATTGGGGGTATAAACATCAAAAAAGTTGTTTTCATTGCAGTTGTTGCTTACATCAAATACCTGTATGTGAAGAACTGCATTTACGGAATTCACATTGGTTACCTGCACAAAGGATTCCCTGTCCCTAAGGTCAAAAAAAGAATATAGAACCCATCCGGAATTGTCGGTTTCAGTTGGAATAGTTCCCGAGAAGGAATTTGGGGTAAATATTAATAAGAAACAAAATAGTAAATACTAATTTTACAAATATATTTCTTTGAAACATATTATCCTCCATCTTTAAATCTCAAATTTATATAATTATATAAAATATATTTAATATCGGCAATGAAAATTACTTAGATATCCTGTAAATAATAATTTAATTTAAAGCTGATTAATAAAAAGATTTTGTTAATTTGAATAATTTATAGTTGAATCTATACTCAAATTTTTATATAATATTTTAAGCGGACATAATTTGTATACTATTATTTATTACAGAGAGTGGTGAATACAGAGCGATTTTATTTAAGAATACGCAAATAAGTGCAAATATATTCACAGTATATTAATAAAATTGCAATAATTACAGTATTTTAAAATACAAAAATTTTTGGTACAAAAATTGCCACATTTTCTAACGTATCTAATTATAAATTAAGAATAAATAAAAACACCCGGTAAAGTTTCCGTTCCTAAAACTGGGGGGAGAAAGGATAGGAGTTTAACACTTTTCCGGGTGTATTTTTATAATAACCTTATTTTTTGTTATTTGTTACAATTTTTGTCTAAGAATTATTATAGTAAATTAATTCTAATATACAAGTCTAAATAAGATTTCTTTAATAAATTAAATATTATCAGTAAATTCTATTTTATCAGCTTCCGCTTTTCAGGGATTTATAATCAGTTTCATTAAGCGGAAAGTATTTCCTAGTTTTGATTTATTTAACCTGAACGATTCGGTTTCGTTTCTAAGGTAATATTTTTGTACCAGTCCTTCCTTACACAGTGCTTTCAGATATTTGTCCCTAAGGGTGCTTGGACTTATTCCCACAAACCCCACAATGTCCATCAGTGTTACTTTCTCATCCTGATGCTGCGCAATGTATGCAAGTATGGAAAGAATAGTTTCATCCGAGATTGTTTTAAGATTCTCGGACAATATTTTAATTTCAGACATCCTTTTACACCCTTTTTCCTGTATAAAATTGTAGCATTTATCACTAAAAATAAAAAGTCCCAATGTTTTAAGTACTGAAAGGGAAGAAAAGTAAGTTAAGGATGGCTTAGGGAATAAAGTAATAATACTTCAGGTGTTAAGTAGAAATTCATTATTTCCTGATTCAAGGATTTTTTCTGAATCAGATAGTTTTTTTAATGAATTTGTAAGTTCGAGATCAGAGCATGCAACATCTCTTTTAACAAGAAAGGAGAGTTCATATTTTTTTATTTTTTTCCCGTATTTTTTTAAATTATTCAATACCGACCGGTCAACCGGGGTTAATTCTGGACCTAAGGACATTTCTATATAACCTCTTTAAAATAATTGATAAAATCTTTTTTAGACATACCGGATAAATCTGCCATTGTTTTTAATTTCTTCGGGTCGTCAATATCTTCCTTAGTAAGTTTTATCATATATTTCTGTGCTACTTCAAAGGATTCCGTGTTTATATCAAAATACCTAATCTTGGTAGCACCGGTTTTTTTGTTCTGAAGGGATTCAAACTTAAGTGGACTCATCTTACTGTTTTTTATTGATATAAGTGAACCGCTCCCTCCATCAAGCAGGAATTTTACTGCGCTGTATCCAAGGTCTCTTGTGTAGCAGAGGTCAAAAGGTATAGGCGGGGCTGATCTTAATTCATAACCGATCCTTTTATCAACTATGGTCAGGTCTATACCTTTCTCACCAAGACTCTTATCGAGTAGAAATTTTAGATACGGTGCAAGTTTAAACTCCGAATACCTTGTTCTTCCGAGATCGTCCTTTTTAAGCTCAGACACTTTTTCAATGTCACTAGCATTAATTTTATCGGTTAACCCCTCGGCAATTATTGCAACTCCGTATTCCCTCCCGGTTTTTAACCTTTTTATTATTGAGCCTTCAAGTGTTTTGATAATTTTACTTGCAGGGATATTTTTCTCTTTAAACTCCTCGGGTATAAGAGTAAGCGTGGCACCGGATGATTTTCCGATTCCCATTGCAAGATGTCCCGTCTTCCTGCCCATAGTTACAACAAGAAACCATCTTTTTGTGGTTTTTGCATCTTCCATCAGGTAGTTAACAATTTCTGTACCAATATGTTTTGCAGTTTCAAAACCAAAAGTAGAGTTGTTGTCAGGCAGAGGCAGGTTATTGTCTATGGTCTTTGGCAGATGCGCAACACTGATTTTACCCTTCATCTCTTTTTCAAGCCGGTTGGCAAGGTACATCGTCCCGTCGCCCCCGATTGTTATAAGGTATTTAATTCCGAGTTTGTTAATTGAGTTTATTGTATTTTTAAGACTTTTATTGGTTTCAAATGGGTTGTCCCTTGAAATTCCTATAATAGAACCGCCCTGAGTATGGATCCTCGATGTGTTTTCAATTGTCAGATTTTTAATTTTTGTAGTATCGCCGAGTGAGATCCACCTGAACCCGTCAAGTATCCCTATAACTTTTTTACCACGGTTTACCGCCTCTATTGTCGCGGCACTGATGACCGCATTTATGCCGGGGGCAGGACCCCCACCGGCAATTATACCAATGTTGTCTTTTCCTTTAACCATATGCTTTTTTAGGTGTTTTTAAATAGAAAATAAGAATTAATTTTTATAATAACCGTTAATTTTTTTTTGCATATAGCCCTTTTGCTTATCAAAGTACTGAGCGAGTATCAGCCCGGCGGCAAAACCCCCGATATGGGCCCAGAAAGCCACGCCGCCAACATCTGCCCCCCTCCCGGCTGTGCTGATACCCCCCAGGAACTGAATAAGAAACCAGACAAATATAAACACCGTAGCCGGCAGATGAATCAATCTTATGAAAAACAGGATTGGTACAACGGTAAGTATTCTGGATTTTGGGTAAAAGAGAAGATAAGCCCCCAGTACCCCGGATATTGCCCCGCTTGCACCCACAATCGGGATAACGGAACCGGTACTTATAAGAAACTGTATCACAGCAGCGAGGACCCCTGTAAGTATATAAAAGATCAGGTACCTGATATGGCCCATCCTGTGTTCAATATTGTCACCGAAAATGTAAAGGAAGATCATGTTCCCTATAATATGCATCCACCCTGCATGCAGGTACATTGATGTAAAAAAAGGGTAAATTCTGTTAAAAACACCTATTTCCAGATCTGTTGTGACAATAGCCGGCACCAGGCCAAACCTGAACATAAAAAGACGCTGGTCGCCTGCTATCCAAATTTGATAAATAAAAACAGCTATATTTATTGCAATAAATGCGGTATTAACAATGGGAAAAGAACCCGATTTTGTTGTATCTCTTAATGGGATCATTGATTGAAAATAGTTATTTGGTGTGTATTTTTGTCAGCATAATAAATAATAGGAACATTATAGTTAAGAATACATATTATGTTAGTTATAAGGTCAGACATTACACAGAAGTTAAGATCAGCTAAGCTGCTCCTGATAAATCTCAAAATATTTTGTGAACAGGAGGAAGACTGCGATTACGGCACTATCTGGGACAGGGATGCCGGCAAGGTTAGAGGTGATATGGACCTGCTGGGAGTCAAAGTGGTCGGCTACAGGTCAAACAGTAAGACACCACTGAAATCTGCAAGGAACCACGACATAGAAAATATTATAATTAATGGTGATAAAAAAAAGGGACTGATAAAATATTTTGACGGGCAGTATTCATTTAAAGATATTGTCCTGTTAGGAGCCGAAGTTAGTGATATAGAGATTGCAGGACTCTCCAGGTTTTCCGTTGCAACCGCGCAGTCCCCCCTCGAACTCCAGATGGGGTCTGATTATGTATCCAACTTCAGCGGGGATAATGCTTACCAGGAGATCGGAAATCTGATAATCAATGCCAAGGGACCTTACTAACAGCATCAAGGAAAAAGCTTATGAACTGGGCTTCAGTCTTGTGGGTATTTCACCCGTTGGGGACTATCCCGAGAGCCAGTACTATAAAAAATGGCTTAATAAAGGTTACGAAGCCGGTATGGACTATATGGCTAAGAACGAGGAAAAAAGGAAGGACGTAAGAAACCTCGTTCCCAGCGCCCGCTCTGTTATTTCTTGCGCCATTAATTACAACACCGATTACCCGTATTCAACATCGCTCAGGGACCAAAAGAAAGGCTGGATTGCAAGGTATGCATGGGGGGACGATTACCACACCGTATTAAAAGACAAACTTGAAAAGTTAAAAGTATATATGTCTGAGTATAACTGTGCAGGTGAAACCGACAGGGTATATGTTGATACCGGGCCGGTACTTGAAAGGATGTACGCAAAGTATTCGGGGATTGGCTGGATTGGGAAAAACACCTGCCTGATTAACCAGGAAATTGGTTCATGGCTTTTAATAGGGGAGCTTATAACAACTGTTGAACTTGAATACGACAGCCAGGCAGCTGAAAGGTGCGGCACCTGCACATTGTGTATAGACAGCTGTCCCACAGATGCCATTACCAGTCCCTATGTTCTGGATTCTTCTAAATGTATTTCCTTTCTCACTATTGAGAACAAGGCCGGTATCCCGGTCGAATACCGGGAACCCACGGGAAATAATATTTTTGGCTGTGATATATGCCAGGATGTCTGCCCTTGGAACGGAAAAGCCGGGACTCTTGATAACAGGGAGTTTCTGCCAAGGGAAGGCCTATTTCATCCGGGGCTCGATATGCTTGCCCGGTTAAACCAGGGAGAGTTCTCAAAGATGTTTAAGAACAGCCCTGTAAAAAGGAGCAAGCGAAGAGGGCTTCTGAGGAACGTGCTTGTTGCAATCGGCAACAGCGGCGACATAGGGTTTGAAGACAGTGTGCTGGAGCTTCTTTGTGACCAAGAGCCTCTGGTCAGAAAGCACGCGGTCTGGGCACTGCACAAAATCAGCGGCCAAAAACACGTGGAAAGGTTTAACAAAATGCTTGAAAGCGAGAAAGACGAGTCTGTAACCGGGGAATTAAAACTTGTCCTCGGCATCTTATAAAGGTATAAAATGTTGCTTATGAACGCTGATGAAATACAAGAAAAGATACGGAATATAAACCAGAAGTTTTACGAGGCATTAACCACAGCTGACCTTTCGCTGATGGATGAACTCTGGATACAAAGTGATGATGTGCAGTGTGTACACCCGGGCTGGCCCCTGCTGCTTGGTTGGGGGAAGGTAAGGGAAAGCTGGAAAAATATTTTTGATTCCGGCGGGTTATCAAATGTGGAAATCTCAAATATTTTTATAGATGTATCAGATGATACTGCGTGGCTTAACTGTACGGAAAAACTCAGTTATACGATAGGTGACCAGGTAGTAATCACACTTGCACAGACAACAAATATTTTTGAACTCAGGGACAATGCCTGGAAGATGGTCCTTCACCACGCATCTCCAATGCCTATGCCGCCTACGGAAGAGGAGATTCCGAATCTTCAGTAGGTCCCGTACTCAGCAGTTCAAGATTCCTGACAATTTCATCTTTCAGCGCAGGTAGTCCTTCCCCAGTTATAGCAGAGATTTTAAATACGTTAATACCTTTATCAGCAAAGAAGCCCTCTACTGCTTTCATAGTATCTTCGCCCTGAACTATATCCGTCTTGCTTAAAACCACAATCTGGGGTTTGTCTTTAAGGTCGCTGCTGAATGAGCCCATCTCATTATTCATTTTGATGTAGTCTTCCACGGGATCACGGTCATTTAACTGTGACACGTCAACCATATGTACAAGGAGTTTTGTACGCTCGATATGTTTGAGAAATTTTAGACCAAGGCCGGCACCTTTATGCGCGCCTTCTATGATCCCGGGTATGTCTGCAATAACAAAAGTCCTGGTGTCACTGTATGTTACGACGCCCAGGTTGGGGATTATCGTCGTAAAAGGGTAGTCGGCAATTTTGGGTTTGGCAGCTGATATTTTTGATATCAATGTAGATTTGCCCGCATTTGGAAAACCAACTATCCCGACATCTGCAAGTAACTTTAACTCCAGCTTTAGATTGAATTCCTGTCCATCCTGGCCCGGATGGGCAGTCCTTGGTGCCTGGTTAGTGGATGTTTTAAACCTGGCGTTTCCCTTGCCGCCGCTGCCACCCCTGGCGAGCCTGTATTCCTGGCCTTTTTTGTTAAGGTCGCAGATTATTTCACCGGTATCAATGTTCTTTAAGATTGTCCCGACCGGAACGGGTATATAAAGGTCTTCAGCTCCTTTGCCGTGCTGGTCCTTTCCCCTGCCGTTTTCACCATTCCTTGCGGTATATTCTTTCTTATACCTGAAATCCTGCAGGGAACTTAGATTGGGGTTGGTAATAAAAATAATATCACCGCCCTTTCCGCCGTCACCCCCGTTAGGGCCGCCAAAAGGTACAAATTTTTCCCTTCGAAAACTTATGCATCCGTCCCCGCCTCTGCCGGACCGGACATAAATCTCTGCTTCATCAATAAAATTTGACATTTTTAGCTAAAATTTAGAAATTTAAAAAGGTATTATAATACATTTGCCGCCAAACAATAGTGTAATGAAAATCAGACTGCTTTGATTATTATGCCTGTTTTCCTGTAGGGGGTATGAAAAAGGGCCGGTTATTTATAAAAGGATCAATGAAGAAAATTAAAATAGAAAATCACGGCCTGAAAAAGTTAATTTTATAGTGAGGTAGTAATAATACAATGAAATACGGAATATGCCTTCCAATAAGAAGGGACTGCAGTATTGAGTTTAATATTGAGCTTGCTGTGAAAGCTGAAGCCCTGGGTTTCGATTCAGTGTGGGTAAGTGACCATGTGGTGATACCTGATAAGACCGCCGGGTCTTTCAGTACAGTATTTTATGACCCTTTTATTCTCCTTTCTGCTATCGCCGCTTCAACCGGGTCTGTTAAACTCGGTACCAGTGTAATTATACTTCCATACCGCAACCCGGTAGTTGTTGCCAAGATGGCAGCAACTCTTGATGTACTTTCAGGGGGAAGGTTTGTAATGGGCGTGGCCCCCGGATGGCTGAAGGAGGAGTTTGAAAGTTTAAACGCGGATTTTAACTCCCGGGGAGAGATAACAGACGAATATATTGAAGTTATCAGGGAGCTCTGGGGAAATGACAGTCCCCGGTTTAGCGGTAAGTATGTAAATTTTTCAGATATCAGCTTCTATCCAAAACCGTTTAATAACAGAATGCCCGAAATACTGGTTGGCGGTAATAGTAAACCCGCAAAAAGAAGAGCAGTAGAACTTGCTTCCGGCTGGCAGCCGACATGGGTAAATCCGGAAGAATACTCCGAAGCAGTAGCCGAAATGAAAAAAACAGCTGAAGAAATAAACCTCGACCTTAGCAATTTCATGTTCTCGGTAAGAAACAGGATAAGGTTAGAAGAGCCGGGTATTAACTACGATAGCGGTTCTGACCCTTCGTATATGTTCAGGGGCACAATAGAGGATATAAAAAATGAGGTGGATAAGTTTTCAGAAAGCGGCGCTCAATATATTGTGTTTGACCCGGAAGCAGAGAGTGACGAGGATACTCTGAAATTAATTGAGACTGTTTCTGAAGAGATAATAAACAGCAGCGGTTAGGCTGCTAATCGTCCATATTAAGAATATTGTTCAAAATGCCTTCCCAGTAGTTGTACCAGTATGATCCCTTCTGGTTGTTTGCCATTTGCTGCTGGCAATGCATTATGACATGCTGCTTTTCCTGGTAAAGGAGTAATTTTTTCCCGGCATCTTTTATCTCGTTTTCATCAAGGGGTATTTTATTCAGGTCTTCGTTTACCGAAGTAGTCAGCTGTTCTATGCTTGAATGTACCGCCTGGGCAGCATCGGTTATTTTGTCAATTGAGTTTTGGGTCTCCCCGCTGATAAGGTCGCTGTTTGCTTTTATAAGGTCAGCAAAATCAAGTAAAAAATCTGCGGCTTTCCTGCCTTTCTTAAATTCATCAAGTATTTTTGTGTATTCTTTTGCGTCAAGTGACATAGTATACCTCCAGGTTGTTCCATAAGATTTTATTCAATGAGAACAACATGTAAAGCCTTTATTGAGGCCTGTATATTACGAGGCCGGGTTTGTTCTTTATATAAAGGACAAGGTCTTCATCCAGCACTTTCTTATTGGCTTTTTTTGAAGAAGCGTGCCTCAGGTAGGCTTTACCGCTTTTTTTAACTGCAATCCCCGTATGTGAAACGTCCAGTCCGTCTAGGCCGCTGTATATACCTATATAGTCGCCGGTATTAATTTTCGATATAATCTCAGGTGATATTTTGCCGGCCGGTATGTAAGTAATGTTTCTTTTGACAACAGGGATGCCGGGTAGATAGAGGCTTCCGTCATTTTTCCTGTTTAAAAATTTTTCGACTGTTATTGAGTCATCTCCGCCAATTTCCATCGTTACATCTTTAACATTGCCGGAGTTACTCATTGGCCAGTCCGAAAAAAAATGGTTTCTTGCCCTGTAATCTACTATCCCGTCTTTATAACGAATTTTTTGTACATTGTCACTGAAGCTGCCGTAGTCAGAGGCATTCCTTATAGCTTCAACGTAGTCTATGTAGGTGAAACAGTCCATTCCACTCAAATTTATCGTAAGGACCTCCTGCCTTTCGTTACTTCCGATAAGAGTATGGCCGAGGTAGGGAACGTCCAGAAATTTTTCAGAAATTAATCCTATTTTAGTTTCCAGGGCCTGATTGCTGTTTTTTTCACCAATAATGCGGTTGATGGACTGCTCTGTGAATTTGCCGAGGTCGGTAAATTCAACAGTATCATTGGCAGCGGTATAAGCCGCACTTAAAACTAGAAGAGTAAATAAGAAGTAGATTATTTTCATTAAAGCTATTCTGAATAGTATTCCTTCAGTTTATAAAGCAGGTTTCGCCTGCTGATGCCGAGCAGCTCTGCGGCCTTGGTCCTGTTGCCGTTTGTTTTCTCAAGTGCGTCTTCAATGTACGCCTTTTCGATCCTTCCCTTTGCTTCATCCAGGGAGAGTTCCTCGACCCAGGTGTCGATAGGTAGGTTCTTTTTGTTCTGAACATCCGGCAGGTCGATTTCCTCAATAATATCGGTATCTGTCATTATCATTGATCTCTCTATGATGTTTTCCAGCTCCCTTACGTTTCCGTACCAGGGGTATTCCATTATTTTATTTGATGCTTCTTTCCCAAGGCCTTTTACATTATGCCCTAGTTTTTTGTTAAAATTGTTAATAAAATGATCAACGAGATGAGGTATGTCTTCCCTTCGTGCACGAAGAGAGGGTATGTGTATTGGAAGTACATTCAGCCTGTAGAAAAGGTCACTTCGGAAAGTCCCCCCCTTTACGTCCTCTTCAAGGTCACTGTTTGTAGCGGCAATTACACGTACATTTACTTTTTTTTCCTTATTTTCACCCAGCCTTCTTATTTCCTGTTCCTGGAGGACCCTCAGTAGTTTTGTCTGAAGGTGTACGGGGAAATCCCCGATCTCATCAAGGAACAGGGTGCCGTCATTCGCGTTCTCGATTAAACCGATTTTTGATTCATTTGCCCCGCTGAATGCGCCCTTGGTATATCCGAAAAGTTCACTTTCAAGCAGTGTATCGGGAATGGCTGCACAGTTTACCGCCACAAATGCATTTTCATTTCTTTTACTGTTCTGGTGAATACATTTTGCAATCAGTTCCTTGCCGGTACCGCTTTCGCCGGTAATTAATACCGTTGTGTTATACTGAGCGGCCTTTAGGGCAAGGTCCTTAATCTCTTTCATGGATTTACTTACGGAAACTATATCTTCATATCCCGCTGCTTTGCCGAGTTCGAGGCGGAGTGCGCGGTTGTCTATTTTAAGCTTGTTTTTTTCTTCTGCCATTTTCATCCTTAGGATAAGTTCATCGGTTTTCACGGGTTTTCTTATGTAGTCGTCTGCACCCGATTTAATGGCATCAACTGGTGTTTCAATGTTGCCGTAGGCCGTAATCATTATTACTATTGATTCAAGCTCCCTTTTGCGTACTTCCCTTAAAAACTGGATCCCGTCCATATGGGGCATCTTGATATCAGTGATAATAAAATCAAAATAGTCTCCATCATCAATCAGCTTCAGTGCTTTTACGGCGTCAGGGAACGCAACAGTCTCGTAGCCTTCTATCTGAAGCATTATTGAAAGGGATTCCCTTATCCCTTCTTCATCGTCAATTAACAGTACTTTCGGCATGTGTGTCCTCTAAAACAGGAAAAGTTAAGATAAATTCAGTGCCTTCTTCACGGCTGCTGCTAACAGTAATATTACCATCAAACTGTTTAATTATTCTATGAGAAATAGAAAGTCCCAGTCCGGTGCCTGATCCCGGCTCCTTGGTGGTAAAAAACGGATCAAATATTTTACCCAGATTTTCACTGCTTATACCTGTTCCGTTGTCCTTAATTGATACTTCGGCAAGGTTCCCTTCATTTAAGGAGGATTCTATGGATATCCTTCCGTCGTTTTCCACGGCGTCTTTTGCATTTATCAGCAGGTTGATAAATACCTGCAGGAGCTGGAATTCATCCACCCTGACTTTCAGCGGATTAGGGCTAAGTGTTTTACTGATCTCAAGGCGTTTGAATACGCCCTGGTTGCTCAGCAGTTCAACGGCTTTGTTTATAATCTCATTCAGGTCAGCGGTTGTCTCAAGTGTTTCCCGGGGTTTGGCGTAATCCAGCAAGGTCGAGATGATCTTGTTGATCCTGTCAATTTCAGCAGAGACTTTTTCAAGGTACATGCCGGTCTGTTCCCTGGTTAATTCATGGCCCTTTCCGAGTATTTCCATGTATCCGCTGATCGCTGAAAGCGGGTTTCCTATTTCGTGTGCAACGCCGGCTGAAAGTTTACCAAGCGACGCCATTTTTTCCGAAGCAACCAGCTCATTTTGCGTGTCCACAAGCCTCTTATTTGCAACTTCAAGATTGTCTATATTAACTTCAAGCTTCTTTTTACTGGCCTCAATCTCGTCGGACATACTGATAAGCGCTTCCTGCAGCATGTTGATTTCCGAAATACTCACGGCTTTTGGTGACAGGGGAGTTACACCCCTCGATATGTCCTTTGTAAGCGAAATAAGTCTGTGCACGGGGTTAACGACAGTTTTTGATAACAGGTAATACCCGAATATGGCAATCAGCAGGATAAACAGGACTATCCACAGTACAAGAAATTTCTGGTTTCTTTCTATGCTCTTATTAAAATCAATCAGGGGTTCGTAAATAAAGATAGTCCCCCGTTTCCCGCTCACAATCAAAGGCGCGGCAATTTTATATGATTCGTAGTTTTTAAAAGGCAGAAATGAAAGGCCTTCAACATATATTTCGGGTTTCTTGGTGTAAGAAACCCGGTTTACCAGCCCACCCGGAATTAATTTTTCATCTACAAAACCGCCCGGTGTCTTGAAATATATGATTTCATTGCCGGTTTTAATCAAGCCCCAGGAACCTCTCCTCAGGGCGTTTTGAAGAAACTTTACCCCCTGGTTTATATCGGATTTAAAATAAGCGGTCTCAAATACATCAATCACAGCGGATGTACTGTCAATTTTTGTCTGAATAGCGGAACGTTCGGTAAGTTTTATTGAAATAATTCCAATAAGAATCATACCTACTCCGCAAATCACAAGAATATTGAATAAGATATAAAAGCGCAGGCCAAGCTGGTTCATAATGATTATAAAAAGACTTTCTAGAAGTATAATTTATTTAGTGCAAAGGTATAACTATTATTTGACCTAAAGGGCCGGGAAAACTATTGGCCCGGTAAAAAGAAAGATTACAGCCGCAATGGATATAAAAGGGCCGTAGGGAAGGGCAAGCCTCATATTTCCCCTCTGTAATAGAATAATAGCAATCCCTACTACCGAACCTACAAGTGAACTTACAAGAATTATGAAGAAAACGCCGTTTATCCCGAGGAAGGCCCCGAGCATGGCAAGCAGCTTAACATCTCCCATCCCCATCCCTTCCCGTTTCCTGATAAGTTTGTATAAATAAGCTATCAAAAGCAGTGTCCCACCGCCGATAACTATTCCAAATAATGAGTTGAGTACTGGTATTCTCGGTACTATGTAAAAAATATTCCCGAGGTCAATCCTTGGAAGTACTTTAAACAGAAGTCCCCAGTCAGTGATAAGCATATTGTAAGCAAGCCCTATTATAATCCCGGGAAAAGTTATTACATTCGGTATTATAAAGTGCTCAAGGTCGATAAATGAAATTACTATTAGCGACAGGGTCAGAACAACATATACAAATGTCTGGACTGTTACGCCGTGTTTATAGAACAGCAGGGTGACTAATACGGCTGTTATCAGTTCTACAAGAGGGTAAATTGCAGAAATAGGTTCCTTACAGCTGCTGCATTTGCCGCCGAGCAGCAGGTAACTGATTACCGGGATATTCTGATATGATTTAATCGGGGCGCTGCAGTTTGTGCAGTGTGACGGCGGAAATACAATAGATTCATCACGCGGCAGCCTGTAGATACACACATTCAGAAAACTTCCGAATAACAAACCGAAAATGAACACAAATGTATAGAACAGGTAGGGGTTAATTACGGTAATTTCCAATAAATTTATTCCAGGTCTAAGCTTTTTCCCTGCTTATAAACTCTTTTAAAGACTGATTAAAATGTTTATTTGAGATTTTGAGTACTCTTTTCTTATTTTTTACATGGTCGCGTATTGATATAATTGAAGCACGGTTGCAAATGAGTTCTATGTCCGCCCCGGTCATGCCTTTCATTTCCAAAGCAATTTTCTTTAGATTTACGTCTTTCTCAAGGGGTTTCCGACTTGTGTGTATCTTAAGTATTTCAAGAATTTCAACTTCGGAAGGCGGGGGTATATCCACGATCATATCAAACCTTCCTGATCTCAGGATGGCGGGGTCCACCATATCTACGCGGTTTGTCGATGCAAGTACAAATACGTCTACAAGTTCTTCAATACCGTCAAGTTCGGTAAGCATCTGGCTTACGACCCTTTCGGATACGCGGTTGGAATCGGCGTTGCTTCTCTTTGGCACCAGGGCGTCCATTTCGTCAAAGAAAATTATTGCGGGTGATACCTGTTTTGCTTTCTGGAACACTTCGCTTACCGCTTTTTCGGATTCTCCCACATATTTTGAAAGCAGTTCGGCCCCCTTAACTGATATAAAATTAACATTGCTCTGGTTTGCAAGTGCTTTTGCGAGAAGGGTCTTACCGGTGCCGGGAGGGCCGGAAAGCATTATGCCCTTCGGCGGTTTTACATTAGCGGACTCGAACAGGTCTTTATGCTTAAGGGGCATAATTACTGAGTCGGTAAGTTTTTCCTTTACCTCCGTAAGTCCGCCCACTTCTGCCCACGTTACTTTTGGAATCTCTACAAAAATTTCCCTAATTGCAGAAGGGTTTATGTCCTTAAGGGCATTTATAAAATCGTCAATGTCCACTTCAAGCGGTTTTAAGTCTTTAAATTCGAATGAATCATCATAAAATTCAAGGTCAGGTATTGTCCTTCTTAGTGAAACCATTGCGGCTTCCTTGCAAAGGTTTTCAAGGTCAGCTCCTACATAACCCTGTGTAAGCTCTCCGAGCCTTTCAAAATCAAGGTCTTCCGATACGGGCATACTGCGTGAATGGATTTTAAGAATTTCAATTCTTGAGTCATGGTCCGGTACGCCGAGATTAATTTCCCTGTCAAATCTCCCGGGCCTTCGAAGTGCCGGGTCAACTGCTTCGGGGATGTTTGTGGCGCCAATTACAATAACATTTCCCCTTTCCCTGAGGCCGTCCATGAGTGTAAGTAGCTGGGAAACGACCCTTTTTTCTACTTCACCTGATACTTTTTCCCTTTTCGGGGCAATTGCGTCTAGTTCGTCTATAAAAATTATTGAAGGCTGGTTCTTGGTTGCAACATCAAATATCTTTCTTATGCGTGCTTCGCTTTCACCGTAAAATTTGTGAATGATTTCGGGGCCGTTTATGACCTGGAAGTTTGCATTGGTCTCGCTGGCTATTGCCTTTACCAGAAGCGTTTTACCACTTCCGGGAGAACCTATCAGTAATACTCCCTTTGGAGGTATGATTCCCAGTTTTTCAAACACCTCGGGGAATTTTAGCGGGAGTTCAATCATCTCCCTGATCTTGTTGATCTGGCTCTCAAGCCCCCCGATGTCTTCATAAGAGAGCCTGCTGGTGTCTATTTTCCCGACCGGTTTTTTCTTTACCTCGAACTTCGTAGAAAGTTTTACCACAACGGATTTTGTGGGTTTTACATTTAGTACTTCAAACTCTTCTTCAAGCATGCCCGGCAGTTTAACACTGACCTTGTCGCCCGTGGTTAGCGGGACCCCTTCAAGACGGGTTGATATCAGTTTAAATTTTTCAGGTGTATAGAGTATGTCGTTATTTTTCGGGCAAAGTATTACTTTTGTGGCAATACGTGATTTGGCTTTTTTTATATTAAGGACTTCATCAATTTCTGACCTGACGTTTTCGCGGGTAACAAAATCAATCTCAACGACTGATTCTGCCTCGCCGTTTTCATAGTCTTTCTCTTCGAGCGGTATTGCCCTTACGACAGTCTTTCTTTTGCCGCCGAGTTCCACGAGGTCCCAGGTGCCTATGCCAAGCGCAGACATGTTTTTTTCGCTGATGCGTGCATAACACTTGCCCGCGTCCCTTGCATGTATCTCTGATATTTTTAAAGAAATCATAATTGTCCTTAAAAGAAATATTACAATTAATCGGAGGAGTTTCAAGAATTTAGAATAATTGTATTAGTCTATGTATTATTTATAATTTTTAAAACTAATTATTTCAGCCACTCAATTGAATATAAGATCACTAACTTTAAGAAATTTCAGGACCTACAGATCTCTCAACTTATCTTTCCACGATAAATTTAATCTTATTTACGGCAACAATGCCCAGGGCAAGACCAACCTGCTTGAAGCCGTGTATTACCTCTGCGCTTTCAGGCCGTTTAAAAGTGTGAGAAACGACGAACTTGTTTCATTCGATGAGGAAAACTGCGGTATTAAAGGAGAGATCGAATCAAACAGCGGCCTTGACGAGATAAATATTTTTATAACAAAGGGCAAAAAGTCAGTAAAGCTAAACGGCAAGCTTGTACACAGGCTCAGTAAATATATCGGGAGGTTTAACGTGGTACTGTACCTGCCTTCTGACCTTAAAATTGTAAAAGGATCACCAAGCGTGAGGAGGCTTTACCTTGATGCATTAATATGCAACCTCGAGCCTGCACATGTAAAAGACCTTAAAGACTATAATAAATCGATAAGCCATCGAAATAGCATGCTTTCAAAGACAAAGTCCCTGACCGCGGAAATGCTTGAAGTCTGGGACCTCGGGATAGCCGAAATTGGAAGCAGGATAGTAAAGAGGAGGGTGAAGCTTGTAAAAGAGCTGAAGACAAGGCTCAATGAACTTTATAACTCCACTTCAGGTGTTAATGCTGAAATTGATATGACTTATAAACCCTCTTACGAAAAAGACGGCACACTTGAAGAATCAATTCTGAAGTCCCTTTCTGCTAACTTTGCGAAAGACAGATTAAGGGGGCATACAACCATTGGCCCGCACAGGGACATCGTGAGCTTCAGTATCGACGGCAACGATTCCGCCTTGTATGCTTCTCAGGGTGAGTCCAAAAACCTTATACTTGCACTAAAGGCCGCGGAGATTTCCATATATGAATCGGTATTGGGACAGGTACCGGTGCTTCTGCTTGATGATATTACAAGTGAACTTGATAAGCAGAGAAAAGGGTTTTTATTTGCGCTTTTAAAGGACTACGCAGGACAGATATTTGTAACTTCAACGGGAATTGATGAAATACCGTATAAAGGGGATAAAAAGATTTTTAAAATAACAAAAGGATTTGCTGAAGTAATTAGTTAGAATTTATGGTAAATTAACCAAAATTTGAAAACAGGACGGCAGCTATGGATGTAAAGATAATAGACGTAAATTTTTTCGCACCTCATGTAATTGCATCATATCTTATAGAAACAAGTGAAGGGCCCATGATAATCGAAACCGGCCCGGATTCCACATTTAATAACCTTGAAAAAGGCCTTGCAGAGCATGGTTACAAGGTCTCTGACATTCAAAATGTTTTTGTAACACATATTCACCTCGACCACTCAGGAGTAGCCTGGAGATTCGCAAGGGAAGGGGCATCTGTGTACGTACATCCGAGGGGAGCGCCTCATCTTGTTGCACCTGAAAGGCTGATGGCTTCTGCTGCCATGATTTACGGCGACCAGATGGATGAGCTCTGGGGCACTGTTGAAGGAATAGATGAAAATAAAGTAATTGCTGTTGAAGACGGGCAGGTTATCAAGATCGGTGATACCGAAATAACTGTCCATGAAAGTATTGGGCATGCAAACCACCACAATGCTTACCAGATTGAAGATTCACTTTTTACCGGGGATGTAGCCGGGTGCAGGATAGATAACGGGCCTACATTACCTCCAACACCGCCGCCGGATATACATGTTGAAAGGTGGCACGCATCAGTTGAAAAGATAAAAAAGGTTAATCCTAAGGAACTTTATCTCACACATTTTGGCAAATTTACCAATGTTAACGAGCATTTAGATGATCTTATGAAGCATCTTGACGAATGGTCCGAATGGATGGGTCAGAGGGCAAGGGACGGAAAAACAGAGGAAGAGATAATCCCCGATTTCCTTATATTCTATAAGACCTATTTTGATGAGCCTGGTGTTGGTGAAGATATTTTCGACAAATATGAATCTGCTGATCCGCACTGGATGAATGTCGGCGGACTTTTAAGGTACTGGAATAAGTACCGGTTGGCAGAAAAGTAAATTTTTTAATACATCTAGTTGTCCTTTAAGTTTTTGTTGTTATAATAAATGCTTCTTATTTTCGGGGCGTGGCGCAGTCTGGTAGCGCGCGGCATTTGGGATGCTGAGGTCGGAGGTTCGAGTCCTCTCGCCCCGATACTTTTTTTCTTGTATTAGGTTTGTACTAGGTAGGTATTAATCCCATTATTATTATTGATTTCTTCATACAGCAATAAATAAATCATAAGAATTATCAAATATTTCAGTAGCTGGTATGTACTCAGTATGTAGCTAAAAGAACTAGTCAACTGTGAACGGATCTGTGAACGGGTAGGGGGAGCATCCCCCCAAGAGGGTCTCTAAGTACATAATATTCCCTGAAATCTCTCCCGGCTCTAAGAAAACAATTCTTCGCATGCGAAGTGATCAGCACGTTCTAACGTTATATATGGTTTAATCAAGGGGATAATTCTATGTTTATATTATAAAAAAGGGCTAGATTATTTTGGAGGATTTAATGAAATTCAAATCAGACCACCTAACCCCTTTTTTTTTTTTTTTTTAATACTATCACAAATAGAAGAATAAGTTTAATTTTATGATATGTGTATATGAATAAGTTGCAAAAAGGTATTAAAAAATAGTATAATTCAACATCTTTAAACAACTTCAATGGAGGAAATTGATGAAATTTAATAGATCTATTTTTATTTTATTTTTTGCCTTTGCTTTGTGTATCATACCCACTAAAGATTTATCCGCAGGGGGTTTAGTTGTTTCTGAAACAGATACTCAAGATAACCAGTTAGTTGGTTTCTTTGATTTAAGAGAACGAGAATCATTCATACAAATTACTAATACTGCTACTTCTATTCAAACAATTCACATACAAATATTCAATGTTGCTGATAACTGTAATGAAAACAATTTCTTTGATGCTTATTCAGGAAATGATACCCATGTATATAATCTAAGGGATATGCAAACAAATGATGGCAACCCATCTGGAGTAGTTTTGCCTCCAGGAGCTTATGGTTTTTTGTATGCAGCTTACGTTGCAGTTGATCCAATCCCAAGGGCATTAATTGGCAATTTAAGAATTGAGGATAACACAGGATATGAGTATAGAACTAATTTGCTTGGAATTGGTATAATTTCCGTGGTTTCTAACAATTTTTATACATTCAATTTTAATAGTAATAACGGTGTTATTTTATCGGACATTGTAGGGGTAACTATTGATGATAATAACGTGCCAGATGAAGCCCTTGCAGCAAATATAGTTGATGTATGGGTTGATGTGGATGTTGACCTTTTCAATAATAATGAAGTTCCATTTTCATGCAGGGATGTTGTTTTTTCTTGTGTAGATGAAGATAATCCCCTTCTTGAAGCACTTCTTGAAGAAAGTGGTGTTAATGTTGCAAGTTTTGAGTATGGAATTAATAATGCTATTCCTCATAGTAAGGGTGGTGAACTGCTTTGCCCAGGTAACACTATTTCAGATGGTATTGCTAAATTATTTGTAGAACAGTTTGGTAATAATACGGGAATATTTGTTATGTTTGTTGGTTTAAACAATGGAAACGGCAGAGGAAGTATGGATGGTGTTTGGAATCAAAATGATTTTACACCATTTCCTGGCGATGAAGGATAATGAATAAAAATAGTAACTAACAATAAGATTTATATTTTACATTAATGGAAAAGGAGCAGTGATTCAGGTCATTGCTCCTTTTTTTGTTTCCAATCTCTAAATCCCAACAATCCCAGCAACTTACAAAAACCAGCGGAGAGCAGCACATGCTAACGTTATATATGGTTTAATCAAGGGGTAATTTTCAATAAATTCTATAGTTTTTATTAATTTATTATTACTCGTATACCCATAATATCATCACAAAGACTTAAAAGAATAGATAATGTTTCCTGAAATCTCCCCCAAACATTCAAATAAGATTGCGCATGCGGACAGATTACAGCGGGGTTCAGCAGAAACTTGTTGAATTGCAAATCCACTTTGATTGAAATATGATATGCTAAGATACTATAATAAACGTGTTAATCTCTTGTATTCAAAATCTTTAAATCTATTTTTATAGGGGTAGGTAAGATGGTGGTAAGAATTAGATTTCTTTATTTACTCTTTTTAATTTCAATTACTTTTTTTCTATTGAGAGTTGTGATTAATGATGTTGTGATACTCCTAGTTCTTGCGGTTGACTAGATTCCCTACACCACCATGATTTCTATAGACGAATTAAGATATTTTACAAAAAAATGGAAGAAATAAATAATATCAATTGTAATTACACCATAGATAAATCAGAAAAAATAATTCAGCTTGGTAAGAACTGGAATTTTTTTGCTAGTGAGAATGAAGCAGGTGATAATTGTCAATCCGAAATAGTATTAAACAATTACCTCTGGGATTATATTCAAGGAGAAGAAACAAAGATATTTTATAAAATAATATTAAAGCGTTTACGTGAAACAATAAAACCCTTAACAATCTGTCATAGGTGTGATTCAGCAAGCAAACGAAGATTTATGGTCTTAGATATATTGCCAAAAAATAACGATGAAATTTATTTTAATAGTTATCTGTTAGGTTTAGAGGATCGAAAACCTGTTAAACTATTGACTAAGGATATAAATAGATCTCAGGATTTTGTGAGAATGTGTAGTTGTTGTAAAAAAGTGTTTTCAAATAGTAAATGGGTTGAGATTGAAGAATATATTGCAACATCGAAAATC
>CAJHZB010000028.1_pt1 | contig 63148 bp, 65 predicted proteins | sample 9198931 | NCBI WGS metagenome assembly CAJHZB01 (sample SAMEA7708346, study PRJEB35096) | sediment metagenome | biome: marine neritic benthic zone biome [ENVO:01000025]; feature: sediment [ENVO:00002007]; material: shallow marine sediment [ENVO:03000034] sea grass bed [ENVO_01000059] ... | reverse complement strand
TTCTTTGGGCCCCAGCTTGCCCCGTTAATGAACAAACTACCCTGGTAAACCTTTCACATACTTTACTGAATAAACCTCAGAATTAGATATACTTCCCGTTGCTTGGGGTAAAATATCTATACATACTTATAATCATTGGAGAACCAAGATGGCGAGAGAAGCCCAAATTTATCTGAATTTTACATTAAATGATGACAATATTCCCGAGGAAATTCTCTGGGAAGCAAGCGAAGCAGAGGAAGAAGATCAGAAAAAATGCGATGCTATGTTCCTGTCACTCTGGGACAGGGAAGCAAAAAATACCCTCACAATTGATCTGTGGACCAGATCCATGGAAGTAGGTGAGATGAACACGCATTACTACTTTACTATAATGAAAATGGCCGATACCTATGAAAAGGCCACAAATAATGCCGAGATTGCAGAAAAAATCAGGAATTTTGGCAATGAATTTGCCCAGTCTGTTAAAGAGATGATTCAGAAAGAAAGCTGAATTAAATTATTTTTTATAATCGGTATTATCTTCTTTTAGTTTATAAGTAATTTCGGTGGCGTTTTTCAGGATTTTATCTTCTTCTTTGACCAGTTTTTCAAACTCTTCAGGCAGTAAACACCTCATGGTAATCCCGAGGCTTGATTTATAAAGGTGGCAAATACCGGGTTTTTCTTCGGACCTGTCCAGGAACTCAGTTAGTTCAAGTCCTTTGCCAATCAGGTCATTGGCAATTTTGTTTTGTACATTTTTATGTACTACAAATTCATGCCTGATGTCCCTTAATATGAGTTTGGTTAAACCTCTTTTATGAAGTTCTCTCAGCTCTTTAAGGTGTTCAGAATCCACAGGTTTCTCCTTATACAGTTCAAATTTACCATTATTATACTGTATATTTATCGTTTTGACCGTCAACTCGTTTATCTTTGTTTGCAATGTATCAAGGTTGTAGGGTTTCATTATAAAATCATCCATACCGGTATTAAGGCATTCTATTTTACTGGCGTAACCGCTAAGGCCCAGTATAGGCAGGTATGATTGGCTGCGTCTAATTCTCTTTGTAGCTTCAAGCCCGTCCATTTCAGGCATATTGATATCCAGGATACATAAGTCGTAATCATAGATTTCAGCCAGGTCGACTGCTTCCCGGCCGTTCGAGACGATCTTGGGTTCAATGCCCCATTTAGTCATAATCTTCCCCATTAAAACTCTGTTTGGCTGATAATCTTCAGCTACCAGTACTTTCAATCTCTTTGCCCTAGTTATGTGTAGTTAATAAATTATAAAATAATAGAATAATAAAATCAAATAAAAAAATTCTTTTATTCTGGCAAGCTGGATTATATCAATTAAAATTATTAAACGTTATTGAATTAGGAGAATAGTTTATGTCTGATAAAAGGGTTTGGTTTATAACCGGGTGTTCATCAGGAATTGGCCGCTCTATTGCAGTAAAGGCGCTTAATAAAGGCTATAGGGTAGTAGTCACATCAAGAAATATAGATAGATTAAAAGATATTAAAAATGATTATGGCGAACAGGTTTTGGTATTAAGTCTGGATGTTACCGACACATCCCGGATTTCAGGTGCTGTTCAAAGTGCATTGAGAAGTTTTGGCAGAATTGACGTGCTTGTTAATAATGCAGGATACGGCCTGGTAGGAGCCCTTGAAGAGTATACTGAGGAAGAAATGCATGAAAATTTTAATACCAATTTTTGGGGCGCGGTAGCAGTTACCAGGTTGGTACTTCCTGTAATGAGGGAAAACAGATCAGGTCATATAATTAATATTTCAGCAGGGGCTGCAGTAAATAATGAAAAGGGATTTAGTATTTATGCAGCATCAAAAGCAGCTCTCGATATGGTTGGAGAGGCACTGTCCTGGGAACTTAAACTTCATGGCATAAATGTAACAAATGTAGTCCCTGGACCATTTCGTACTGACTTTATAAAACGCTCTTTAAAGAAAGCAGAAAATCGAATCGAAGAATATGATAATACCTCGGGAAAGTTTATTGAACTACTTGGAAAAATAGACGGCAAACAGCCCGGTGATCCGGATAAAGCAGCAGACGCAGTAATAGCCATAGTAAATGATGAAAATCCTCCACTTTATTTATATCTTGGGGCATATGCCTACAGGACAGCAAATAAAAAAATATCTAAAATAAGGAAATATCTTGATGATTGGGAAGATATTGGCTTACATACTGATTTTGATTAAATTAGATTGTTAATATGAATAAAGATGATCTTTTAAAGGCATTAAAACTGGCGGACCGTGGAGACTGGGACGCTGCCCACATAACAGTCCAGGACATTAAAAATGAATTTGCTTACTGGATCCATGCCAATCTTCACAGGGAAGAAGGTGATATCTCCAATTCGAAGTACTGGTACAGAAGGGCAGGGAGGGAGTATACGGAGATTGATTTTAAAGAGGAAAGAGAAAATATATTTAAGGAAATAAAAGGCAATTTATAGTTTTTTATTGGCCTGCAATGAATAGCGTTAAAAAAATCTGATTTTAAATCGTTAAGAAACATAAAGGGGTTGGGTTAGGATTTTATGTTTTAGATTTTAAATTAATGACCCGTAGTTTATTCCAACTATATCTAAATATAAATTTCAATAAAATTAATCTTTAATTTCTAAATTTCTGCCATAGTTATATTTTTAGTGTATGAAATTGCCAGCCTTGTTTTTTGTTTCTTTGTATCAAGACAAAGAAATTATAAAAATATTTCTATTATCTGGATTCCCAATCAAGTTGGGAATGACAATATAAGTATTGTAATGACGAAAGATTATTAAGATAACAATAATTTACTTAAATTCGGGTATTACTTCCCTTGCAAAAAGTTCAAGGGTCTCTTTTTTCATAACATCTGAAAAGAAGATAGTGTATTTTGAAATACCTTTCTCAACATCTGATTTTATCTTCTCTATGCACTGCTCCGGGGTCCCTACAATCCCAAGCTTGCCGACTTCACCAAAAAATCCATACCTTCTCTGACCTTTTTCAAGTTTTTCTTCAAGCTCGGCTTCATTATTAACCAACACGCAGACTGTCTGCTGTGAAATAGTGATATCATCTATGTTTCTGCCAACTTCGGTGCAGTGGCCCTTTAATGCCTTAATTTTATTATCAAATTCAAGTGCACTTGATGCAGGGCAGTTCCATACGTCCGCTAACTCTGCTACGACCCTGAGAAGATATTTTTCTCCACTACCTCCGATAGTAAGAGGAAGGAATGGTTTCTGAAAAGGTTTTGGATTACAGATAGCACCATCGATACGAAAGTGTTTGCCTTTGAATGTTGATTCTTCATCGGTCCACATTGATTTGAGTATAGCGGCAGATTCCTTGAGCTGTTCTATCCTTGTTACTGTATCGGGGTAATCATACCCGTAAGTAGTAAACTCCTGTTCAAACCAGCCGGCCCCTATCGCAAACTCGAGTCTGCCGCTGCTGATATAGTCGAGTGTTGCAGCCATCTTGGCCAGCAGGGGAGGGTGCCGAAACCCGTTGCAAAGGACCATTGTTCCCAGTTTTACTCTTTCGGTTACCGTTGATAAAGCCGACATAAGTGTCCATGGTTCAAGTATATCAATACCTACAATTCCCTGGCCAAGTACATGGTCATAAAACCAGACAGAATCGTAACCCAGTTTATCACAAAGCTGTGCAGCGGCTTTTATCTCATCAAAATCTATTTTCTGCTGCCTCAGCATCACTCCAAATTCAACTTTGCTCATAGTTATTTCCTTTGAAAAAAAATGATTTTTAAAATATGCGATTATGATACACTATATGCTTAATTTAAGTAAAAAAAGGAGAAATTTTTCATATGTTTAATTGGTTAAAATTAAATTTTAAGTTGTTAGCAGTTATCAGTTTATTAGCACTTCCGTTTACAATTTCTGCATGCAATAATTCAGGTAACGGGAGCGGAGAAGCATCAAGTAAAGGAAAAGGAGACAGTCCGGTGGTAATATTTTCAACAAGTGAAGGTGATATTAAAGTAAAGCTAAATAAAGAAGCGGCCCCCATTACAGTAGATAATTTTCTAGGTTACGTGAATGACGGATTTTACGATGGAGTTATTTTCCACAGGGTAATTCCCAATTTCATGGTACAGACTGGCGGATTTACCCCTGATATGAAACAGAAAACTCCAAAGGCACCAATCAAGAACGAGGCGAACAACGGGCTTCGCAACACAAGGGGAACACTTTCAATGGCAAGGACCTCTGAAGTAGACAGTGCAACGTCACAGTTTTTTATAAACGTAAATGATAACAAGTTCCTGGATAATGGTGAACGTGATTTTGGTTATGCAGTTTTTGGCGAAGTAGTTGAAGGGATGGATGTTGTAGACAAGATTGCAGCTGTCCAGACAGGAACTGTCGGCCCATTCAGGGACGTACCCCAGGAAACAGTTGTTATTAATTCGGCAAAGGTTGTAGATTAATCGGAATTGAAACGACCAAAGTGAGTAAGACCACATATAAAAGTTCCGGCGTTGATATAGACGCCGGAAATCATTTTGTAAAACTTATAAAGCCCCTCGTTGAATCTACCAACAACAGGTATTCCAATACCGGACTTGGCGGTTTTTCCGGTGCGTTCTCATTACCCGGCAGCTATAAACGACCGCTGCTTGTATCTGCCACGGACGGCGTTGGTACAAAGCTTAAACTCGCGATTGATTCAGATGTCCTTGATACAGTCGGTATAGACCTTGTCGCAATGTCTGTAAATGACCTGATTACATGCGGCGCAAAACCGCTTTTTTTTCTTGATTACCTTGCTACATCAAAGCTTGTTCCCAAAAAGCATGTCAACGTTGTTAAAGGGATAGTTAAGGGCTGCCGGCAGGCGGGGTGTGTCCTTATTGGCGGAGAGACAGCTGAGATGCCGGGATTTTATAATAAGAACGATTTTGACCTTGCAGGCTTTGCCGTGGGGATTGTTGAAAAATCTAAATTTATTAACGGCAGGAAAGTTAAATCGGGTGATGCGCTTATCGGGCTTGCCTCTTCCGGGCTTCATTCCAACGGGTATTCACTCGCGAGGCACGTAATATTTAAAAAAGCAAAACTTAAACCAGGCTCAAAACCAGCCGGTTTCAGAAGGCCCCTTTTCAAAGAACTCCTTGTGCCGACCAAAATTTATGTAGATGCTGTTATGGACCTTGTCGGAAAGTTTGATATAAAGGCAATTGCGCACATTACCGGCGGGGGACTCCTGGAAAATATACCCCGCGTACTGCCCTCCGGATGCAAAGTTGTAATTGACTCAAAGAGCTGGAAAAGACCAAGGATTCTTGACCTTATTCAGGAACTTGGAAAGATAGATAATGAAGAGATGTACAGGGCATTTAACTGCGGTATAGGACTTGTGCTTATTGTCCCGGATAATCAAAAGCAGAAGGTCCTAAAAAGGCTTCAAACACTCAAAGAGAAAGCATTCTTGATAGGGGAAGTAACAAGAAGTAAAAAGATTTTAAACGAGGTAGAAATATTCTGATTACCTGTTACCTGAGAAAGTTCCTGTAGGTATACTCAAAAGTGGCCTTAACATTTAATTTCTCAAGGCCCTGCCAACTTTTAGGGAAGGGATGAAAAGGTGCGGCGACTTTTATCGCTCTCAGTGCTTCACCATCAAGAGCCTTAAACCCCGAAGAACTCACGATCTGTATTCCGGCCAGGTCACCATTGCTATTTATTGTAAATATAAGGTTAAGACTTCCGTGTTCTCCCCTTCGGGCAGCGTCCTGGGGATAGTGCCATACTCCTTCAATCTGCTTTTTTAAACTAAGGAAGTAGGAGTAATATTTAAACTGTGTTGTATTCAGGTCAACCGTATCTTCAGTTTTCGGGACGTTCCTGGCACCGACCTGGGGCGGCTGCGACTGGCTAAATGTTGAAGGCAGTTCGGCCGGATTACTCTTAACGAGTTCTTTCCCGATTTCGTTAAGGTCTTTTTTAGTTTCTTTTTTGTCTCTTAACCATTTCTGTTTAGGAAGTTTTGCGAGTTTATGGTCTCTTAAGACTTCATTGTTGGTTTTAATCTTTTCTTCAACAGGTTTCTTTTTAGAAGGTTCTTTTTTAGCAGGCTCTTTTTTCTTTTCCGGCTCTTTCTTTGCAACTTTCTTAGGTTTTTTTGGCGGAGTTGGTTTTTTTGCAGGAGCTGGCTTAGGGCTCGGCGGCTTTGCAATACGTGTGGTTTTATCAGGTGCGGATTCTTTTACTGCTTTATGTGATTTTTCGGCAAGGAGCTTGGATTTTTCCGGAGGTTCGGTTTCCTTGTCCTTATACTCAGTGATTTCGATATAGTCCTTTTTCTCTTTTTTCGGTTCTTTTTTTGACTGGAGACTGAGCAGGTCGGGGTTAATATATATCAGCAGGAAAAACAGCAGATGAATAAATATAGCAATAAGAAATGCATATAAGATGTCATTTCTTCTTTTCTTTCTTTTTTTATAATATGTTTCAGTCACTTTACTATAATATATATTAAATTTATTTGATTTCTATTATTTAAAATAGATTCAGAGGTTATTGGATTAACAATTAAATACAGATATTTACGTTGAATAGTTAAAGTATCTTGTAAATTACAACAACTGCAATTATCAATACCATAAGTAATATTGTTAATAAGTTGAAATATTTTTCAATAAAAACTTTTATACCTGGCCCGAAAAAGTAAAAAAGACCACCTTCTAAAAAGAACCTGGCTGACCTGCCGATTGCAGAAGCAATAACCAAATTGAATAAAGAGATTTTAAAGACACCTGCTGCTATTGTAAATACTTTAAACGGTATTGGTGTAAATGCAGCTGTTAGTACGGCGAGAAAAGTATTCTTATGGTACAGTTCACCAACATAATCAAATGATGCCTGGCTGATCAGGTATTCAAAGAAGAACCCGTGTACAGTACTCCAGAGAAAATAACCTATGTAGTATCCGAGTACGGCTCCCAGGACAGAAGCTACTGAACAGACAAACGCATAGAACAGGGACCTTTTCGGCTTCCCAAGACACATTGCAAGCAGGATAGGGTCCGGGGGGACCGGAAAAAAAGAGGCTTCAATAAAAGATACAAATGCTAAAAGGTAGACGCTATAGTTATGCTCAGCCCATTTTAGCACTTTGTTATATAACTCTTTTAACACACTTAAAAACCTTCGAAGTCGCTGTTTAGTTTTTCAAGATAGTTATGATCGGTGAGGTCCAGTTTTATAGGTGTAACTGATACATATCCTTCATTTATTGCCATAATATCGGAGTCTTTAATATCGACAAAACCAAGCTCGTTCCCGCCGATCCAGTAGTACTCTTTGCCCCTCGGGTCTATTTTTTCAACAATCGGATCTTCATAAAGTCTTTTACCCTGTTTTGTTACCTTCATACCCTTTACCTCTGCGAGATCGATGTTAGGAACATTCAAATTTAAAAGAGTATCTTCCGGCAGGCCGTTTTCGAGGACATATTTTGCAAGTATTTTTGAATAATGAGTTGCTGTTTTAAACTTAAAGTTAATCCTCCCGTCTATGGACACTGCAATTGAGGGGATTTTTAATAGTGTAGCTTCAATAGCGGCACTTACGGTCCCGGAATAGGTTATATCGTCTCCCATATTTGCGGCCATGTTTATGCCGGAAACCACGAGATCGGGTTTTTTATCTTTTATCAATCCATTTACCGCAAGGTTGATACAGTCTGTCGGAGTGCCGTCTATAGCGTAAGTATTTGAATTGATCTTTTCTGCCCTCAGCGGCCTGTGCAGGCTGAGTGAATGACTGGCGGCGCTCTGGTCCCTGTCGGGTGCAACAATAAAAACCTCGCATGCAAGTTCTTCCAGTGCATCAGCAAGCATATGAAGGCCTTCTGAATTTATGCCATCGTCGTTTGATATAAGAATTCTCATAATTAATATGGTGGTCGGGGTGACCGGATTTGAACCGATGACCACTGGTCCCCCAGACCAGTGCGCTACCAGGCTGCGCTACACCCCGACTGGACTGATAGACTAACAAATTTTATATAAACTGGAAAGAAATGAAAGAGGTGATTAACCAAGTAAATCTTTTAAGCTTTTTAACTCCGTCAGCAGTTCTTCAATTAAATGCTGATCGTTACTCTTATTGTCCTCTGAAGAAAATACTTCTTTTAACTTTTTCTTTGCCCCGGCAATAGTATAGTTTTGCTCGTAGAGCATATTCTTAATTTTTATGATTGTGTAGATCGTGTCCCGGTCATAGAGGCGCTGGGACTTTCTCCTGATGGGTTCGATTTCATCAAATTCGCTCTCCCAGTAACGAAGAACGTATGGCTTAATGCCCGTGTATTCACTAACTTCTCCGATCCTGAAATATATCTTATCGGGCAACCTGATATCAATTGCTTTTTCTAACATATTCTGATCCAACCTCGGTTTTTACTCCTCACTCACATTATTATACTATCATTTTTCGGAATATATAAAATTATTTTAAAATTTTTATTAATTTGTCCGAACGCCCCTGAATGACAGCCGGTGTGCAGGGCTCGGACCATACCTGTTTATAGCCTCATAGTGTGCTTTTGTCGGATAACCCTTATGCTTTAAGAATCCATATTGCGGGTATTTATCATCTAAATCTTCCATAATCCTGTCTCTTGTAACCTTTGCAATAATTGATGCTGCGGCAATGGACTGACACTTTGTGTCACCCTTAACAATAGTTTGCTGTTTGATTTCAAGAGTTGTAGGTCGGTTTCCATCTATGTAAACGAGGTCCGGCTTAACTGTTAATCCCATTATGGATTCCTCCATTGCTTTAATTGTTGCCTGTAGAATATTTATGTCATCTATAATATCGTTTTCAACAATACCTACAGCAAAGGAAACCGATTTTTCTAATATAATATCAAACAGCTCAGATCTTTTACCGGGTGTAAGTGCTTTTGAGTCATTAAGGCCGGCAACAGGGTTTTCTCTTGAAAGGATTACGGATGCGGCAACAACCGGTCCTGCAAGAGGCCCCCTGCCTGCTTCATCAACACCTGCGGGTATTTTACCATAATCCCAAAGCTTATTTTCGTAATCAAGAGTGAGTTCGGGCAATTTAATCGGTGAGGCCGTAATTTTTTAATACGGATTTAAGTTTGTCGAGATGGCTTTTTGACATCTCACAAAGCGGAAGCCTGCAACCCATCTCAATCCTGTTCATTAATGCAAGCGCCCTTTTTACCGGGATTGGATTAGTCTCCAGAAAAAGTGCCTCGTTAAGGGGGAGGAGTTTATAATGAAGGTCCCTGCAGGCATCGTAGTCACCGGCAACGAATTTATTATAAAGTTCTGCGACATCATTCGGCACAATATTGGCCGTTACTGTGATAAAACCCCTTGCCCCGATTGTAAGTAACGGATAATTAAGAGCATCTTCACCTGAGAGCAGCAGGAATTCTTTGCCGCACTGGCTCAGTATTTCAGTAGCCTGAGTAATAGAGCCGCTGGCCTCTTTAATCCCGATGACATTACTGCATTTGCTTTTCAGACGGGCAACCGTTTCGGGAAGCATGTTGGAACCTGTCCTTCCGGGCACATTATAAAGTATTACAGGAATCCCGGTATTCGAAGCCACAGCTTTAAAATGCTGAAACATCCCTTCCTGGGTCGGTTTATTATAATATGGGACTATCACCAGTGCTGCGTCTGCACCGGCCTTCTCTGCATAGTTCGTAAGGTTGATTGCTTCTTCAGTGCTGTTTGAGCCCGTACCGGCAATTACCGGTATTCTTTTATCTACAACTTCAATTGTATGCTTTATAACATCCCTGTGCTCGTCGTGAGAGAGCGTGGGTGATTCCCCGGTTGTGCCGCAGGGGACAATGCCGTGTGTACCCCCGGCTATCTGGAACTCTATCAAATTGTTTAATGCATCATAGTCAATTTTATCTTTTTTAAATGGTGTAATAATTGCTACACAAGATCCGCTAATCATGGTCACTTCCTGTTTCTAAATTTTTTCCCCGCAATGAGAACAATATACACTATCCGCATGGATTTTGTTCCCACACCTACTGCAAAAATTCTTTTCAGTACTGCCCAGGTTAAGTGAGGAATTCAAAGCATCAAAAAAAGTTTTGGCTTCGGGAAAAGAACCCGGTGGAAAACTCAGGACATATTTTGAACTATCCATGTCTATATGGATTTCGGGTTTCCTTGCCGATTCCTGGTAAAGGAGGCTGCTGACCTGGTTTAAACGGAACTCACGGAATATGCTGAGCCTGGATGAGTCTTTTGTGAGTATTAACCTTTTGCCCGTAAGTATTACAAATGCCCGGTAAAATGTGTTGCTGTCCCTTGATAAACCGGCTCTGTAAATTGCCCGATCTGTTTTCATGGAGATGATAATCTTTTCATCTCCCGCGAGGCTCATTGAAAGATCATTTTTGATATTGTCCGGCAGTAACAAAAGTTCCCTGCCCGCAGGGTCAAAAAAGCTGTTTAAGATTTTTTTAAATACATTAAGCATTCCGGTCATTACTGTTAATTAAGAGTTCAGCAATCTGCACTGCATTGAGGGCAGCACCTTTGCGCAGTTGGTCACCCACGACCCAGAAACTAAGCCCGTTATCAACAGTAAAGTCTTCCCTTATACGGCCCACTATACAATCATCTTTACCCGCTGCATAAAGCGGCATTGGATAAACTGCATTTTCGGGGTCATCCGATACCCTAACGCCGGGAAAATCCTCCAAAGCCTTCCTGGCTTCAGATGCGGTGATTTTTTCAGCTGTCTCAATATTTACTGAAACGGAGTGCGCCCTGAATACCGGGACCCGCACGGTTGTAGCGGTGAGGCTTATGGACTTGTCATTAAGGATTTTGCGAGTCTCGTTATGAAGCTTCATCTCTTCTTTTGTGTAATCGTTATCCTGGAAAACATCTATCTGCGGAATAACATTAAAAGCTATCTGGTGCGGGAAAGTATCAGCTTCGGATTCTTCAGAGTTTGCCCATGCACGGGTCTGCTGTTCAAGCTCCCTCAGTCCGCCTGCACCGGCCCCGGAAACTGCCTGGAAACTGGTGGCGATTACCCTTTTGATTTTAGCTATATCATGAAGAGGTTTGAGGGCCATTATGGTAACAGCTGTAGTACAGTTGGGGTTTGCAATTATCCCCTTTTTCTTATGGTCATTAACCGCATCCGGATTTATTTCAGGAATTACCAGGGGCACATCCGGATCAAGCCTGTAAGCAGAGCTGTTGTCAATTACAACCGCCCCGGCTTTTACCGCCGAGTCAGCAAACTCTTTTGTTCTTGAGGACCCTGCAGAAAAGAGGGCTATATCTATTCCATTAAAGCTCTCATGTCCAAGTTCCTGAATTTTTAGTTTATTACCTTTAAATTCAATTTCTTTTCCGGCCGATCTTTCAGAAGCCAAAAGGCGAAGTTCACCAAGAGGAAAATTCCTTTCCTCAAGAATGTCCATCATTTCCCGGCCTACTGCACCTGTGGCACCTACTATCGCAACGTTGTACTTATCTTTCATAATTTAATTTAAACCTGTCACTTTGAGTATTTTTTCTCTATTTCACTGACTTTGTTAATATTAACTTCTTCACTTATTTCCTTTTCTGAACCAAACCATGCATCGAGAATTTCCCCTGCAAGCGCATTGGAAGTTTTTCTAAGGCTCAGTGCCAGTATATTGGCATCGTTCCATTTTCTTGCACCGCTTGCGGTTTCGGCATCCGCACAGAGTGCGGCCCTCACTCCGGGGACCTTGTTTGCAGCTATTGAAACACCGGTTCCTGTCCAGCAGCAGACTATACCCTGGCTTGATTCACCAGAAGCCACGCTTTCAGCGACTTTGCGGGCAACATCAGTCCATTCTATGTCTTCAGCTGCAACAGGCCCGTAAAGAACGAGTTCATGGTCTCTTTTTACCAGCTCACTTATAATAAAATCTGTGAGGTGGTTTTTTTCATCACTTCCGAATACGATTTTCATTTGTTCCAATATTCTAATTAGTTAATTTCATGGTTCAACCGGGCTTTGTTATTTTATAAATATTAATTTATAGATATAGATACCGGTAAGTACGAGAACGATTCCGAGAATATTATTAAGGAATATGTTTAAAAGTGCTTCCTTCATATGTCCGTCTTTAAACAGGTGAAGGCTTTCAAGTCCAAACGTGGAAAATGTGGTAAAAGCGCCGAGAAGCCCTACGAAAAAGAACAGTTTTACATTTTTTTCGATAGAGTAATGTTCCGAGAACTGCCATGCTATCCCGATTATAAAACATCCAAGCAGATTAACCCCGAGTGTTCCCAGGGGAAAATTAGTTTGAAAACTTTTGGAAATCAGATTAGATAATGTATATCTTGAAAGTGCTCCGATTGCACCTCCAAAACCGATTAATATTAATTGAAGCATTTTTTATAATAACCAATTGAATTTGAAGGGAATACTATAATACAAATAATATTGTTTTAAACACAATACTCTAAATTATGGATTATTTAAAAATAGCAAAAGAAGCGGCCGTAAAAGCGGGTGAAATCCAGCTGAGAAACCTTAATAAAATTAAGAATATCAGCTTTAAAGAGACGAAGGGTAAAAACAACATACTCACTGAGATTGATACAGAATGTGAAGAAGTAATTCTTTCCATAATAAAAAACAGCTTTCCCACACATGATATACTTGCCGAGGAAAGCGGGAAAAACTATTCAAACAATTCGGACTATATATGGCTGATAGACCCGCTCGACGGGACGATGAACTATGCTCACGGCTATCCCTTTTTCAGTGTATCTATTGCACTTGAATTCATGGGGAATGTGATATGCGGCCTGGTATATGACCCGGTTAAAAATGAGATGTTTAGCGCGGAGAAAGGGAAGGGTGCAAATTTAAACGATACCGGGATAAATGTATCCACTGTTGAATTACTGGAGTATTCCCTTGTAGTTTCCGGGACTTTTCACCACTCTGATGTAGAAAAAATGGACAAGTTAATTGAGATCTTAAAAAACCTTTCGTTAAATGCGCAGGGTGTAAGGCGGGACGGTTCCGCTGCACTTGACCTCTGTCATGTTGCCTGCGGGCGTTATGAATCGTTCTGGGAGCTGGGACTTAACCCCTGGGACATGGCAGCAGGGAGCCTTATTCTTGAAGAAGCGGGGGGAGTGGTAACTGACCTAAAGGGCGGTACATTTTCAAACTATAAAGGCCAACTTGTAGCCTCCAACGGCCTTGTACATGAAGAGATGCTTGATCTGTTAAAAGACTACTTTTAACACTATCTTTAAATTTCATTAACCCAATCAAAATTATACCCCTTTACATATTTGATGATACAACCAGTTCCTACGTTGCACTTGGGGCTTCATGTATTGTAACAGAAACACCTCCGGGATCCGGTGTATTTACTGCTGAATGTTCAGCTGAGATACCCCACTTTACAGATTTTGCCATGGTAGCCCCGCTTGATAGCGATGGTGACGGAATACCCGATGATTTCCCGCCGCAGCGTCCAGACAGGTGTCCGGATTCGATACTCGATGAAACGGTAATTATAGGTGACTGTGACTCAGGGGTTGAGAATGTGCTGCTTAGGGGAGGTTGTACAATCTCAGATAGGGTAGAGATATGTGCTGAGAGAGCAAAAAACCACGGTAAGTTTGTTAGGTGTGTATCGAAGTTAACTAACAGATTAAAAAGAAGAGGTATACTCAGCGGAAGGGAAAAAGGCCATATTCAGCGCTGTGCCTCACAGTCTGATCTACCCTGATAGATAAAAATAAAATACTTACTACTAAGGGGACCGTTTGTTTTAGACGGTCCCTTTCTTTATATTTATCTTCAATTTTTTTCTAATGATATTTGATAGATACCGAGGAGAAATAAATTTTTCTTTGTGAATGATTACAATAGAAAATGATGACTTAATAGTTCTATTTCTCTATAACAATTTCAACTCTTCTGTTTTGCTGCCTTCCCTCGGGGTTATCAGAACCATCGGGGTTTTGGTTTTCAGCAGCTGGCTGGGTCTCGCCCAACCCTTTTGCAATTATTCTTTCCTGGTCAATTTTTCCGTCGTTGATTAGCCAGCTGCGTACGGATTTTGCCCTGTCATCAGATAACTTCATATTATAGGAATCAGAACCCTTTGAATCTGTATGCCCAAGAACAGTTATATCCGAACCCGGGTACTGGTTTATAACCGTAACAACCTGGGAAAGTGTTTCTTCTGCATCGGGACGAACATCCGATTTGTCAAAATCAAACAATATGTCTCCGGGCAGGGCAATCTTTATCTCGGTCTCTGTTTCCCTGATCTCGAGGTCAACAAACTTTTTTTCAAGCTGTTCGCTCTTAAACACAAGGTCGGTCGAAGTAAAAACAAGGTCGAGGACTTTAAAAGACTCGCCACCGGTCTGGGAAAATGAAATACCGGAAATTAAGCCTAAAAAGATAGCGGTTAATATTAATTTTTTCATTTCTGGATGATTTCCACGTCCTCAAAAGGAGGTGCACCTACAAGGTAAACAGATATTTTATCTACTCCTGCAGCAGGAGCCGGAAATTTGACCCATCCTGATTTGGACTCGCCTTCTTTAAGTTCAAAATATTTTAAGTTAGTCCCAAGGGGCGCACCTTCTGTGTCTTTAACAATAAAATATTTTTTATTGTTTACGGGGTCTACATAGTAGAAATGTACAATGAGGTTGTCGTGGTCTTTACCGATACACTTACTTATATTCTGAGCAGTGCCGTTGTTTGAATATTTAAACTTGGCTGTTATTGTATCACCTGAACTACTCTTCGTTACAGATTTTAGTTCTACGGATACGTCCCCGCAGTCGGTATCTTCAACCATAGATTCTGCATAAACAGTGTTTAGCAGAATAAAGAATACTGATGCAAATAAAATTGTGTAGATAAAAACTGAATATAGTTTTACTGACTTAAGCATGTCCCTGATCCTCCTGAATTTTAAAAATAATGCTTATTATTTAATGAATAGCCCTATCTTTTATATTTTCAAGAAGAAATTTATTTTTTTGATATTCTGTATATTCCTAGAATTATAAAAATACCACCGGCAATCAGCCCGTAATCAAAACTGGTTTCAAGTATATACCAGTCAAACAGCAGGCCAAACACCGGTACAAGAAGGGAAGAGTAAGTTGTAATATTAATATCAATCTTATTTATCAGGTAAAACCAGGCTGAAAAGTTTACTGCCGAAGCAATTATTCCTGTAAAAAGCACTATATAAAGTGAGTAGTAGGTCCAGTTAACTTCAAACATCCCTTCAGTCGTGACCGCGAGTATTATAAGAAACACAACCCCGATTAGCTGCTGGTATCCGTTAAGCAGGGTAGGGTTTTCACCTTTAAGACGGGTCCTTATCCATATATTTGAGTAGGCCCATGCAAATGCTGCCATTAGAATAAGGAACTCACCAAGAACAATATATTTATTCTGATGGACGAGTGTGTCCCAGCCGAGGATGGAAAGAATCCCAAGGAACCCAAAGAAAACGCCGACCCACTGGCCGCGGTTTAACCTTTCCTTTAACATAAAATGGATCATGAAGCTTGTCCAGACGGGCATCGTGTAGAGTACTACCGCTGTTTTTCCGGCCGAGACAAATTTCATACCGTAAATAATAAAAGCAAACATTGCGGTAGTCTGGATGAGCCCGAGGATTATGTAGTTTTTCTTTAAAAAATTTGATGGCCTGAAATCATTGTGCCTTAGTATAAACGGCAATATGACCAAGCCGCCAAGCGCAATTCTTAGTGCAACAAATGTAATTGGCTGCATATATTCAAGCGACTGTTTCATCAGTACCCATGAATATCCCCATGTTATAATTACAAATGCCAGCAGCAGTATATTAATAAGATTCATTTGTCTGTTTATTTGAATGAATAAGGGAAGTTAGGTGTGTCTTGACAACCTCTATCCACAATATATAATTTCATGTCTTTTGTTTTGGGCGTAATTATAGCAGAATTGTTCTGACTCCCAAAGCATACACGGATTATCCTTTCAATTATATCCAGGGGTAAAGAAATTTTAGGAGGTAAATAAATTGAAAATTGTTGTTTTCGTTAGTCAGACTTTAGATACCGAGGCGAGGGTAGCTGTTTCATCCAGTGGTGATAGTGTAGATACCGAAGATGTAAAATGGATACTTAATCCTTATGATGAATTTGCGGTAGAAGAAGCAATACAGACAAAAGAGAAACTTGGCGGAGAAGTTATTGTAGTCAGCGCCGGCCCGGCAAGGGGTATTGAAGCCATCAGGCAGGCACTAGCAATGGGAGCAGATTCCGGAGTACATATTAAAGACGATGGTTTTGCTGAAACTGACAACTACACAATTGCCAAGATTGCAGCAAGTGAAATTAAAAAGATTGATGGCGTGGACTTTATCCTGACAGGGATGAAAATTATTGATGATGAATCTGTACAGGTTGCTATTCAGCTTGCAGAAGAGCTTGGACTCCCACATGTATCTCTTGTAAGTAAAGTCGTTGAAATTGATGCAAATAAAATTGTCTGTCAGAAAGAAATAGACGGCGGAAGTGTTGTAGTTGAAGTACAGCTTCCGGCACTTATTACATGCCCGGATGCAATGAATGAACCAAGGTACGCTTCCCTTCCAAACATTATGAAGGCGAAGAAAAAGCCCGTTAACGAAGTAACACTTGATGACATTGATTTCGATTCACTCGGGATTTCAAGGGACGCGGTGGGTAAAAGCGGTTCCAAAGTTAAGACGGCAAAAATTGAAGTACCGGTAATAGACAGAAAACTAAAAATTATAAAAGGTTCTGACGATACAACTGTAAAAGGTGAAGAAATTGCGCAATCGGTTCAGGAACTTGTCCAGTTACTTAGGGACGACGCAAAGGTTATTTAAACTTCATCTTATTACACTTAGGAGGCATAACAAATGAGTAATGAAATATGGGTAATTGCTGATATGAAAATGGACGGGAGCATTAGAAAGGTGACTTTCGAAGCTCTGTCTGAAGCCAAAAGATCAATGCAGTCAAAAATCGGGGGACCTCTCTGTGCGGTACTAATGGGTTCGGGTGTTGCAGGTAATGCCGAATCACTTGGGAAATACGGTGCAGAGAAAGTATATGTTGTCGATAACGAACACCTGAAGGACTATAATCCCGATGGTTATGTTAAGGCATTGTCAGAACTAATAGCAAAACACCAGCCCCAGATTGTTTTAGCTGGTAATACTTCTTTTACAGAAGATTATATACCAAGGGTCGCTGCAAGGACCGGATCAGGTCTTGCGATGGAAGCAATCGATATGGGACTTACAGATGATAACAGGCTTACTGTTAAAAGGTATTCACATTCAAGTAAGGCTATTTCGGAAATTGAGTTTAATGCCGGAAATACAATGATGGCAACAATAAGGCCAAACACTTACAAGGAAGAAGAATCACCTGCGACACCGGAGATAGTAAATGAGCCGGTGGATATCACTGATGCAGATATAAGGGTGAAAGTTGTAAATCTTGAAACCAAGACTTCAGACAGGCCTGAGCTTACAGAAGCCGAAAGAGTTGTTGCAGGTGGAAGGGGCCTCGGGAGTGAAGAAAACTTTAAATATATTTATGACCTTGCTGACGTACTTGGTGCAGCGGCAGGTGCAACAAGGGCCGCGGTTGACGCCGGTTACTGCCCTTATGATATGCAGGTTGGTCAGACAGGTAAAGCTGTATCACCTACACTTTATTTTGCAGTTGCAATATCGGGCGCAGTCCAGCATTTTTCAGGAATGGGCACTTCAAAGGTAATTGTTTCCATAAACAAAGACCCTGAAACACCTATCTTTGCTAAATCCGATTATGCGATCTGCGGAGACCTTTTCGAAGTACTTCCGGTTCTTTCAGAAGAACTGAAAAAAGCATTAGCTGAATAAAAATATTATTTATAAAAATTGACTGGAAGGGGCAGATTGGTAAAATCTGCCCCTTTTTTTACAGATCTGTAAGTTTTACTTCTTTTAACTCTTTTCCCATAAACTGCCCTGCTATACGGATAAAAGAATCGGAAATATCTGTAAGATAAAATTCATTATTATCCTGATCAGAATTATTGTCCCGCCCGGCACCTATATTTTCACTAATTTCTCCCGCTATCTCTTCCGCAGAGTCCACAAGCACGACACCTTCCCCGACAACCTCTTTAATTGCTGCTTTCAGCAGGGGGTAATGTGTGCAGCCGAGAATCATTACATCAACGTCCTTTTTTATTAAATCCAGAAGATAAGTTTCAATTATTTTTTTTGTGATGTCCCCGCTGTGCCACCCTTCTTCTGCCAGAGGTACAAATAAAGGACAGGCCTTTGGAAATACTTCTAATTCGGGATTGATTTTTTTTATTGCCTTCGAATAAGCCTCACTCCTTATGGTAGAGGGGGTACCGATAACTGCTATTTTACCGCTCCGTGTACTGGAGGAGGCTTTTTTTGCTCCCGGTTCTATTACACCTATTACCGGAATAGACAGTTTATCTTTAAGTGTGTCCAGCGAATATGCTGAAGCGGTATTACACGCAACAACAAGGATTTTGATCCCCTTGGATAACAGGAAGTTTGCATTACTCTCGGCGTATTTTATTACCGTGCTTTTTGATTTTATCCCGTAAGGGACCCTGGCCGTATCACCCAGGTATACAAGTTTTTCACCCGGAAGATGATTAATAATTTCCTTTACTACTGTTAATCCGCCGACCCCGGAATCGAATATACCAATAGATTTATTGCTGAGCTCCGTATTCATTGAACAATATGTTAGCCGCAGGTTGCTTTATTTCAATGAAAATCAGAATATTGTCTCAATGGCTTCGGTTATAGATTTTACACCGACCAGTTTTAATGTTTTGGATTTAAGCTTTTTGTTATTTTCAAGGTTGATTTTGGGCATAAGGCATGTTTTAAAACCAAGTTTTTCTGCTTCAGAGACCCTTATGTCCGACTGGGAGACGCCCCTTATTTCACCTGTAAGGCCAATTTCACCGAAAACAACAACGTCGGGATCGAGCGGCTTATTAAGAAAAGATGATACAAGGGAGATGCATATTCCAAGATCAAGTGCCGGTTCATCAATCGAGATACCCCCGGCTACGTTCATAAATATGTCTTCACCAAGGATGTTTATGCCCGCTATTTTATCAAGGACCGCAACAAGCAGGGAAATCCTGTTTGAATCTATACCCATACTTGTCCTTCTCGGTACTCCGATTCCTGCAACTGAGACAAGGGCCTGGATCTCTATCAGAATCGGGCGGGTCCCCTCGATACTTGCAGATACGACCGAACCCGAAGCGTTTTTGGGCCTTTCGGATAAAAATATTTCGGAGGGGTTTCTGACCTCGACAAGACCTTCTTCCCTCATCTCAAAAACGCCGATTTCATTTGTTGAGCCAAACCTGTTTTTGATGGACCGGATTATTCTGTACTGATTACCCTTTCCGCCTTCAAAGTAAAGAACAGTGTCCACTAAATGTTCAAGGACCTTGGGGCCGGCTATGGTCCCTTCCTTGGTAACATGTCCAATAAGGATAATAGCCACGCTGTCCGATTTGCCGTACCTCACAAGTTTGGACCCGCATTCCCTTATCTGGCCCACGCTGCCTGGTGATGAGCCCAGCTCAATGCTGTAGAGTGTCTGTATAGAGTCAACAATTACCACTTTTGGAGTGGTCTTTTTAAGTATTTTTAAAATTGTTTCGGTGCAGTTTTCGGATACAAATGATATGTTTTTATTATTTATACCAAGCCTTTCGGCACGAAGTTTAATCTGCTGTCCCGACTCTTCCCCGGAAATATATAAAACCGGGCCATCCAGGCCCTTAAGGTTACTGAGTATCTGAAGCGCCAGGGTGGATTTGCCGATGCCCGGGTCCCCGCCGAGAAGGGAAATTGATCCGGGTACTATCCCTCCGCCAAGTACGGTGTTAAGTTCATTAATACCTGTTATTATCCGTTCGGATGTATCGGTCTCTATATCGCTCAGGCTTTTGATTTCTACACTGCCGTCATTTCTGTTAAGGGGGGTATCATTACTCTTGTCGGTAATTTCCTCTACGAAACTGTTCCATTCATTGCACTCGGGGCATTTCCCGAGCCACTTGGGGGAGACGTTACCGCAGCTCTGACAAACGTATTCTGTGCGCAGTCTTTTTTTCATAAGAATAGATTGGTACTATTCGTCGTTATTGTTGTTATTGTCTTTTTTGCCGGGAATTTTTCCAAACTTTTTTTGATTAATTGCAAGTTCCCTGAGTTTGTTGTCCACGAGTTCATTAAACGACCCTTTCCGGAAACTGCCGTTTGCACCCCGCTTGCCTGCTTCCATACCGGTCAGTACCTCAATACCGTCGTCTATGGTCTTGATAGGGTAAATATGAAATTTTTTATTTTTAACCGCTTCTACTATTTCTTTTTTCAGCATAAGGTTTTTCACGTTCTGATGAGGTATCACAACCCCCTGATCGCCTGTGAGTTTCCCGGCGGCAACGCAGATATCATAAAATCCTTCAATTTTTTCATTTACTCCGCCTATCGGCTGTATCATCCCTTTCTGGTTTACAGATCCGGTAATTGCAAAACTCTGCCTGATCGGTATTTCAGCGAGACTTGAAAGAAGTGAGATAAGCTCGGCAGCAGACGCACTGTCACCGTCAATCATTTCGTAGCTCTGCTCAAAGACTATACTTGCATAAAGACTAAGCGGTTTCTTCTGCGCAAATTTTCTTCCAAGAAAACCACTAAGTATCAATACGCCCTTGTCATGAATATTCCCGCTTAATTTTACCCGCCGGTCTATATTTACAATTCCCTCATTTCCCATAAATGTTTCGCAGGTAATTCTTGATGGTTTACCGAAAGCGTAATCACCCATATTGTAAACGGCAAGGCCGTTAATCTGGCCCACAACAGAACCCCCGGTATCTATCATGAAAGTACCTTTGGTGATCATTTCCTGGATCTTTTCTTCAACCATATTAGATCTGAGCATTTTTTTCTGAAGGGCTTCTTCAATATGTTGGCTTTTAATAAGTTTGCTTCCCGCAACGCCTGCCCAGTGGTCTGCCTCGATAAGTGTCTGGCTGATTTTGCCGAATTGCACGGAAAGTTTTTCCTTGTCTCCCGCTATCCTTGTTGAGTATTCCATTATTCTTGCAACGCCGCTTTTATCAAGGTCACGTATATCCTGATTTTCACAGATGGTTTTAATTGTGCATGCGTACTCAAGTACTGATTTTTCTTCTGCGTCTACCGTGGAATCGAAATCCGCCTTGATTCTGAAAAGTTTTTTAAAATCGGGGTCATAGTTATAAAGAAGGTGGTATATCTGGGCGGGCCCGATAAATATAACTTTAAGGTCAATATCTATCGGCTGGGGTTTGAGCCCGACCCCGGACGTATATCCATACTGCTGATACATATCTTCAACCCTGTGTTCACGGTTCTCAATAACTTTCTTCAGGGTGTCCCATACAAACGGGTATCTCAGAATATCAATGGCATCAACCACGAGGTATCCACCGTTTGCCTTACTTATTGACCCTTCCTGGATCAGGGTGAAATTAGTGACCATCGCACCCATCACAAGTTCCCTTTCAATAGTGCCGAAAAGGTTCAGGTAGTGGGGCTGGGATTCAATAATTACAGGCGCACCTTTTGTTTTGGAGTTGTCGGTATATACATTTACCTGGTACTCGGTAAGGGGCCTTTTAAAGTCAGGCTGATTGTTTTGTGCCGGCATAAACGGCAGGTTGGGGCCTGCATTTTTCTGGGGAAGAAATTTGTCGATATTAGTTACAATGTCATTTTTTATATCTTTAAGATGTTGAATAATTATGTCAAGGTCCCTGTACTTCTCGATCAGGTTTTCAATCTGGCCTTCAACGGTAAATGCAGCTACCTGGTTCTGAAGTTTTTTAAGGGAGTCGGTATATTCCTTATCGATCTTTCTCACATTCTGAAGTGTAATGGCTACCTGGCTGTCTACGGCTTTCTTTTTTTCCCTTAATGTTGATTTTGTCTCTTCGTCCAGCTGGTCAAACTGCTGCTGCTGTACCGGCTTGCTATTAACCAGTGGTACGGTCGCTATACCAGTCGGTGTAAACTGGACCTGGATACTGTTCTTGGAGCCGAAGTCCCTCAGGCCCTTAAAATATTTTTCCTTAAGGGCGTTGTATTTGTCAGCGAGTTTGTTCTTTTCATCTTCAAACTCCTTACTCTCAAATGCTTTTGGTATATCAACCCTGAGGAGGTTAACAAAGTCTTCCATGTCAGCTTTAAACTCTTTTCCCTTTCCGGGAGGGATTGATATAGCTTTGGGTTCTTTAGGGTTATTAAAGTTATATACATAGCACCAGTCATTTGGGACCTGCTCTTTAGATGCCAATTTTTTTAGAATCGAGTCTATAAGAGTTCTTTTTCCAAGACCGGGGCCTCCTGACAGGAAAAGGTTGTAACCCTGTTTTTTTATACTCAGGCCAAACATTATCGAATCAATCGCCCTTTGCTGTCCGATCCTGTCTTTGCAAAGACCCAGGTCACCTGTTGATTTAAATTTGTATTTACGCAGGTCTGTTTTTTTATATACTTCGGTATGATTAAGTGATTTATGGCGTTTCATTTCTGTCCTCTGGTCCTGTTTTATTGAGTTTAACTACAAATTGTTGCAAATCCCGCGACAATTTTCAATTATTAATAACTATTATATGAAACGGGTGGAAAAATACCAATTGAATATTGGTTTTAATAAGGTCTTTTTAGTTCGTTTTCAAGGACAATCCTGTCCTCGATTTTCTTGATATAGTTACATTTGGGGAAGTTTATACAGGTAAGTACTTTGCCGAGCCTTGTACCAAACCCGTACATTACCCTTGCCGAGCAGACCGGGCATACAAGGTCTTTCTCAGTTACTGTTGCCTGTTCTATCCTGTAACCTTTGGGAAGGTCAATTCCGGTTTTATTCATCTTTCAGTATATAATTCTAATAGTTAATTCGGTTTTTCAAAGAGAAATATTATTTTATTACTTTAGTGATTGTTGTTTTATAGTCCTCAAGGTAGTCATCGCAGTACTCCTTAAGTTCTTTTACCCGTTTTCTTCTGATATCTTTCCTGAGTTCGGCCTCTTTCCATTCCCTGATTTCATATGGGGTTTCGGGTTTAAAAGGCGGCACTATCTGCGGTTTACCGTCTTTACTGATATGTACGAATGTAAGGAACGCCGTACAGGTGTGGCTGAGTTCGCCGGTCATAAGGTTCTCGGAGTGTACCTTTATCGCAACTTCGGTCGAGGTCTTTCCCACATATGTAATTCCCGCATTCAGGGTAACCACTTCACCGACCCTTATGGGCGAATAAAAAAACAGGTTGTCGAGTGAGCCTGTTACAAGTGTGCCTTTCGCGTACCTCATCGCGAGAATGCCCGCACTCTCATCAATATATTTTAGAAGCCTTCCAACTGACATATACTCTCCGTAAAAAGCGTCTTCGGGCATTACCGAACGCATTGTCTGCAGGTTAAACCTTGTGATCTCGGTCTCATCGACCGCGTTTAGTACTTTTTGTTTCCTTTTTTGTATCTCGGGAATCCTTCTTTCCCTTCGCATTTTCGCGTTTTCAGTGATAATTTGTTCATTCTCACTCTGCGGGACAATTTTTTTCTTGATCTCCATAGGCTTACCGTCATTATCAATTGCGACGAATGCGAGGTTTGAAAGTGTTATAAATTTTTTTTCACCCGTCTCCATATTTTCTGCATATACCCTTGCCACAACTTCCATTGAGGAGCTCCCCACGTTTTCAACCCAGCAGTCGAGCATCACAATTTCACCGACTTTTACCGGGTTTATGAAATCGATACTGTCGGTTGCACCGAGGAGGGTCGCACTTTTTGTGTACCTGGAGGACGTTATACTTCCTATTAACATTATCCAGTCCATAAGCCTGCCGCCGTGCAGAGTGCCGTTGTTATTCGTATGTTCGGGAAAAACGAACTGGATCATATTATTTATGGTTTCATTTATACTGCTCATTACGTTCCTTTTCAATAAATTGTACTAACCGAATGTAAATACCCGGTTCATTCAAAATTAATTTGAAGTGTATTTTATTTCAAGAGGCTTGCCTACATCAGGCCTTCTTACTTTCCAGATCATGCCGTCATATATAAAATGCAGGAAAGAACTTCCCACAATATATATTTCAAGTGCCTGCCTGTTCCACTGTCTGCCGTAAAGGCTCGCAAGTACTACTACAATTGCAAACAATGTGCTGTAGACCCAGAGTTTTTTACTTGCACTGGCGAGCAGTGATTTATGTTCCGGCCTTTTTTTGTATTTTGCACTCACAAAAAAGTTTACAAATGCTATGTATTCAAGTGCATGTGAGAATGCGAAAACTATATAGCCAAATACAAGCGAATAGAGAAAAATACTGAATAAAAGTATTATGGAAAATACATATATATTTTTAGGGATACTTATCTGGTGCCTGTTTTTAATTTCGATCCATATATACCGGAGAGTAAAATAGATACATACTGCCATGGCAATATAGGCAATAATTTCGACATACTGCATGTATGGGTCAAGAACACCGTATATCACTTTGCCTGACCTGTACCTTTCTACCACCTGCCTGTCATTAACGGCAAGAAAAAAGAAAAGGAAAATAAACCAGGAATATATCAGCCCCAGTTCAGTCCTTGCCTCCCCGTAACCCGCTTTCCTGGAATATATGCGTGTAAGCCCGTATTTCTGGGCCACAACGTGATACATCGTCCACATGATTGAAATTGTAAGCAGGATCTTAAAGCTGTCGTACCTTACAAAAATAACCGTAACGATGATTGCCAATAGGGGAAGTGCAATATATATCAGCCTTCTTCGGTTGAATTCCTCGTTTTCGCCGTATACCAGCGCGAATGTGTAGTGCCTGTGAACATAGTTAAAAAGCAGGACAACCAGAATGATCCATGCGTAGTTGTTCTGGAACATCAGCAGGAGGGCAAATATCACAATCCAGCCAAAACTGTAAAAAATGGTATCCGCCCAGGAATTCTGAATCCAAAGTTTCTTTGCTATTTCCATTTTAAAATAATGCCCGGATTACCTGGAGTAATTAAAACCGAGACTGCCGTTTTCAACGCCGATTTCTACTGTGCCACCGGTGGATATTTCACCGAAAAGTATTTCCTTGGAAAGCCTTTCGGTAATCTCCCTGTCTATCAGCCTTTGAATTGGCCTGGCTCCGAGTAAAGAATCATAACCGTTTTCAGCAAGGTATGTCCTCGCCTCAGGTGTCAGTTTGATTTTTATTTTCTTGTTTTTTAATCTTTCTTCAAGTTCGGAGACCAGCTTATCTACAATTTTTTCAATTATTTCAATATCAAGTGCATTAAAATTAATTATTGAAGTAAGCCTGTTTCTGAATTCGGGGCTGAAGAACTTATCTATTGCTTCAGTGCTCTTATCGTCAAATTCCTTCTGGGCAAAGCCGAGGTTTCTCCTGCTGCTTTCCCTGGAACCGGTATTAGTCGTGTATATAAGTATTATCTGCCTGAAGTCCACTTTCCTTCCGTTTGAATCTGTAAGTGTTGCATGGTCCATCACCTGGAGCAGTATGTTGTAAATGTCCTCGTGCGCTTTTTCAATTTCATCAAGAAGAAGGACAGCATGGGGGCTTTTATGTACGGCCTCGGTTAACTGGCCTCCCTGGTCAAACCCCACATAACCCGGTGGTGACCCGATCAGCCTCGAAACAGTGTGCTTCTCCATATACTCGCTCATATCAAACCTTATAAACTCTATTCCGAGTGTCTCCGCGAGCTTTTTGGCAAGCTCTGTTTTCCCCACGCCTGTCGGCCCTGAAAACATAAAAGACCCTATGGGTTTGTCGGGTTCGTTAAGCCCGGCCCTTGAGATCTGGATGGAAGTTACCAGTTTGTTTACGGCGTCATCCTGTCCGTAAATAAACTTTTTTAGATCATCTTCAAGGTTGATTAGAAGGTTCTTGTCTTCGACCTTCACCGTTCTTGTCGGGATTTTTGTGATTTTGGAGATCAGACTTTCAACGTCTTTAACCGTTACCTGCGAGTATTCGGCAGAGTTGTTCCTCAGTTTAACTGCGGCCCCTACTTCATCAAGCACGTCGATTGCCTTATCCGGCAGTCGCCTGTCATTCATGAATTTTGCCGAAAGCTCCACGGCGGCTTTTATAGACTTCGGAGAATAATAAACCTTGTGGAATTTTTCATAATATTTTTTAATACCGTTTAGTATCTTGGTTGTTTCATCTTCAGTGGGTTCGTGTACATCAATTTTCTGGAACCTTCTTGCAAGGGCATGGTCTTTTTCAAATATTGTCCTGAATTCCTTAAGTGTGGTCGTACCGATGCAGCGGATTTCGCCGTTTGCAAGTACGGGCTTAAGCATGTTTGAGGCATCAAGGCTCCCGCCGGAAACTGCCCCTGCCCCGATAACCGTGTGGATTTCATCAACAAATAAAACCTTTGTCGGGTCACCCTTAACACTGTCTATTATGTTCTTCAGCCTTTCTTCAAAGTCGCCCCTGTACCTTGTGCCTGCCGTCAATGTACCCATCTCGAGTGCATATATCTGGATTTCCCTTAGGTTAAGAGGGACCTCTTCTTTTACTATCTTGTATGCCAGACCTTCCGCGATAGCCGTTTTTCCTACTCCTGCATCCCCTACAAGTATGGGGTTATTTTTTCTCCTTCTCGAAAGTATATGTACTGCCCTTTCAAGTTCGGTGTCACGGCCTATTATCGGGTCGATTTTTCCCTGTTTTGCTTTCTCGGTAAGGTTTGTGCAGTAAAGGTTAAGTGGGTTTTTCTCATCTTTCCTTGTTTCCTGTTCGGGTTTTGAAAGCTGGTTTGCAGTGCTTTCTTCATAAGAACTGTCACCCCCGCCATGAGATACGTACCTTACCAGGTTATAGCGTGTAAGGCCCTGGTCAACGAGAAGGTACAGTGCCTGGGACTCGGGAAGCCTGAAAAGTGATATTAAAAGATTGCTGCCGTTTATTTCCTGCTTGTCGGCTGACTCGGCATGCATAGCCGCTATCCTCAGAATATATTTACTTCCGGCAGAGTATTCCGGCTCCGGCAGGTACTCAGAATCTATAGGCGGCATATTATTTTCAAAAAAATCTTCTATTGAAGTCCTCAGGTTCTCAAGGTCGAGTCCGCAGTCAAGAAGTGCTTCGGACGCACTGGTGTCATCAAGCAGCTCAAGAAGAATATGCTCCGGAGTTATAAACTCGTGCTTTCTTCTCTTGGCCTGTTCATAGGCCCTGTACAATGTTTTCTCAAGCTCTTCAGAAAGTATCAACCAGATTCGCCTCCGCTTTCAACTTCTAGTATACATTTTAATGGATGTTCGTACTTCTCCGCAAGTTGCTCCACCTGTGTGACCTTTGTTTTGGCTATATCAAAAGTATAAACACCAATTGTGCTTTTCCCGGCAGTGTGTGCTTCGAGCATAATCCTGTTGCTCTCATCTTCAGTTTTATAGAAGATCCTCATTATTATCCATACAACAAAGTCCCTTGGCGTATAGTCATCATTCAGAAGCACTATACGGTACATATCGGGCTTTTTAACCTGTATTTTTTCTTCCGTCAGGTTTTCCGTACCTAACGATCCTGAATTTAATTTCTCTTCCGACATATCCTTATACCAATTCTACATCAATTACATAAATATTTTAACGGTGATTTTTTATTATAACTATCTATAATTTCAAGCATATATATTTTTTCACTTTCAAGGTAATTGCTGATCGAATGGCTGGCCGATTCGTTAAAGAGGATATGAGAGCTGTAAATAGGTACTGCGCTGAAACCCCTCAGGAATTTATGCTCTCCCTGGGCCCCTGCTTCAAACCTTTTGAACCCGTTCTTTATTGAGTAGTCAATTAGGCTGTAGTAGCAGCATTCAAAATGAAGATTGTTTATATCGGAGTTAGTTCCCCAGTATCTTCCAAACAGAGTTGAATTTTTTATAAAATTGAAAGAACCGCCAAGCCACATGCCGTTTTCTCTTGCCATAACCATAACAATTTTATCAGAAAAGTTGTCATGAATTAAATCAAAAAAATTATAATTTAAATATGCATTACCCCATTTCCTGGAATGTGTATCAAAATAAAACTGCCACATTGCCTCAATATGTTCTTTTTCTATTTCTTTTCCTTGCAGGATTTCTATCTCAATTTGAGATTCAAAGATTGATTTTCTCTCCTTTTTTATCTGCTTTCTTTTTGATGATTTTAAATCCCCGAGAAATGAATCGAAATCTGTATAGTCCCGGTTGTGCCAGTGGTACTGATGGGTTATCCGTTCCAAAAAGCCGCATTCTGTAAAAAGTTGCTGTTCATCTTCATCGACAAAAAGGCAGTGAACCGAGGAAAGCCCCAGCTCCTCGGCAATCCCTAAAGCTGCCTCTATAAGTTTCTTCGCACATTTATTAAAATCATATTCGGGGTGGACAATAATCCTTCGCCCTGTTGTCGGGGTAAACGGTATGCCAACAACTCCCTTTGGATAGTAGTCAAGCCCGGCCTGCTGGTATGCACGCGCCCATTCCCAGTCGAAGATAAATTCACCGTAGGAATCCGTTTTAACAAAAAACGCGAGAGATCCAATCAGCTTATTTTTGTCATATAAAAGTATGTACCTGGGGTCCCAGCCGGTGCCCCTGCCTATGCAGCCGGACTCTTCAAGGCAGTATAAAAATTCATAATCAAAAAAGGGGTGGCCTTCGTCCTGGATAGAGTTATACGATTCTTTATTGGTATTTTTGATTGAATCTATAATTCTTGTTTCCAGGCAGTCCATTTTATCAGATAAATTGCTAGATTATTTAATAATTTTAACTATTATTTTGGATTCTTTAACAAAAAAAGAATAATATTAAAATAAAAAATTGTTGTCAGGGGTTTATTATGGGTTTGACACCGTTTCATATCGCCTTACAGGTAAGGGACATTGATGAGGCAAAGCTATTCTACGGCGGGCTTCTCGGGCTTCACCAGGGAAGAAGCAGCAGTAACTGGGTTGATTTTGATATGTTTGGACACCAGTTTGTCTGCCACCTTAACCCCGGGATCGGAAAGGACGGTAAAGTCGGACTTCATTATAATCCCGTTGACGGCGATTCTGTACCAGTGCCGCATGCGGGGGTTGTACTTGAAATGAAAGACTGGCTTACTTTTTCGAGCTTCCTGAGGGACAGTGAAATTGATTTTATTATAGAACCCCATATAAGGTTTGAAGGGGAGCCGGGAGAACAGGCCACCATGTTTTTTCTTGACCCGACCGGCAACGCACTGGAGTTCAAGGCATTTAAGGACATAAAAAACGAACTGTTTAAGACCTGATGATTACTATTACCGGACTGAACCACTCCTTTAAAGGCAAAAAAATATTTAACGGCCTTGACTGGAGTATCAAAAAAAACAAGAAATACGGGCTTGTCGGCCCCAACGGTACCGGCAAAACCACACTTCTCGAAGCAATAGCGGGTTCTCTGGAGACTGAATCAGGTTCTGTAACAGTCCCAAAAAAAATTGTCATAGGCTACCTGTCCCAGGACATTAAATTTGACCAGACCCAAAGATCAATTGTTGATGAAGCACTTAGTGCATTAAGCGCCAGCGGGCTGGATGAATATGAACTTGAAGGTGTAAAGTTCCAGGCTGAAAAGATCCTGATGGGACTTGGTTTTGAAAAGAAGCAGCTTGAGGAAAAAACCTCCACACTATCCGGCGGATGGAAAATGAGGATAGAGCTTGCGAAACTATTGCTAAAAGAGCCGAATGTACTTCTGCTTGATGAACCTACTAACCACCTCGATATTCAAAGTATTGACTGGATTGAAAACTATTTAAACAGTTTTAGCGGTACAGTGGTTTTAGTTTCCCATGATAAATACCTGCTGGACAGGATGATAGATACTGTTGCCGAACTCGAAAACGGAAAGATTAAGGAGTGGGCTGGGAATTATTCCCACTACATAGTTGAGAAAGAGGAACAGAAGCAGATCCAGCTTTCCACGTTTAAAAACCAGCAAAAAAAGATCCAGGAAACGGAAAGATTCATAGAAAGGTTCAGGGCAAAAAATACCAAGGCGACCCAGGTCCAGAGCCGTGTAAAAATGCTTGAGAAAATGGAGCTGATTGAAGCACCGGAAAATAATAATAAAAAAATTAAACTCAAATTCCCCGAATCCCCAAGATCCGGAAGGGTAGTATATGAAATTTCCGAATTCAGTAAAGAATACAAAACAGCTGAAAATAATATCAATGTGGTGTTTGATAATGCAGGCCCCCTTAAGATAGAGAGGGGGGATAAGATAGCCCTTGCAGGTAAAAATGGTGAAGGAAAGACAACGCTGGCAAAAATGATTGTTGGTATTGAAAAGTTTAATGGTGAGAGCAGCTTAGGGCACAATGTTGAACTTGCTTATTATGCCCAGAGCCAGTCCGATAATTTAAACCTCGAAAATACACTCTACAGCGAATTTGTAGCTGTTTCACCGCATTTCTCTGATACGCAGATAAGATCAATCCTGGGATCATTTCTCTTTAATGAAGATGACTTAGAAAAAAAAGTTAAAGTCCTTTCAGGGGGGGAAAAGAGCAGGCTTTCACTCTCCAAAATGCTTGTCTCCCCTTCAAATTTCCTTCTGCTCGACGAACCTACAAACCACCTTGATATTCAGTCGCGTGAGATACTTCTTGATGCGCTTAAAAACTATTCCGGTACTTTTCTTGTAATAAGCCATGACAGGTATTTCATAGACCAGCTTGTTAACAAGGTCTGGTATGTTGAGAACGGGTCGGTTGAGACTTATTTAGGGAATTACTCGGATTGTATAAATAAAATAAATGGAAAAGACGAGGTCCGGGTAGATGAGATTGTAAATGAAATTAAGGTAGTAAAAGAGGTAAAAGTAAAAGAGAATAAAAAAGAACGGGCAGAGAAGAGAAACAGGCTTTACCGCGAATTAAAAGAAAAAGGTATTGAGAATATGGACAACTGGCGGGAACTAACCGAAAACCAGCTAAGTAATGCCCTGCGGGAACTCGAAAAGAAAATAGCCGAAAGTGAAATCATTAAAAGTGAAATTGAAAAACAGCTTCATGACCCTGAGCTTTTTACAGACCAGGGGGAAGCAGTCCAGAAAACAAAGGAATTTGATGAGATAAATTCAAATCTCCTGCTAAAGTATAAAAGATGGGACGATTTGACTAAGTATCTAAAGAAATAATAAAGTTATTTTAACAATTTAGTTTAAGAACTGTATAGTTTTCAGAAATTTGTGGAGGCATAATTGAACGCAGCAGTAATAGCAGTCTTAGTACTAATTCTGTATTTTCTTGCATACAGGTTTTATTCATCGTTTCTGTCTAAACGGATTTTTGGACTGTCTGATAATGAGATTACACCAGCTAATGAAATAAATGACGGCATGGACTATGTACCGTCGAAAAAACCGGTACTTTTTGGACATCATTTTGCGTCCATTGCAGGAGCGGCACCTATAATCGGGCCGGCAATTGCAGTATTCTGGGGATGGCTCCCGGCAATTATCTGGGTATGCCTCGGAACTATATTTATGGGGGCAGTACATGACTTCGGGGCGCTGGTAGTTTCGGCAAGAAACCAGGGCAGGTCGGTTAGCGACCTTGCAGGAAACCTGATTTCGCCAAGAGCAAGGACACTTTTTCTAATTATTGTCTATTTTCTTATATTCTTTGTGATTGCTGTATTTGCCTATGCGATTGCTGCACTTTTTGTAAAATTTCCCTCAAGTGTAATCCCGGTGAATTTTCAGATAGTTGTTGCGGTACTTATCGGATTCCTTTTTTACAGGAAAGGCATTGGAATACTCTGGCCCTCAATTGCGGCACTTGTACTCCTTTATTTTATGATGTGGGTCGGGGCTAAGTTCCCGGTGCACCTTCCGGCAATAATGGGTTCAGAAATTGTAACCTGGATTATTCTTTTGATGGCCTATTCATTTATAGCTTCGGTCCTTCCCGTCTGGACACTGCTTCAGCCGAGGGACTATATTAACAGTCACCAGCTTATAGTAGGCCTTGTAATTATTTTTGCGGGTCTTTTTGCAGCAATGCCGGAAATGCAGGCGCCCATGATAAATATTAATGAGACTAACAGCATACCCTGGATACCTTTTCTGTTTGTTACTGTGGCATGCGGGGCAATAAGTGGATTTCACGGGCTTGTTTCAAGCGGGACTACATCCAAACAGCTTAATAAAATGACAGACGCAAGGTTTATCGGATACGGCGGTATGATAGGGGAGGGGAGTCTTGCTATGCTTGCAACACTTGCCGTAGCGGCGGGTATTGAACACAGCGTGTGGCTCAATAAATATGCAACATGGCATACTGCTGCAAAAGGCGGTATAGCTAACTTCGTTGAAGGCTCTTCCCAGTTCCTCAGTGCACTCAGCATTCCTGAAATTTTGGGTACTACTTTAATAAGCGTAATGGTGATAAGTTTTGCGGCAACCTCTCTTGATACTGCTACAAGGATACAGAGGCTCATACTCGGGGAGCTTGGTAATGCCTACGAAATTAAAGTACTTAAAAACCGTTATGTGGGTTCAGCTCTTGCGGTAATTCCTGCATTAATGCTGGCACTTCTTGCCCAGGCACCCGGCAGGGGACCCGGATCGGGCGGGTTTTTACTCTGGCCGCTTTTCGGCGCAACCAACCAGCTTGTTGCCGGACTTACACTTTTAATAATTACTATTTATCTAAGGAAAATCGGTAAGCCTATAATATATACACTGATTCCCATGGTTCTTTTGATAATAATGACTACAGCCTCCATGGTCCTTAACTTCGGAACATTCCACAACAATATATTGCTTCTAATACTATCTGCGATTACGCTCGCTTTTGCCGTCTGGCTGATTCTGGAAGCGGTACTAGTATTTAAAAATGAAAAGAAAAGCTAAATCTCTTTCCTGTCCCTGAGTGCTTTCCCGATTGTAAGTTCGTCTGTATATTCGAGGTCACCTCCCATTGGTATGCCATGGGCAATCCTTGATACTTTAACGCCCAGGGGTTTTACAAGCCTTGCAATATAGAGTGATGTTGCTTCCCCCTCGACGCTTGGGTTAGTTGCAATAATAATTTCCTTCACACTGCTGTCTTTTAACCTGCTAAAAAGCTGCCCGATTGTAAGGTTTTCCGGGCCTATTCCCTCAAGGGGCGCTATTACACCGTTTAGTACATGATAGAGCCCGCTGAATACCCTGCTTTTTTCCACTGCTATAAGATCAAGGGGCTCTTCAACAATACAGATTATGTCCCTTTCCCTCGACTGGTCGGTACATATATCACAGGGGTCCTCGGAAGATATGTTAAAACAGGTCCCGCATGCCTTTACATTCTTTTTGGTATCTACAATGGCCTGTGCAAGCCTTACGGTATATTCATCCTTTGACCTTAATATATGAAAGGCCAGCCTGGTGGCATTTTTTTCCCCGATGCCGGGAAGTTTGGACAGCTCGTCAATTAGCCTTGATACAGGTTTTGGGAGTCCGCTCCTGCTCATAATCAGAGTAGGTCGGGAGGAAGGCCAAGCCCGCCTGCAAGTTTGGATACTTCATCGTTCATAAGTTTCTGGCCCTGTTTAAGTGCTTCATTTACCGCGGCCACTATAAGGTCCTGCAGCATTTCCTGGTCATTTTCATTTACTACATCAGGTTCTATTTTAATAGATGTGATTTCACCTTTTGCCTTGGCTGTCACAGTGACCATACCGCCCCCGGAAGTCGCTTCAATTTCTCTCTCACCTACTTCTTCCTGGACTTTAGCCATCTGCTCCTTCATCTTGGTGGCCTGCTTCATTAAATTTTTCATGTTACCGCCAAATTTCATAACTCACTCCTTTTTTACTGCTTTTGTTTTTAGGATAGTACCATCAAAAATATTCAAAGCATCCTTAACTGCTGCCTCATTTTTTATTGACGGCTTACCCGGGTTGTTTTTGTCTGTTTTTACTTCCTGTTTGCTAAAATCAATCCTGATATTCATTTCCGTACCGTAAAATTCATTTGCATGGGTTTTTAATGACACGACCGAATTTTTCCTTCGCAGATACTCGTAGTTAATATTGTTTTCATTAAACAAAATCCTGATATCAGGCCCATCTTCAGTTATGGAAACGGCCTTATTTAGATGAAGTCCGAGGATAGCATTTTGGTTTTTTACATAGTCTTCAAATGACCCGTCCCTATTAACATCAGGGGTTACTTTTTTTCCCGGTCCCGGAGAATCATCCTGTTCGGGGACTGTCTCTTCTTCAACTATTGGAGGGGGTTCTTCCATTACCTTTGTAATCTCCTGCTCCGGAGCAATTTTTTTCTTTTTATTCTCTAAAATTTTATCAGCTGGAGCTCTTGATTCTTCCTGCCGGGCCGGTTCGCCTGAAATCTTTTTTGCAAGGGCAGTAATTTTGCCCATAATCTCATTTATAGGTACGGAGTTTCTAGTTGTTGCCAGTTTAATTACCATTGATTCAAGGCTGAGTTCCTGGAAGGACGATTTATGGACATTCTCCGCATTTTCAATTGCAAGGCTAAAGAGCATCTCAAGGTCTTCCACACTGTTTTCATGTGTTAATTTTTCAAGTTCTTTAACTTCATCGTCTGTAATGTCCAGGCTCCCGTCTTTTCCGCAGATCTTAACCATTACAGCGTCCCGGATAATATTTACAATTTCATCCGCAATCTTCTTATGTATTACTCCGTGTTTTATTATGTTGTGAAGTACATCGACAGCTGATTTGGGGTCTTTGTTTAGGGTATTCTTAAGCAGTTCGTTAAGGTGTGTTTTATCCAGGAGTCCAAGTACCTGGAGGGTCCTTGCGTACTCGATTTTACTTCCGCATGTAGCAATTACCTGGTCAAGAATACTCAGGGAGTCCCTTATGCTTCCGTCTGCCTCTTTTGCAAGTGTCAGCAGGGTTTCCACATCTATCTCAATTGATTCATCAGCAGATATCTGGGCAAGTTTTTCCGAAATTTCTTTAACAGTTAATTTTTTAAAGTCGTATCTCTGGCACCTTGACTGTATGGTAGCAGGGATTTTGTGAGATTCTGTTGTTGCCAGTATAAATAGTACATGGCCGGGCGGCTCTTCTAGTGTCTTAAGCAGTGCGTTAAATGCTGCCTGTGAGAGCATGTGGGCTTCATCAATTATGTAGACCTTCATCTTTGCCGAGCTTGGGAGGTATTTTACATTTTCTATTATTTCCCTGACATCATTAACCCCGGTATGAGATGCGGCATCAATCTCCTGCACATCTATTGATGTCCCTTCGGAAATTTCAGCACAGAAAGAGCATGGGTCTTCACTGCACATTAATTGTTCATCATTGCTGTTAATGCAGTTGAGTGCTTTTGCTACAATCCTTGCCGTGGAAGTTTTTCCTACACCCCTCGGGCCTGAAAATATAAGTGCATGCGCAAGCTTATTCGATAAAATGGAATTTTTCAGGGTAAGGGTAATAAACTCCTGTCCGACGACATCGTCGAATGTTTTAGGTCTCCATTTTCGGGCTAGTACAAGATAGGACATAATTTTAAATTACCGGCTCGCCAGGTATCCGTAACACTCAAGAGGTTTTGCTACCGTTGCTCCCTTCCAGGCCTGGCGGATTTCACAAATTCTTGCCGTACGGGCCCAGCTCGCCGGAACTTATAATCATAATTAAGGAATTTTTATTGTACACTAAAAGTGATTATTTAGTAAGTTTTATTGCCTCGGGATTTTCTTTTTTTATTTCATTCCTTAGTGCATGCTTAATTATCCATTTGGTGTCAGGATTACTTGTTATACTCCAGTTTTTAAGCACTTTAAAGCCGATATCATAGTTGTCTTTCAATATGTCATTTAAGTTATTTGCCACTGATTTCTTAATAAAAAGAGAATTATCTTCTTTAAGGTTTTCAAGTATAGGAAGAACAGGTGTGGGATCATTAATAAATTCATCCAGCTTCTGCGACCAGGGAAGGCGGGGCCGGCATCCTTCACTTGCAAGCCTTCTTACGTGGACATTCTTGTCACTTGACCATTTCTTCATTATTTTGAGTGTCTCTTTAGGGTATTTCCTGATAAACGGCCTTATTGCATATTCACCGGTATTTCTTTTCGTTATTTCCATTATGGCATTAATAGAAGTATCAAAATCATCAATGCCATACTTTTCTACAAACAGGGCAACAGGCATCAGCCAGTAGTATTCTTTAAACATTCCCGTCTCGTTTTTATTTTCCGGGCCGAGTATTTTAAGAAGAATTTTTACGGCTGCTTTATAGTTTTTTGGAAGATGTTTTTTCAAAGCATCTGTTATTACTTCAACGCGGGCTTTTAATTCCAGGTTTTTAACTTCTTTTGATACGGTTTTAATAAAACTTTTCGAATCAAATTTTGTATATACAGGTTTGATTTTGCCGGCGAGCAGTTCAGCAAGTTCTTTATCATAGTAAAATTTTAATTGTTTAAATTCTGCCATTATTAAATCACTTTTTAATTCAAAGCTTTTTGTGCGATATAAAAACCGTAGCTGTAATATTTACTGTATTTTTTATACATCTCTATTTCACTAATATGTTCATCAATTAATGACCTTGCCTCTTCCGTATTATGCTTGGACATGAAAGCATCAAATCTGTCCTGAAGAGGAAGATAGTAATTTTCGAGCCAACAGGTTTCAGGTAAGTGGAAATAACCCTTTAATGTAAAACCATTTTCTTCAAGAATTCTGGTTTTTTCTTCAGCGGTTGCTATTTCAGGGTACTCACTTTTCCAATAAGATGTGATTTCAGATGGGCGGTTATGGGTAAGCCATGTTATTTCAGAAACTGCAAGTAGCCCGCCGGGTTTTAGTAAACTTTTAAAATAGTTTACGCCTTTTTCAAAACCCATTATATAAATAGCTCCCTCAGACCAAATGGCATCAAGGCTATTTGGTTGGAAAGGCAGGTCATCCATTGAACAGGTTAGTGTCTTAATCCTGTTGGCAAGACCTTTATTAATTGCTCTTTCCTGTAAGATATTCAGGAACTCGGCAAAGAAATCAACAGCTGTAATATTAGCGTTTAAATTCTCTGCAAGGACAATCGTAGAGGCCCCGGTGCCGCATCCAATGTCGGCGATATTTAATTTTTCAGTTTTTTCCTTTAAGCCGGAAAAATCAATAGCCCTTATGGTTTGCTCTACACTACCCGGCCCCTGCCGTTCGCAATCTTTGTGTAAATCAATCAGTAAGTCATAATTCATAATAAATAATATAATAACTTGAGAGCAAAGCACTGAACTTGTTGAAGTGCGGAGAGGGGGGGATTCGAACCCCCGGTACGGATTAACGCACACACGCTTTCCAAGCGTGCACCTTAAGCCACTCGGACACCTCTCCTGATATTAAGTGAAAATATAAATATTATTTAGCTGTACATTTACAGACGTCAGCCCTGACAAAAGCAATAATATTGTTGATATCTGCTTCGGGGATAATTCCGCCCCATGCAGGCATCGCAGCAGACATTCCAACGGATGCTCCGCCTTCTGTCACAACTTTTTTAATGTGGGCATCTGTAAGGCCGGACACATATTCTGCATTGCTAAGGTCCCTTGGTTTAGGGTCAAGTGCAGCAGAAGCGATTCCATCTCCCTTGCCGGTATCACCGTGGCAGGTTGCACAGTATGATTTATATACTTCGGCACCTTTAGCGGCGTCGGCTTCTGCCATCGAATCAGATGGAAGGAGAAAAGCTATTCCTAAAATCAAAACAAAAACGGTTAAAATGTTTATACTATTTTGCATGTAAATACACCCCTTATTTAGTAGTCGGGTATTAATTTACCATTAAGAATTAATAATGAAATCAATTTTATAAATTAATTTTAGCGGAGTAGTTTTATGGTCGAAGACTGGAAATTGAAAAGTTCAAAACCCCTGCATGATTACAGGATTTTTAAGACCAGGGCCGATGTCAGGAAGTCTCCACGGACCGGGGATGAACATGAATTTTATGTGCTCGAATCAGTGGACTGGGTAAATATTGTCGCGGTTACAAAAGAGGAAAAAATTGTACTGATTAACCAGTTCCGGCATGGAGTGTCAGCAAGTGTGCTTGAAATACCCGGGGGCATGATTGATGAAGGTGAGGAGCCCATAGTTTCAGCGGAAAGGGAGCTTCTCGAAGAAACCGGTTTTGCAGCAGAGGAATTTATTGAAATTGGATGTGTGCACCCGAACCCGGCGCTGTTTGATAATATGTGTTATACCTTCCTTGCCAAATCAGCCGTAAAGGTAAATGAGCCTGAATTTGAAGGAGCAGAAGACATAGAGACAGTACTATACGATGTATCGGACATTAAAAAATTAATAAAGACAAGGAAAATTACACATTCCCTTGTTTTAAATGCCCTGTTTTTTTATTTTTATCGATGAGAAACCATTACTTTAGATATTTCAGCCTTGATTTAGTATAAAAAAAATAATATTATAGGCTAATTAATTTTATTGGAGGGATTAGATGAATTCATCAAAGTTATTTATATTTTCAATAATAATTTTTTCATTTCTGTTTATTAATTTACTATCAGCACCCGAAACTTTTGCTGGCCAAGAGATGCCTTTTAACTGGAGATTCCCTGAAACAGATTCCACTGAAGATAAACTTGCTGCAGTTTTCGACCTAAGGGACAGGGAAACATACCTCCAGCTTACAAATACCGGTATTGATCTTGGGGCCCAACAGGCGGAACCAATAAATAACCCTAATAATATTACGGTACATGTACAGATTTTTAATGTTGCAGAAGACTGCCAGGAGAACAATTTTTTTGATGTTTATACTCCGGCTGATACCCATGTCTATAATATGAGAGATATTTTAACAAATGACGGTAACCCCTCGGGTGTAGACCTGCCTGATAACGCATACGGGATTGTTGTATTTTCAGTTGTAGAGTTTGCAGGAGGCGAATTTGATACTGGTACCGATCAACTCTTGGGAAACATTAGAATATTAGATACTTTCGGATACGAATACAGGACAAATATTGCTTCAGATACGGTAAATGCCCAGAGGTTCTTTCCCGATGAAACCAATCCTTCGGTTACATTTAATTTTAATACATTAGGTGGAGTTACCTTATCTGATGTAATGGGTTTTAATTTTATTGAGAACGGTGATACTCCGGGTGAAGTGGAAATTTCCAATGTACTGGATGTTTATACAGGCTGGAACCTTGATATTTTCAATAACAATGAAGTGCCCCAGTCCTGCAGGAATGTAATATTTGCCTGCATAACCCCGGACAGCCAGCTTCAGGAATCACTACTTGAAGAAGTAGCAGATGAGAACGATGGTTTTAGTGCAAATATAGCAAGCTTCGAATACGGTATTAATGAAGCTATACCTCACAGCAGAGGAGGGGAGCTTCTTTGTCCTTCAAATTTTACTTCAGAGGGTTTCGTTAAAATGCAGTTGCAGACATTTGAAATTTCAGATAATTCACCTAATTTTGACAGAAGCGAGCATTTTATAGCATATATAGGTCTTAACAATGGCAATGGCAGAGGGTCTTTTGATTCCGTATGGTACGAACAACTCTTTGACTTTGATTCTTAAAGATATTTATTCTAGAAGTTCCAAAAGTTTAAGTAAAAGGGATAATGATTTGTAATCATTATCCCTTTTTTATTGAAAATATTTTTAATAATAAGGATAATAATCTGACTATCGGGCGGGTGGCGAAATGGTAGACGCGAAGGTCTCAAAAACCTTTGGGCTTTGCCCGTGAGGGTTCGAGTCCCTCTCCGCCCATTATAAACTATTAAAATAAACAGTGATTAATCACTGCTCCTTTTTTTATTCATCAAAAACCTATAACTTGTTCATTAATAATGAATTTTATTCAGTAATAGTGTTTTATTTACAGGATAACCTTATTTTATTGGAGGATTTTATGAAGATTATATCTTCTATTCTATTATTAACTGTTCTACTGAGTTTTTCTTATTCGCAAAGCACATTTGCTGGAATAGGTACTATTAGTGGTGGGGACAATGCTATTACAATTAACGATTCAGATGCAGCTGATAACGAAGTAACTTCTACATTAGTTTATTTCTTTGACCTAAGGGAAAGGGAAACGTTTATTCAGTTTACATACTTTGACGGTCAGGGTTCGGGACTTCCAGCGGATGCACATGTTCAGATATTTAATGTTGGAAACCTATGTAATGAAAACAATTTTTTCGATACTTATACTATAAACGACACTCATGTTTATAATATGAGGGACATTCAGACAAACAACGGCAACCCCTCGGGTGTGGACCTTCCCGACGATGCGTATGGTATTGTGGTTATATCTTCAGCAGCAGCCGATGGAACTAGTAATATCGGGGCTGACCCGGTTGGTAATTTTAGAATAATTGATAATAACGGATACGAATACCGTACTAATGCTCAAACTGCCTTTACTTTTATTGACAATGACCCAATTTCTTCCGAATTATTTTATTCTGTTAACTATAACACCCAGGGTGGTGTCTCCTTATCAGATATTGTTGGAATAACTCTTTTTGTAGTTGAAGCCGGTGAAGGAGTTAGCCCTGATTTTGAATTTACAGCTTTACCGGTTCAGGGCACTTTCAGTCCATTCGATGTTGATATATATGACCTTAACGAAGTACCTTTTTCCTGCAGGGACATAATTTTTTCATGTGTTGATCAGAATAACCCTTTACTAGAAGAGGTGCTTGAAGTAGCTGGGACAGCTAATGTTGCGGCATTTGAATATGGGATAAATGATGTAATACCTCACAGTAAGGGGGGTGAACTCCTATGTCCCGGAAATGTAATTACGGATGGTGTAGTGGTATTAAACCCTGAGCTTTATCCTGAAACTTCGGAGTTTAATGATCTGCTTAATCAAATTAATGGTCAGGGCCCATTATTCTATGGATATGCCGGATTAAATAACGGTAATGGAAGGGGAAGTATGGATTCCTTCTGGGCCGGGAATATATGTTTGATTGGGTTTTGTGATCCTTGATAAGTGCTAATAAGAAAAAATAATAAAAAAGGGAAGACAATTTGTCTTCCCTTTTTTTGTTGTTTCTTATTGAGACTGCCGCGCCTACAGCTCGCAGTGACAGCTTTGACTAGTACATTGCCATATCCGGGTCAAATTTTTCGGCCCATTCATCGATGCCGCCCTTAAGATTAATTACTTTGTTAAACCCTTTTTCCTTAAGGAAATTTGCGGCTTTCATACTCCTTCCGCCGTGGTGGCACTGAAGTATAATTTCATCTTCGGGGTTTAGTTCCCCGTAACGCTCACCGATTTCACCCAGTGGTATTAATCTTGAGCCGTCGATTTTACAAATTTCATATTCATGCGGCTCTCTTACATCGATAAGGATAATTTCGCCGTTTTCTTTTTTCTCGGCAAATTCTTCCACACTGATCTCGGGTATCTCGGAAGAAGGTTTTTCCTGCACCTCTTCCTGGCCGAGTTCGCCCCTTCCGATTCCGCAAAACTCTTCATAATCAATAAGTTCAGTGACAGTAGGATTATCTCCGCAGATAGGGCATTCAGGATTTTTCCTGAGTTTAAGCATTCTTGGCTCCATCTCGAGTACGTCAAGAAAAAGGAGTCTTCCGATCAGCGGGTCTCCCTTGCCGATAATAAGTTTTACTACTTCTGAAGCCTGAAGTGTCCCAACAACTCCGGGAAGAATTCCCAGTACCCCGCCTTCTGCGCAGCTTGGTACAAGACCGGGAGGTGGCGGCTCAGGGTAAAGACACCTGTAGCACGGCCCTCTTTCAGCATCAAATACACTTACCTGGCCTTCAAAACGGAAAATGCTTCCATAGACATTAGGTTTTCCAAGCAGTACACAAACATCATTTGTTAAATATCTGGTTGCAAAATTATCAGTACCGTCCACTACAATGTCATAATCCTTAACAATTTCCATTGCGTTGTCGGAAGTGAATCTTTCATTGTATGTTAGTATTTCAATAGCTGAATTAAGTTCGAGAAGTCTTTTCTTTGCAGACTCTACTTTTAACTCACCGATTGTTCCTTCGCTGTGTATTACCTGTCTTTGAAGATTGCTGAAATCAACAACATCAAAGTCGAGTATACCGATCTTTCCCACACCTGCGGCTGCAAGATACAGTGCGAGGGGTGAGCCGAGTCCGCCTGCGCCGATACAGAGTACACTGGCGCTTTTAAGTTTTTTCTGGCCTTCAAGCCCCACTTCAGGCATAATCAGATGCCTGCTGTAACGGCTTATTTCATCGTTTGTTAATTCCATTGTCATATCCTTTAAAATACAATAATCCGAATAAACTAATACAATTTCTTTATATTTTCAAATAGATTCATAGTCTCAAAAAAAGACTCAATTTAATTTTTTGATTAAAAACCCCTGTTACCGGCAAAAAAAGCTTTCTACCGGGCAGAATAGGAAAGTTGAATTTCAGGTAAGTAATTTCAGATTATATCTTAATTACTTTGGTAGCTGTGGGCCCCTTTGCTCCCTCAGCAGCTTCAAACTGTACTGAATCGCCCTCGTTAAGACTCTTATAGCCCTCACCTTCGATAACACTATAATGGACGAATACTTCCTTCTCACCATTCTCCGGAACTATGAAACCATACCCCTTAGAACTGTTAAACCACTTTACTGTACCTTGTTCCAAACTACTTACCTCCTAAAAGAATGCCAATCACCATTTTCTACTATGGCATAGCAAAAAAAAATTGTCAATAATAATTTTTGCCGTTTTTAAAATATAGTGCATAAAGTGTTTGTCCGTTATATTTCATTTTGAAAAATTTACGAACAACAATTAAGAGAATGGACAAAAAAGAAATAAGAACACTGTTCCCGATAACAGAAAAATATATCTACCTGGACCATGCAGGAGTGGCCCCCGTAAGCACCCTGGCAAGTGATGCCTCTGCAAAGTACATGTATAGTGCCACACATAACGCGGAGTTTGATTATGATGATTTAATGGAAGAAATAGAAGAAGTAAGGCGTGATTTTGCCGATTTAATTTCTTCAAAACCCGAAGAAGTGGCATTTGTAAGAAATACTTCACACGGTATCTCACTCGTTGCAGGAGGGCTTGACTGGAAAGAAGGGGATTCGGTAATAATCTATGAAAAAACTTTTCCTGCCAATATTTATCCCTGGCTCAACCTCGAAAAAAAGGGTGTTAAAGTAAAATTTATTAATGCCGAAAAAACCTTTTTCACACTTTCAGATATCGAGGAGCTCGTGGATCCAACTACAAGGCTTATCTCACTCAGCTCGGTTGAATTTACAAATAGCTACAGGGTCGATCTTGAATCTGTGGGCAGATTTTGCAGGAAAAAAGGAATTTACTTTTTTGTAGATGCTATCCAGACGTTGGGTGTATTTCCTATGGATGTGAAAAAGTTTAATATTGATTTCCTGGCTGCCGATGGGCATAAATGGCTTCTGTCGCCGGAAGGTACAGGTATTTTTTATTGCAGCAATGAGGTTGCACCAAAGATTAACCCTCCTGTCCTTGGTTGGAAATCAATAATTAATGAGTTTGAATTTGAAACAATAGATTTTAATTTAAAACCAAACGCGCTTAAGTTTGAAGAGGGTTCCCAGTGTGCACTTGGTATTATTACCCTGGGCGCATCACTGAAGCTTCTCAGGGATTTTGGTATTAATAATGTAAAAGATGAAATTCAGAGGCTGGGTGAACTGATTATTGACCTGGCAACTGAAAGGGGTTTTGAGCTGAGCTGCCCGGCACATAAAGACAGCAGGGGGGGTGCGATTGTATTTAAAGGCAATTTTGACCCCGGAGAAATAAAAGAAAGACTGGGTGAAAAGAACATAATGGTTAAATCAAGGGGAGGGGGCATCAGGGTGGCACCCCATATTTATAATACAGATGAAGAAATAGAAACACTTTTCTCTGAAATTGACAAAATCTTAAAGGACTAGTTATTTACGATGAAAGCAAAGCATTATTACATATTATCTTTAGTTATTTTTTTATCAGGGGCAGTAATTTTTTCGGTTTATGTATACAGAAATTACACGGCCCTAAATGAGTACCTGGTATCAATAGAGATGCCCGGTACCGGGACGATCAAAGTGGATTCTCCAGGTAAATATGATCTTTACTATGAACCGGGAGATGGTGAAATGAGCATGCTTGATGAAGACAATTCAATTCCTGATTTTGCCCTTAAGGTCAAAGGTGAAGACGGCAAGTACATAGCCGCTATAAGGTCCCCAGCCGCTAAAAAGTATAAATATATGAAACGGGAAGGTACTTCCGTATACCAGATTAATCCGACTGAAGCAGGTATTTATGAAGTAACGGGCAGTTATACGGACAAGAGTAAAAATAATAAATTTTTATTAAAATATGACAGGGGTTTTTCAGACAAAAGGTCTGTTACAGTGGTCAATGCACAGGCATTATTTCTTTTCCCAATAATTGTATCACTTTTAATTTTTTTATATGCTTATTCAAGAGGCAGGCATTAGAATATAGCTTCAGGGAGTATAAATAATGAAAAGACTTTACAGGTCTAGAAAAAACAGCATGATTGCAGGTATATGCGGCGGTATTTCGGAGTATACTGAGCAGGACCCGACACTTATCAGGCTTCTCGTAGTACTGGTAGGGGTATTAACCGGGATAGCGCCTTTTATATTAATATATATTATAAGCTGGTTTATCATTCCCTACGAGGACCAGGAAGGTTAATTTAAATTTATAGAATATGATTAAATCAATTGGTAAAAAAGTATGGGCATTCGATGTGGAATGGGTGCCGGACCCGCTTGCGGGGAAACTGCTTTACAAACTTCCGGATGATACGCCAGACCAGGAAGTAATAAAAGAGATGTGGAAGATGGGTGGGGCAACTGAAGAAGACCCGATGCCCTTTTTAAAGATTACTCTATGCAAAATTGTTTCACTCTCGATGGTAACCAGGCATGAAGACAGGGGAGAGGTAAAAGTTGAACTACATTCCCTTCCATCGCTCCCTATAAAATCCGAAGAAGCAGATGAAAAATATATTATTAGTACATTTCTTGATACCCTCGGCAGAATGAAGCCCCAGATCGTAGGTTATAACTCCGTTTCTGCCGATTTAAAGATATTAATTCAAAGGGGAATAGCAAACGGGATCATGGCAGAGCATTTCTCCAAGAGGCCTGACAAGCCCTGGGAAGGTGTGGACTATTTTTCTGACAGGAGTGACCACAACATAGATTTAATGCGGATACTCAGCGGGTGGGGGAAATCAACGCCTTCACTTAATGAAATTTCAGTTGTTTCCGGTATCCCGGGCAAATTAGGGATAGACGGCAGCGAGGTTGCCCCGATGTGGCTGGACGGGAAGACAGGAGAAATAGTGGCTTATAATGAGTATGACGCACTTACAACTTATCTCCTCTGGCTAAGAGTTGCACATTTTGCCGGGCTTTTTAATGACAACGAATACAGGAACGAGCAGGACATGGTGGAACAGCTTATTATTAACGAATCAAAGAAAGAAGAGCGGAAACACCTTCTGAAGTTTCTCGAAGAATGGACGAGGCTAAGGAGCTATCATACCTGAAAAGATCATGAAAGAGATTACGATTGTATCGCTTTATAAATTTGTAAATATTGAAGACACTGAAACCTTCCGGAAAGAACTCTTTGAAGAGTGTAATAAACTGGCGATCAGAGGCACCTTTATTGTTGCAGCGGAAGGTATTAACGGGACTGTTGCGGGGACCGGGGAAAATATAGAGTCAGTATTAAAATTTCTAAAAAATGATAAAAGGTTTGCAGATATTGAGTGCAAATACTCCTATGATGAAAAAATCCCTTTTTACAGGATGAAAGTTAAAATTAAAGATGAACTGATCCCTATTGGCGTTGACGGCGTGGACCCGAGGGAACTTGTTGGTACTTATATAAGCCCGGATGAGTGGAACAAGCTTATTGAGGACCCTGACGTATTGCTGATAGATGTCAGGAACCAGTACGAGATTGAAGTTGGAAGTTTTCAGGGTGCATTAAATCCTGAAACGGACAATTTCAGGTATTTCCCGGATTTTGTCCAAAAGAACCTCGACCCGGATGAAAACAGGAAAGTTGCAATGTTTTGTACGGGGGGGATAAGGTGTGAGAAGGCATCGTCTTACATGCTTTCAAAGGGTTTTAAGGAAGTATTTCACCTCAAAGGCGGAATTCTAAAGTATCTTGAGGATGTCCCAAAAGAAAAAAGTCTCTGGAACGGGGAGTGTTTTGTATTTGATAACCGTACATCCGTAGACCATGACCTTCAAAACGGGATTTATGACCTTTGTCATAATTGTAGATATCCCGTATCACCGGAGGAAATGGATTCGGAGCATTTTGTAAAAGGCATTTCATGCCCGAGATGCCATGATTCAATAACTCCCGAAAGGCGTACATCACTCGAAGAGCGGAACAGGCAGATCAGGCTCGCAAAGGAACGCAACCAGGGCCACCTTGGTGTTAACCAGAGAAGGAAAACAAAAATCAGATAAATTTATATTCCTTAATGATTTCTTAACGAAAATAGTTTAAGTTTAATAAAATACCGAATATTATTTGCAGAAGCCCCATCTATAATTCTTAATGGCAACTCAGAAAAAAATCTTTGTATTAGATACCAATGTAATCCTTCATGACAGTTCATGTCTTAATAATTTCCAGGAACACAACATTGTAATTCCCATTAATGTAATTGAAGAGCTGGACCAGTTTAAAAAAGGGAACGAGTCTGTAAATTTTCATGCACGGGAATTTGTAAGGACGCTTGATGCCCTTTCCGGGGACAAGCTTTTCTCAAAAGGAATTAAAATCAGTGATAAGAGCGGGAGTCTCGTAATAAGGCTTAATGAAAAGTTTCATGAAGAGATGACGGCCAACTTTGACAGTTCAATAACTGACCACAAGATACTGAATACCGCTTTTTCGGTACATAAGGAAAACAGGGCAAAGCAGGTTGTACTTGTTACCAAAGATGTAAATTTAAGAATGAAGGCAAAATCAATAGGCCTTCCCTCCCAGGACTATAAATCGGACCAGGTAAAGGACATTTCCAGTATTTATAAAGGCAACAGGATTGTCGAGGAAATACCTTCACAGCTTATTGATGAACTATATAAAAAACCTTTTGAAATAGGCGTTAAGAATATCAGCAGCGAGCTTGTTCCGAATGAATACCTTATTCTCAGAAACGGCAAGAAATCAGCACTGGGGCATTATAATGCTCAAACGGAAAAAATTGAAAGAATTAACAAGACAGAGGCATTTGGCATTAACTCAAGAAACGCCGAGCAGGCGTTTGCACTTGATGCACTGCTGAATGAAGACATAAAACTCGTATCAATCTCCGGAAAAGCCGGCACCGGTAAAACACTGCTTTCCCTTGCGGCGGCAATTGAAAAAAGAAAAAAATATTTACAGATATATATTGCAAGGCCGATTGTTCCCCTGAGCAACCGGGACATAGGTTATCTCCCGGGTGACGTAAATGAAAAACTTCTGCCGTATATGCAGCCCCTATATGACAACCTCGGGGTGGTGCAGAACCAGTTTAACAAAACTGACCGCAACTATAAAATAATAGAAAATATGCTGAAGGAAGAGAAGCTCAAAATCGAACCGCTTTCCTATATCAGGGGAAGGAGTATTGTAAGAGTATTTTTTATTGTCGATGAAGCGCAGAACCTGACACCTCACGAGGTGAAGACTATTATTACACGCGCGGGGGAGGGGACAAAGATAATCTTTACCGGTGACATATTCCAGATCGACCATCCTTATCTCGACAGCCTTTCCAACGGGCTTAGCTACCTGATAGAAAAAATGAAAGGCCAGAAGATTTATGCCCATATAAATCTGGAAAAAGGCGAACGGTCTGAACTTGCTGAAATGGCAAGTAATTTACTCTAATCTATTTGAAGTTTCCCAAATGATGTTTATCTTAAGAGATTATGGAACGTTTAAACATACTGTTTGACGGGGTATGTAACCTTTGCAGCGGTTTTGTTGTTTTTACAATAAAGCGGGACCCTGAAGCCCTTTTTAAATTCGCTTCCCTCCAGTCAGAAGAAGGCGAGAAGCTCCAAAACGAATTCGGTATTGACCCGGACAACATAAAAACAATGGTACTTGTTGAAAATGACAACTACTATATCAAATCAGACGCGGTTCTCAGGATATTCAAGCGTCTTAACGGTATGTGGCCCGTCCTTTATTACCTGATTTATATACCAGGGCCTGTCAGGAATTTTGTATACGACCTTGTCGCGGACAACCGTTACAGGTGGTTTGGCAAAAAAGACGAGTGTATGATCCCTACGCCCGAGTTAAAAAAACGTTTCCTTTAATCTTAATCCTGTTTTTCCTGTATAATGATTTCCCGGATTATATACGATGCTTAATATAAAAATTGCCGACCAGGACTGGGAATTTGACGAGATCCATAAGCTTAATTATGAAACGTTTGTAGAGGAGATCCCCCAGCACAGTGCCAACCCTGGTAAATACCTGGTTGATAAATTTCACGGGGAGAACAGCTATGTAATCTGCATCAGGGACAATACCGTTGCGGGTATGATTGCCGTAAGGGACAAACGTCCTTTCTCTCTTGATCATAAACTTGATAATCTCGAGGATTATTTCCCCGGGCACAGCTCTATTTGTGAACTTCGGCTTCTCTCTATCCGTAAAGGCGAAAGGAACAGGAAAGTAATAATGGGGCTTTTTAAATATCTTGCAGAGTACTGTGAAAAGATGAAATATGACCTTGCTGTAATATCTGCAACAACCACCCAGGAAAAGCTTTATAAAACACTCGGGTTTAAACCCTTCGGGCCTTTGGTCGGCAATGAGGGAGCAATGTATCAGCCTATGTACCTTACGCCTGGATCTTATTTTAATTTTAAAAGTAGCACCAGGCTTCTAAACGGTTCCCAAACTGAAAAAATTATCAAAGGCAGAATAATTCTTCAGCCCGGCCCGGTAAAAGTAAAGAAAGAGGTAGAGGAAGCATTTAAGGCCGAGCCGATTTCCCACAGGTCAAGCGATTTTGATGCTCTTCTGAAAGATACGGAAAACAGGCTGTGTGAAATAACCAGGGGAAATTTTTCCAGGATACTTATGGGTTCAGGCACTCTGGCAAACGACCATATTGGTGCCCGGCTTTCAATATTAGAAGGAAAGGGGCTGATACTTCAAAACGGCGAATTCGGGCAAAGGCTTGTAGACCATGCAAAAAGGTTTGGTCTGGATTTTGATATAGCCGATAAGGGCTGGGGAAAGCCCTTTGACTATGATGAAATTCAGCAAAGGGTCCGGAATTCTTCTTACACATGGCTCTGGTTTGTTCACTGCGAGACTTCGACGGGAATATTGAACGACCTTGATTCATTAAAAACCATATGCGGCCCTGAAAATGTCCTGCTTTGTGCAGACTGTATAAGTTCGCTGGGTGTGATTAATGCCGACTTAAGCGGGGTATACCTGGCATCCGGGGCAAGCGGAAAAGCACTTGCGTCTTATCCGGGACTTTGTTTTGTTATTTATAACCATGAGATATTGCCGAATGCTTCAATCCCCCGTTATCTTGACCTTGGCAGCTTTGTTCATACGAGAGGTGTGCCGTTTACACTTTCTTCAAACCTTCTTTCTGCTTTTAACAGGTCTTTACACATGCTTGATATTAACAAGAACAGGGATTTTGCCTCAGGGTGCGGTGAAGTTATAAGGGAAAGGCTTAAAAGGCTGGATCTAGAAATTATAAATCAAAGAAATATTTCTTCCCCTGCTGTTATTACTTTTAATGCAGGCAGTAATTTTAGTTCACTTAAATTAGGTGAGGCACTTGAAAAAAAGAATGTCTTCCTTAGCTACAGGAGTGGATACCTTTCCAAAAGAAATCTTATGCAGTTTGCCCTTATGGGCGAATACGACTACATGGATATTGAGCAGTCCCTTGATAAACTGAAAGATATCCTCTCCCGGCTGTAAATCCCGGTTATTAATTCAATATTCTGATTATATAATTAATTTAATCTTCAGAATAAGGTGAATGGATTGAAGTGTCCAAAATGTTTTCTTATACATCCTGAAAATACAGTGCAGTGCTACTGCGGTTATAAGTTCGGCGGCGGCGTTTCTGTGCAAAATACAGACCTTAAAGCAGGTATTACAGGCGAAGAGGTCAGGTCACTAAAATTTCATGGCAGGGGATATGATCTTTTTAGCATCTTTATTATTAACGTACTTCTGATAATTTCCACTCTTGGCATATACTACTTCTGGGGGAAGGTTAAGATTAAAAGGTACCTGTATTCACAACTCGAATTTGACGGGGACAGGTTTACCTTTCACGGGAAGGGTAAAGAGCTTTTTTTCGGTGGAATTATCGGCCTCTTTTTCCTTGGCCTTACAATTGGTGCACAGCACTTTATTGAAACTTCTGAAAACAATTATCTTATTGCCGGGAGCGTTCTCCTTTTCTTGTTCTTATTTAGTCTGGTACCGGTTATTTTCGTGCTATCAAGAAGGTATTACATGTCCAGAAGTTCGTGGAGGGGGATAAGGTTTTCATTCAGAGGAAGGATCGGGACTTTTTACAGGGTAATATTCAAAGGGATATTTCTTACCATGGCGACTTTTGGACTCTACTCACCTTTTTTCAGAAACAGGATAAAACAGTTCTTCATAGACAACAGTTTTTTCGGGACCCAGAAATTCCGCTACAGCGGAAAGGGCAATGAGGTGTTTGCACAGTACTGCAAGGCATTCATTTTATATGTTCCGGTAACTGCCCTTGTAATTTTTCTAGTGATAACGATAATCGGCATACTGCTGGGAATGGTAATAGGCAAAGAATTGAAGTCCATTGCAATTGTAGTTGCAACCATATGTACTTATTTCTCAATTTATGTTGTGTTTTACTGGTTTGAATTCTGGTTTACAAAGTACGTATGGAACAACACTTCCTTTATGGACTCAAAGTTCAGTCTTGAAATGAAATTCATTCCATACCTTAAATTAAAAACCGGGAACCTCTTTATCTATATCTTCACATTAGGCCTCGGCTGGCCTTGGGCCACTGTACGTAACAACAGGTTCCTTGCAGAAAGGCTTGTACTCAAAGGTGACGTTGATTTTGAATTAATAAAACAGGAGTTTATGGAAGCTTCAGCAACCGGCGAGTCTGTAGCTGATATCTTTGATATTGGTGCCGGCCTGGATATTGGTATATAGCTGATGAAAAAGTTTGAATACGGCGCATTTTTTTATGACGGCGAGTCCGCAACAAAAAATATTGCCAGTGTCGTAATAATGTCTGACGGTCTCTTAATTATTTCTGAAGATAAAAAGGAATTACTCTGGCATTATGGAAATATCCGGCAGAATGAAGAAGTTTACAGCGATACGGAAACACACCTTGTTAATTTAGAGCACACTAACCAAAAACTTATAGTAGAAGAACCTCATTTCCTTTCGGTAGTAAAAAAGATATTTCCATCGATCAGGTTTTACGATCCACCGAGACTTCTTACTCTAAGGAGGGTGGCGGTAACCGGCGTTTTACTGATCCTTTTTCTTATTCCTTTTTCCTACTTTGTACTGATTCCTGCATTTTCGGAAAAAGTGGCAAAGAGAATACCGGTCAGTTTTGAAGAGAGTCTTTCAAAACCTTACCTTGCCATGCTTGTTCCCAAAGAGAGCCGGTGCAACGGTGATAAAGAGTACAAGAAAATAGAGGCAATTTTTAACAGGCTTACAGCTACAATCCCTGAAAGTGAATATGATTTTAAGCTCTACGTTGTTAAGAGTGATATTGTAAATGCATTTGCGCTGCCGGGAGGTCATATAGTCCTGTATAGCGAACTGCTGCAGCATACAGACCGCCCAGAGCAGGTAGCAGGCGTGCTTGCACACGAAATTCAGCATGTGACTAACCGCCACGGGACAGAATCCCTGGTAAAGGACTATTCACTCGGCCTGATTCTCTCTGTTATTACAAATGATACAAAGTCGGTGGAACAAACTGTCGGCCTTGCAAAATACCTCGGACTAATGAACTACAGCAGGGAAAACGAAACAGAGGCGGACGAAGGGGGTATGAATATGCTAAGAGATGCCAAAATTGACTCTGACGGAATGGTCGAGTTTTTTGAAATACTGGACGGACAGGCAGGGGATGTGCCTGATTCACTAAAATACTTTTCCACCCATCCGCAGACCGGGGACAGGATATCAAGGCTTAAAGAGATTTCGGGGGGTATGGAATATAAACCGGAAGAGATCTATACCCAAAAAGAATGGGTAGAAATAAAAAAGATCTGCAGTGGAATATTAACCAAAGAGTTTAGCCCGTGGGGAATTAACTAGTTTCTTCTTTCAGGGTTTCTTTCAGGAGTTTGTAGTCGATACTGTCGGCAAGTGCTTTCCAGCTAGCTTCAACAATATTTTCAGAAACGCCGACTGTACTCCAGCTGTCTTCGCCGTCGCCTGATTCCACAAGGACCCGTACCATCGAATCTGTACCTTTCTTGTTGGAAACGACCCTAACCCTGTAATCGACAAGCTGCACTTCATTCAGACTCGGGAAAAACTTTTCAAGGGCTTTTCTGAGAGCGCCGTCGATTGCATTAACCGGCCCGTTACCGTTAGCAGAAGTTTTTTCGCTGACACCGTCAACCTGGACTTCCACAGTCGCCTCGGAAATTGGTTCTTCTGTTTCAGATTTTTTCTCAACGATAGTTTTTGCACTCTTTATAAAAAACTGTTTTTTATAAACGCCCAGCGCTTTCCTGACCAGGAGCTCAAATGAAGCATCTGCGCCTTCAAACTCGTAGCCGTTGTTTTCCATGGTCTTAAGATCATTCAGGACATCCATTATTTTATTGTCTTTGGGGTCGATTTTTATTCCAAGTTCCTGCGCCTTGTAAAGAATATTGCTCCTTCCGGACAGGTCTGAAACAAGCACACGGCGACGATTGCCAACTGTTTCCGGGCTAATGTGTTCATAAGTCTCCGAGTTCTTCATTACGGCGCTTACATGTATGCCGCCTTTATGCGCGAAGGCACTTTCCCCAACATAGGCACCCTGTTTAAGGGGAGGCAGGTTTGTAAGTTCGTGAATAAAATGAGAGACATCATAAAGCCTTGTGATTTCGTCGTCTGAAAGGCAATCAATTCCCATCTTCAGTTTCATATTTGGTATGATTGAACAGAGGTTGGCATTGCCGCACCTCTCGCCGTATCCGTTCATTGTGCCCTGCACCTGGCTGGCACCGCCGCGAACGGCATAAATCGTATTTGCAACACCTACTTCACTGTCATTGTGAGTATGAATCCCGATAGCGGGGTTGTCGAGTTTTTTGTTTACCTGTTTTATTATCTCTTCGATTTCCCAGGGTAAAGACCCACCGTTTGTATCACAAAGCACAAGCGTATCGACTCCGGCATCGAGTGCAGCTTTTAGTACGCCGAGGGAGTATTCACTATTTCTTTTAAAACCGTCAAAAAAATGTTCGGCATCAAAAAATACCTTGTCCACCCTTTGCTTCAGGTATACGATCGAATCGTATACAAGTTCAACATTCTGGTCGAGAGAAATCTTAAGGGCTTCCGTAACATGAAAGTCCCAGCTCTTACCTACAATGGTAACAACGGGGGTTTCTGCCTGCAGGAGTGCCTGGGTGTTTTCATCTTTATCGCAGGTCTTTTTTGCACGCCTGGTACTTCCAAATGCGGCAATCTGAGATTTCTTTAATTTAAGTTTCTTTGCTTCTTCGAAATATCCCTCGTCCCTTTCATTGGAACCGGGCCATCCGCCCTCGATATAATGCACACCAAGGTCATCAAGTTTTTCGGATATTCTTAGCTTGTCATGAATAGAAAAAGAGACATTTTCTCCCTGGGTGCCGTCTCTTAAAGTTACATCGTATATTTCTACAACTTTATTTGCCATGTTTTTTACCTAGTTTAAATGAATCATGAAGCGACCTGACAGCTAATTCTGTATACTTTTGTTCGATTACACAAGAAATTTTTATTTCAGAAGTGCTGATCATCAGGATATTAATCCCTTCCTTTGCAAAAGTGTTAAACATCTGCTGGGCCACGCCCGAATGAGTTTTCATACCAACTCCGACTATGGAAACCTTTGAGATCTTATCATCTGATACAACTTCCCTGGCGCCGAGTTTCTTGGCTATTTCCTTGGTGATTTTAATAGATTGCTTAAAATCTGATTTTGGCACGGTAAATGTCATATCGGTGAGGCCATCGCTGCTTATGTTCTGAACTATCATATCAATGTTGATAGACTTGTCTGCCAAAGGAGAAAAGAGCTTTGCCGCAATTCCAGGCTGGTCAGGTACCTGAGTCACGGTAATTTTTGCCTGGTTCCTGTCATAGGTAACACCAGAAATTAAAATATTTTCCATGGAATCCATAGCTTCCTCCTCTTCGACCACCCATGTTCCTTCGGCCTTTGGTTTTGCCGTTGGACGGACATGAAGTTTTACCTTGTATTTCTTCGCAAATTCAACTGCTCGTGCCTGAAGTACCTTTGAACCAAGGCTTGCAAGCTCGAGCATCTCTTCGTATGAGACTTTCTTTATCTTTCTGGCTTTTGTGCATATTCCCGGATCGGCGGTGTAGATACCATCTACATCGTCCTTGTAAAGTTCGCAGGATTCGGCACCTAGCACGGATGCAAGCGCAACAGCGGTAAGGTCCGAACCGCCCCTACCGAGAGTTGTGACATTACCTTCATCATCAACCCCCTGGAACCCCGCAACAACAACTACTTTTCCGTTTGAAATAGCTTTCTTAATATTTTTGGCATCAATGCTTTTTATCTTTGCCTTGGAATAAACGCTGTCTGTTAGAATTCTTATCTGGTGTCCCTGGTACGAAACTGAGTCATGGCCAAGTGCTTTCAGCCTGAGCGCAAGCAGTCCTGAGGAGACCTGTTCACCGCTCGAAGTTATTACATCAAGCTCCCTTTCATCGGGCGGGTCCATGATCTTTGACGCCAGTTTTACGAGGCGGTCAGTTTCCCCGGCCATAGCGGAGACAACTGCCACAACATCATCACCATCTTTTTTGTGTTTAACTATGATGTTAGCAACGTTGCGTATTTTTTCTACGTTTGCAACGCTGGTTCCACCGTACTTTTGAACAACGAGACCCATTCTGAACTACCTTTTATCTTTAGAATTCTTCTGTCCTGATTGTCAGATTCTTCCTTATTTTCAAAAATTGAAACCTCTATTATAACTGTATCTTTTGGTAATTCATCAATGATTTTATCTGCCCATTCAATTACACAAACACCATCGGAACAGAAGAAATCCTGGTAGCCCAGGATGTCCAGTTCATCAGCCTGTGATATCCTGTATACATCAAAATGGTAAAAGGGAAATTTGCCCTCATACTCGTTCATTATCACAAAAGTGGGGCTTGACGGTTCTTCCTCAACCCCAAGGCCTTCTGCAATCCCCTTTGTAAGTACTGTTTTACCGGCACCAAGTTCACCAATCAGGGCATAAACTGCCCCGGCACTGGAAACCTGGCCTATTGCCTTCCCAATTTTAAACGTTTCTTCGTAACTTTCTGAAAAAAGAATGTATTCGCTCATTTCGGGTATTTAATTCTAACGGATTATATCGAAAAAGGGTTCTTTTTGATCCTGGTTTAATTTATTTAATGCAGCCGGGATGCTGTTTGCAACATCGGTGGCGGTTATTCCTGATCTCCCGATATTTCCGGTGACAATATCGCCGGAGAGGCCGTGAGAAAATGTTCCGAGTATGCAGGCTTCAAGCGGACTGTAATTTTGAGAAAGCAGGCCTGCTATCACACCTGCAAGTACATCACCCATGCCGCCGGAGGACATGCCAGGGTTTCCAGTGGGATTAATAAATATTTTTCTGTCCGGTGCGGCTATGACCGACCTTGCTCCCTTAAGAACAATGAAGCATTTGTGTCTGACAGCAAAGTCCGATGCAAAGCTGATACGGTTTTCCTGGATTTCTTTTGTACTTACGTCCATGAGCCTTGCCATTTCACCGGGGTGCGGCGTAAGGATTACGGGGACTTTTACTTTTTTAAGAATGTTTTTATGTCCGGCAATTATATTAATAGCATCAGCATCGGCAACCACGGGGACTCTCACTTTTTTTAATAGCCCGACTAAAAATTGCTCTGTTTCGTTTTTTGCAGAAATACCGGGTCCTATTGCGAGGGAAGATTTTGTTTTCAGAATGCGGATTGAGTCATCAAGGGAGCCGGGGTTTAGATAACCTTTGCCGCTGTCACTTAATCCTTCTGACATCGGCTCCACGATTTTTTCTTCAATGGATTTTATTACAGAAGCAGGGGCGCCAATTGTAACAAGCCCGGAGCCGGCCCTTACGGCCGAATGTGCGCAAAGAGATGCCGCCCCGGTTTTTCCGGATGAACCGGCTATTACAAGAGTATGGCCATATGTGCCTTTGTGCGTATCCCCTGAGCGTGTCTTGTGCATATTCCTGCAGGTCTTAAATGTAATCAGTTCGGATTTTATATTTTCTTCCAGTTTTTTTGGAGTAGTGATGTCGGCAATATAAAGTTTTCCCGTGTAATCAACGCCGGGATAAATTACGGAGCCTGTTTTCGGGAGAATAAAAGTCACCGTAGCTGCTGCTTTAACAGCTGTTCCAAGGGGCCTTCCGCTATCGGAATCAAGTCCCGAAGGAATATCGACAGATATCCTGGGGGCCCTTAGGGAATTTATTTTGCCGATTATGTCTTTTGCAGGGCCTTTTATTTCTCTATCAAGACCGGTCCCGAATATTGCATCAACAATAAGGTCGCTTTTTGTGTAGTTTGAAAAACTTCTGCTGATTTTTTTTATATTCTTTGATATTTTCTTTAGTGCTTCAAGGTTGGTTTTTGCATCGCCCTTATAATCCGATGGACTCTTTAGCAGGTAAGTAGTAACTTCTTTTCCCGCCGAGATAAGATGCCTTGCTATTACAAAGCCGTCCCCGCCGTTGTTGCCGCCACCGCAAAAGATAGAAATTCTTTCTGAATCATTGTAATGGTTTAGAATTACACTGGATACAGCCCTTCCTGCGTTTTCCATAAGGACCATTCCGGGTATCCCGTATTTCTTGATAGTTTTATCGTCAATGTCCCTGACGATCTTTCTTCCGGCAATCTTCATATATAAAAGAAAAGAATAACTGAGATTTTATATATAAAAATTGTACTACTTGGCCATACCCGCGCCGGCTATTGGCCCGGTATCTCCAAAAGTCTTTTTGAGCGTGTCTATAAACTCGTCTGTATGTTCTGAACAGAAGAAATAAGTTAGAGCAATACTGCTTGATTTCGTAACATTAAGTACATAGTAGTGCCTGCTGCATAGGTCCATATTACACAATGCACACTGCTTGATGGCCATGCGTTCCCCTTCGATTGTGCAGCGGCTTCCGTCAGCTTCTTTATCATCACATTGAAATATTTCTACGGTAACTTCTTTTTTAGACAATTTAGACTCCCGGACTATTGATTTATTCCTATTAACTATATACCAAATAATAATAACTAATTTCAATATTAAGTTTTTATATCTGGAAAAATTTAGTAACTGCATCTAATTTAATAAATTTTGCTCTAAATATTAAATTTGATAATTCTAAATTATTCCTTATAATCACAAACAATGATTTCTACAGACCAGGCAGTAAAAGCTGTTTCCAAGTTTATATACACCAAGGCCACAAGAAGGCCAAAGCTTGTTAATCTTGAGATTACAAAGCTCTGTAATGCCACATGTGATTTCTGTGACTACTGGCAGACAAGGCACGAAGAGCGTATTACGGACTATAAGCCCGTAATAGAAAAAATTAATCCTCTTGTTACCGTTATAACCGGCGGGGAACCCATGCTCAGGAAGGACCTGCCGGACATTGTAAGGCAGATCAAGGCATGCTCGATGTTTATATTTGTTTCGATGGTAACAAAGGGCGACCTCCTTACAGTTGATAAAGCAAGGGAGCTTTTTGATGCCGGAATGGACCAGATTGCTGTATCACTTGATTTTCCGGGTGAGACACACGATAAGTACAGGGGTATCCCCGGGCTTTGGGACCAGATTTCTACTTTAATGCCCCAGCTTGCACAGGCATTCCCACAGAAAACATTTGTACTTAACACAATTATAATGGAAGACAATCTTGACCAGGTTGTTGAGATTGCAAAGAAAGCAAGGGAGTGGGGCGTCAGAATTTCATTCAGCTCCTATTCCGTTATGAAGACAAATAACGAAGACCATTTTATCAGGGATGAAAAACTCAAAAGAGTAAAAGACCTTGTTGCTGAACTTATTGAGCTAAGGCGCGAATGGAAAGGGACAATACTTTCTACCGAATATTATTTAAATGAAATTCCTGCCTATTTTGAAAGGGGCGGGGTACCTGACTGTCTTGCCGGAGTAAGCCACATACAGGTTACACCAAGCGGGCACCTTAAAAGATGTTCGGAAATGCCCGTAGTAGCACATTATTCTGATTATACTCCTGATCTTTTTGGTAAGACTGAGTGTGAGGCCTGCTGGTACAGCTGCAGGGGAGAGACACAGAGTCCTGCAAATGTTAGAAGGGCGCTTGAATATCTCGGCGTCTGGATTTAAAACCTTCCAATAAATTTTTTAGTATCTTTTTGTTTAGCCGTGATTTTTGGTTCTTTGTATCTAGACAAAGAACGTATAGATAAATTTAATTCATAATTACTGGATTCCCGATCGTGACGGGAATGACAAAAGTTCTATTTTTGTAATGCCGGGATAAAAAAATAAGAAGAAATGGATTGTAAATTATTTTACTTTCCAGGTAGTGCCTTCGGCTTTATCCTCAAGAACAATTCCTTTTGCATCTAGCTCGTCCCTGATCTCATCAGCACGTCCCCAGTTCTTATCGGCCCTTGCCTGTTTTCTTTCTGCTATTAAGGCTTCTATTTCTTCAGGTGTGATTCCCTCAAGGTTGGCAGAGGACTTTCTTCCCTCTAAATATTCTTCAGGGTCTTTTTCAAGAATGCCGACCACGGTTGAAAACTTTTTTATTTCATCAAGTGTATCTGAAAGTGTTTTTGTGAAGCCGTTTGTGTCTATGGATTTATTAATTGCCCTTACAAGGTCAAAGAGGTTCCCGATAGCATCTGCGGTGTTGAAGTTGTCGCACATGGCCCTGAACCAGTTTTCCTTAAACTTTGCAAGGTTGCCCTCAAGTTCGGAATCTGTTTCACCTGATTCGGATTTAATGTCATTGGCCCTTTTTAAGGTTGTATAAATTCTTTCAAGTGAAGTTTCAGTGTCATCCATTACCTGCTCGGAAAAATCAGCCGGGTTCTGGTAATGGTGAGATAAAAAGAAAAACCTTATTGCTTCGGGAGTCCATCTTTTTACAGCATTTTGTACAGTGAAGAAGTTGCCTAAAGACTTGGACATCTTTTCGCTGTTTATCTGTATAAGGCCGTTATGAAGCCAGTGCTTTGCAAACTGCTCACCACTTGCGGCTTCTGACTGTGCGATCTCGTTCTCATGATGGGGAAATATCAGGTCCTTCCCTCCGCCGTGTATTTCAAAGTTAGTCCCCAGGTATTCCATGCTCATTACTGAACATTCTATGTGCCAGCCGGGACGGCCGTTGCCCCAGGGGCTGGGCCAGGAAGGTTCGCCTTCTTTAGCGCCTTTCCAGAGTGCAAAATCAAGCGGGTCTTCCTTCTTTTCATTTACATCAATTCGTACACCTTCAAGCATATTGTCTATTGAACGTCCCGAAAGTTTTCCGTATTCCTGGAATTTTCTTACAGAAAAGAATACGTCGTTCCCGGACACGTATGCATGCCCCCGGTCAATAATCTTTTGTATCAGTTCTATAATCTGGTCAACATGTTCGGTTACTTTAGGTTCTATGTCAGGGGTCTGAACACCGATTGAAGCCATGTCATCTTTATATTCCTGTATATATTTTTCGGAAATTTCTTCAGACTGTACCCCAAGCTCATTTGCCCTGTTTATAATCTTGTCATCAATATCTGTGTAGTTCCTTACAAAGGTAACATCGTACCCAGCGTACCTAAGGAAACGCTGTATTATATCGAAAGAAACAGCTGACCTCGCATGACCAAGGTGTGCAGAGTCATATACCGTAGGGCCGCAGGCGTACATCCTGACCTTGTTGCCGTCATGTACCTGCATATCTTCCTTGTTCTGTGTTAGTGAGTTGTAAACTGTTATTTTTGGTAAGTTGTTTGTCATTGTTGTTGTTTGTCATTCTGAACTTGATTCAGAATCTTTATTATTTTAAAAACGCTTTTAATAGTTAAAAGCATGATTTTTACTTTATCTAAATATAGATTTGAAATAAGTTGTAGAGATAGTTATTACATTTTGCCATATCTATATCAGGTCTTCTCCGCCGTCTACTCCGATTACGTTTCCTGTTATCCAGTGTGCATCGTCTTTTGATAAAAGCACAACTGCTTTTTGTACATCATCCGGTGTAGTTAATCTTCCGCTTGGGTTTGCTTTCATTGCGTGTTCTACCAGAGCCTCACTTCCCGGGATTTTTCTGAGTGCGGGAGTGTCTGTAACGCCGGCCCTTATTGAGTTGGCTGTAATTCCCTTTGGCGCAAGTTCTACTGCCAGCTGCCTGATATGTGCTTCTATCGCGGCCTTGGCTGCAGACACTGCTCCGTAAGTTGGCCATACGCGGTGGCTGCCCGAACTTGTCATTGCAAATATTCTGCCGCCTTCTCCCATCAGTTTTGAATTTACAAGGTCCTGTGACCAGTAAACAATTGTATGGGCCATAACATCAAGGGTCATATCAATATTCTTGCGGTTAAGCATTTTATTTTCTTCATCATCTACATAGTTCTTAAGAGTACCAAAAGCAACTGAGTGGATTAATACTTTAACGGTATTATCCCCGGTTATTTCCTTCATAGCCTGTATAGCTTCTTTGCGTTTTTCTTCATCAGCTACGTTTATATTAAAGAAGACAGCTTTACTTCCTGTATCTTCAATGGCTTTTTTTACTTCTTCCACCTTGTCCATAGTACCCCTTCTGTCGAGGTGAATACCGAAGATATTCATTCCGGCTTTTGCCAGCCCGATACTGAGTGATTCCCCAAAACCGCTGGAGGAACCAAGCACTACTGCCCATTTGCCTTTAAGATCTGTATGCATAATAAAGTACTCCCGTGTAATATTTCTTAAGATTTAAGTTAGAGATTGTACGTGTGTGTAATGGTAATTTCAAGATACAGTCCTATTATTGTTGATACGATAAAGAGGGAACTCTGCCCTGAAAGAAATATATATTAATTGTTTTATACTATTAAATACCGGATATTGCATATATCAACCTGTAATAAATGTGTATAAAACACAGTGTTTACAGGGTCAATAATATTATTTTTATATTTTTTAAAAATTGTCTTGTCAAAACTTTTTTCTTAGTTAATATGATATCCCCAATCAAGAATTGATTTCATTTACAGATTAATTTTTGTTGCAGCAGTCGTTAAGTATTGACTTTGAATTAGCAACTGCTTATAATGTTATTCCCCCCTTTTTAGGGGGTTTTGTGATCTTTGAAAATTAAATAGCAATAAGAAGCGGGCGACAAGAGAGAATTCCAACAAGATTTAAAATTTTTTGTCAAACTTATATGAAGAGTTTGATCCTGGCTCAGAGCGAACGCTGGCGGCAGGCCTAACACATGCAAGTCGAGCGAGAAAATTCCTTCGGGAATGATTAAAGCGGCGGACGGGTGCGTACAACATGGATAACCTACCTTAAGGTCTGGGATAACCTCGGGAAACCGAAGCTAATACCGGATAAGACCACATTATCTGCGGATAAAGGGGTAAAAGTTTTTCGCCTTTTGATGGGTCCATGCTCCATCAGGTTGTTGGTGAGGTAAAAGCTCACCAAGCCGAAGACGGATAGCCGGCCTTAGCGGGTGATCGGCCACACGGGGACTGAGACACGGCCCCGACTCCTACGGGAGGCAGCAGTGGGGAATATTGGGCAATGGGCGAAAGCCTGACCCAGCCATGCCGCGTGAAGGATGAAGGCCTTCGGGTCGTAAACTTCTGTCAGTAGGGACGATGGGACTTCGGTCTTGACGGTACCTACAAAGGAAGCCCCGGCTAACTCCGTGCCAGCAGCCGCGGTAATACGGAGGGGGCAAGCGTTGCTCGGATTTACTGGGCGTAAAGGGTCCGCAGGCGGTTGAGCAAGTTAGATGTGAAAGCTCAAGGCTTAACCTTGGAACTGCATCTAAAACTGCTCGACTAGAGTCCAAGAGGGGTCGGCGGAATTCCCGGTGTAGCGGTGAAATGCGTAGATATCGGGAGGAACACCAGTGGCGAAGGCGGCCGACTGGCTTGGAACTGACGCTCAGGGACGAAAGCGTGGGTAGCGAACCGGATTAGATACCCGGGTAGTCCACGCCCTAAACGATGGATGCTAGGTGTGGGGGTTTTACCTCCTTGCCGTAGCTAACGCATTAAGCATCCCGCCTGGGGAGTACGGTCGCAAGGCTGAAACTCAAAGGAATTGGCGGGGGCCCGCACAAGCGGTGGAGCACGTGGTTTAATTCGATGATAAGCGAAGAACCTTACCAGGACTTGACATGTTTACCTAAGCCTATGCGAAAGCAATAGGTGGGGCTAAGCTTGCTTAGAACGGTATTCACAGGTGCTGCATGGCTGTCGTCAGCTCGTGTCGTGAGATGTTGGGTTAAGTCCCGCAACGAGCGCAACCCTCGCCCCTAGTTGCCATCATTAAGTTGGGCACTCTAGGGGGACTGCCGGTGTGAAGCCGGAGGAAGGTGGGGATGACGTCAAGTCC
>CAJHZB010000041.1_pt1 | contig 64534 bp, 58 predicted proteins | sample 9198931 | NCBI WGS metagenome assembly CAJHZB01 (sample SAMEA7708346, study PRJEB35096) | sediment metagenome | biome: marine neritic benthic zone biome [ENVO:01000025]; feature: sediment [ENVO:00002007]; material: shallow marine sediment [ENVO:03000034] sea grass bed [ENVO_01000059] ... | reverse complement strand
CTCTGTTCCTTACAAATTCTGATTACACTTTAAATAAAATGCAGGATAATTTATCAATTAAAAACGGTAAATCATGCTTACTCGGGCTAAGCCCTTTGTTTGATCTTAACAAAACCCTGGATACAACAGAAGATGTTGATAAAATTTTATTGGAATCTGCAGACGGAGTGGAAAGATGCCCTGAAAAATATTTTCTTCATGTTTCAAGGATGCACCCGTCCGAACGGGAAAAGGGACATCTGGAGCTATTGGAAATACTCCCTGAACTGATAAGTGAATATGGTGATATAAATATTGTTTTTGCCGGAGAAGGTGAAGACAGAATTAATCTCATACAAAGAGCAAGGGAAAAAGGCCTGGGTGCTAATATTTTTTTCCCGGGTTTTGTAGAATTTGAGTTATTAAAAAGACTTTACAAAAACAGTTATGCATATGTAATGCCAAGTACCCAGGAGGGATTTGGTCTTGTTTATCTTGAAGCTATGAACTATGGAAAAGCATGTGTTGGATGCACTGACCAGGGTGCTGAGGACATCATAATTAATAATAAAACCGGTTATCTGATTAATAACCCCCGCGATAAGTCAGAAATGATTAATAAACTTGGAAAGCTGCTTTCCGATCCGGAAAAGACAAAAAAAATGGGGATTGAAGGATTTAAACTGCTTAATGATAAGTTTAGTTCCGAAGCTGCGCAGGAAAGAATAAAAAAAAGTATTGATTCTATATTATGATAAGCAAACTGATTAAAAATATCAGGCAATATTCACTAGCTAAGCAAGTAAACGAAACTTCTTGCTTTTATGAGTCCGGATGGGACGTAGATAAAATTGCTGAATATCAGCTAAATTCATTAAATAAAATATGGTACTCAGCTATAAAAAATGTCCCTTATTACCGTGAGATTAAAATCTCACACGAATTACCTGAAAAGTTTACCTCCCTTGATCAATTCAGGAGTGTTGTCCCATTTCTTGATAAACCAGCAATAATTTCATCGGGTGACAGGCTTTCAAACAGCACTAAAACACCTGATCTTTATATGTCAACGGGTGGATCAACGGCTGAGCCAATCAAAGTCCCTGTCTGGAATTCCGAAACCATCTATTCAAAAAGAAATATCTGGTATGCAAGGAGCTGGTACGGTATAAAACCGAAGGACAAACTATTTTTATTCTGGGGACACTCTCATATATTTGGTGATGGTTTGAAGGGAATAATTAAAAAGCATGCCAGAACTGTTAAGGATTATCTGCTTGGTTATTTAAGGTTTTCTGCATATGACTTAAGCGGGCCAAATATGAAAAATGCAGCAGCAAAAATGCTTTTATTTAAACCTGCTTATCTTATAGGCTACTCTGTTGCGCTTGACAGATTCAGCAGGATTAATGAAGGACGAGAAGACCTGGGAGAGCTTGATATAAAAGCAGTAATTTCAACTGCTGAATCATTTCCCACACCTGAGAGCAGGAAGAACCTCTCAAAACTGTTTAATACAAAGGTAGTAATGGAATACGGTTCAGTCGAAACGGGCCCAATTGCATATGAAAAAGAAGAAGAAAGGTATATGGTATTCTGGAGGGACTTTTTTGTTGAAGCCGTGGAATCGGACCAGGTGCCGGGTAAATATGAACTTGTTATTACAACTTTATTTGAACGATGCCTACCACTTATCAGGTATAAAATAGGTGATATCGTGGAGAAATTACCTGATACAAATATATCTGTTGGTTTTAAAAGTATTACCGGCAGATGCAATGACTATATTAATCTTAAAAACGGAAAAATTGTACATTCAGAGGTCTTTAGTCATATTCTAAGATCCGCTACGGGTATTCACGGTTTTAGAGTTGTCCAGGATAAAGGCGGGATAAATCTGTTTTATACAGCTGAATCTGAGCTGGATGCAGCTACAATAAAAAAATTAAGACAGGACTTTTTAAAGATTGACCAGCAGTTTGATGAACTTGTAATACAACGTACCCAAAAACTTGAAAAGACTATTGCCGGAAAAGTAAGGACTGTTATAAGGGCCGATAATGTCTAAAAAAATAAATCTGAATAATAAAGATTACGAAATAGGGAATTATTATAATTTTCACAAGAAACGCATTGAATACACAATAAAACGAATGATGGATTGTAATGTAAAAAACGTGATAGAACTTGGAGGGCATCCATGGGCAATGACTTCAGCTATAATTAATAATCCTTCCTTAAATATTACGGCCAGTGTTTCAGCGCAGGAAATAACCCAGTGGACTGACGACATTGGAATTACGGTAAGCGAATATATTCTTAAAGACCAAAAAAATACAGAACACCGCTTTAATAACTACTCCGTTAACATTGAAAGGACACTTTTTGATATAGAGGAAAAAGTTGACTGTGTCATTGCATGTGAAATTATTGAACATCTTAAAAGAAGCCCCCACATAATGCTGCTTAATATTAACAAATGGCTTCCATCAGGCGGAAAATTAATAATATCGACCCCAAACGGTGCCCAGTTTGAGAACCCGTTTACTGTAAAATCAAAAACTCCGGCATACAGGTACAATATTTACGAAAGGCATTCCTATGCATTCACATTAAGCGGCCTGTGTGAACTTGTTGAACTTTGCGGGTTTAAAATTATTGAAGGCGACATTCTGAATCTCTATGAATTTAGTGGATTTGGTAAAGTAAGGGCCCTGCTGTCGGATATTCCTAATCAGTATTTCAGAAAAAAATTCCGAAGGTCAATTTTTATTGTTGCTGAAAAAACTGCCGATGTAGCTGAGCTGCCCAGAGTGCCCGGTGTGTACGTCTATGATGAAAACTGGGAGAACATAAAATCTTAGTTTACAGCTTAACTTTATGAAAGTACTTGTAATATCTCCGACTTACTGGCCTGCATTCAGTTACGGAGGCCCTATACAGTCATTACACCTTTTATGCAGACATCTGCAAAAGACCGGGGCAGATATAACGGTGTATACAACTCTTAAAGGACAGAGGAAAGAAATAATACCTAATACCCGGGAACTTGTGGATGATGTGAATGTACATTATTTTGCTTACAGTAAATACCTGGATGTTTTAAATCCCTCGGGTTGGAATTTTTCATTGCCTTTTGTAAATGCACTGAAGAATAATATTACAGAATTTGATATTGTTTATATACTTTCTGTCTGGAACTTTACTACAGCAGCTGCCGCATATTACTGCAGGAAATTTAAAATTCCGTATGTGTTATCACCAAGGGGGCAGCTTTATGATTATGTGTTAGGTACTAAGAGCTGGAAAAAAATCCCCTATTTTAAATTAATATCGGCTAGAGATATTAATTATGCCGCTGCTGTCCACTATACAACTTATGATGAATACGAAAATGTTCATTTAAAACTTGGGTTCAAAAACAGGCCTTTGATTGTTCCAAATGGAATAGACCTGTCCGAATATACTGAATTGCCAAATAAAGGCAGTTTTATAAAAGATTATAAGTATTTAAGAGAGAAAAAAATAATTATATTCCTCGGGAGACTGGATCCGAAAAAGGGGATAGATATCCTGTTAAAATCATTCAGCAATCTGTATAAAAAAGATAAGAATATACATTTAGTATTGGCCGGAAGTGGTCAGAATTATTATAAAAATAGTTTAATTACTATTGTAAATCAATATAATATGAATTATATTGATTTTGAACATAGCTCAAATAAAAACAACATAAATGATACTAATTTGAGTGTAACTTTTACCGGTTATCTTGATGACACAAAGAAAAAGGAAGCACTTATAGATTCAACTGTATTTATATTACCTTCTTATTCCGAGAATTTTGGGATGTCTGTAATCGAGGCAATGGCATGCGGTACCCCGGTGATTATTTCAAACAGGGTTGGTATTTTTAACGAAGTTGCCGAATATAGTTCAGGGTCAGTTATTAGCTGCGATGTTAATGAAACAGAAAAGGCGATCAAAGAAGTACTTGATTCAAGGAAAATACAGATTGAATATACCAAAAATGCAAAACGGCTATTGTCAGATAAATACGATATAACAACCGTAGCAAAAGCTTTTTCTGCAGAACTTATTAGATTGAAAAGACCCAATAATGCAAAAATTACCGATTAGCCTGATAATTTTAACTTATAATGAAGAGTTAAACCTGGACAAATGCCTTTCAAGTGCAAAAGGATTTGTAAATGAAATTATTATTTTAGACTCGTATTCCGATGACAGGACACTGGAAATTGCTTCAAAGTATACAAAAAGAATTTATAAAAATGAGTTTATTACACATGCCAAACAGTGGAAATGGTCGCTTGATAATATTAAAATTAAGAATGAATGGGTATTAGGACTTGATGCTGACCAGACTATTTCAGACAAGTTAAAAAATGACCTGGCATCTTCTTTTAGTGAAGATTCGATCAATAATTATGAAGGAATCTACGTCAGAAGGAAGCAGGTATTTCTCGGCAAATGGATAAAATACGGCGGATACTATCCAAAATATCTCCTGAAATTATTCAAAAAAGATAAGGTTGTTATTGACGAAAGTGAACTGCTGGACCATCATTTCACAATTAATGGAAAAACTTTAACAATTGAAAGTGATATTATTGAAAACAATCTAAAGGAAAACAATCTTTCCTTCTGGTTCAAAAAACATATAAATTACGCTGAAAAACTGGCAATTGAGAGTATTAACCGCGGAAAGGATACTAAGCGGGAGAAGGTTATAAACAATAATCCCGATCAGAGGACTGCCAGACTCAAAAATGTATATAGTCATTTACCACTTTTTATAAGACCCTTTATCTATTTTACATGGAGATATCTTTTTCAACTTGGATTTCTGGACGGTACGCGGGGATTTATCTTTCATTTTTTTCAGTCTCTTTGTTTCAGATTTATTGTCGATGCAAAAATTTATGAATTAAGAAAAATCAATAAAAATAATAATAATGAAAATACTGGGAATTAACGCTTATCACGGGGATTCATCTGCCTGTTTGCTTATAGACGGAGAAATTAGATGTGCAATTGAGGAAGAACGTATTAACAGGATTAAACACTGGGCGGGGTTTCCTTTAGAATCAGTCAGGTGGTGCCTGGAAAGCGAAAAGATTAATATTGAAGAGCTGGACTATATTGCCATTTCGAGGGACCCGTTTGCAAGGGTACATAAAAAAATATTTAGGCTCTTAAAGAAAACCCCCGGAATAAAATTTATAAAAGACAGATTTTCTAATCTAAAAAAAATAAAAAAAATTGATGAAATACTTTTAGAGGAATTCTCTAAAGAAAAAAGCAACCCAAAGCTGAATATAATCAATGTTGATCATCATAAAGCTCATATAGCAAGCAGTTATTACCCCTCGGAATTTTCGGATGCCGCCTGTATATCTGTAGACGGATTTGGTGATTTCTTAAGCGTGATGAGAGGGTTCGCTACAAACGGGAATTTTACGGAAATCGATACGGTCCAATACCCTCATTCACTGGGGATATTTTATACGGCAATCACGCAGTTCCTGGGATTTAATAATTATGGAGATGAATATAAGGTTATGGGCCTTTCTGCATACGGGGAACCTGTATATAAAGACCAGTTAAGAAAAGCCGTAAGATATGAAAATGATGGCCTTTTTTCCCTGGACACATCATATTTTCTTCACGATTCCGAAGGTGTCGAGATGACCTGGAGGGAAGGAGCTCCGACTATAGGAAAAATATATTCCGATAGAATGAGTAATCTGCTTGGTGAACCCAGGACTAATAATGAAGAACTTTGCCAAAGGCATATGGATATTGCGTCTTCGGCACAATGTATTTATGAAGAGGCCTTTTTTCATCTTCTTGACGGACTTTATGAAAAGACCGGATGCAGTAATATATGCTTGTCTGGCGGCTGTATTCAGAACTCTCTTGCAAATGGAAAGATACTTTCCAAAACAAAATTTACTGATTTATATATACCCCCTTCTGCTCATGACGGCGGGACCTCTGCTGGAGCTGCGCTATGGGCATGGAATAAATATTCCGGAAATAATTCTGCGAAAAACAACTTTTCTCCATACCTTGGTCCGGAATATAATGATGCAGAAATAAAATTAATATTGGATGAAAACAGCGGAGTAGAATACAGTTACCTGGAAAATAACCAGTTGTTTCAGACTGTCGCAGAGAATCTGGCGGAAGGGATGATTATTGGCTGGTTCCAGGGAAGGTCTGAGTGGGGGCCTCGTGCACTTGGCAACAGGAGTATAATTTGTGACCCGAGTTATCCAAATATGAAAGAAATAATAAATACAAAAATCAAGCGGAGGGAAAGTTTCAGGCCCTTTGCCCCTTCGGTACTGGAGGAACATGTCGGGGAATGGTTTGAATTGGTACACCCTGTCAGGTACATGGAAATGGTTTATAAAATAAAAAATGATAAAAGGGAAATCATTCCCTCAGTATGCCATTCTGACGGGACCGGAAGATTGCAGACGGTTGATAAAATATTAAATGAAAAATATTACAAATTAATATCAGCTTTTTATGAACTAAAAAATATCCCGATGCTTTTGAACACTTCATTCAATGAGAATGAGCCAATTGTAAACCATCCGCAGCAGGCAATTGACTGTTTCCAGAGAACAAAAATGGACCTTCTTGTTTTGGGAAATTTTATTGTTAAAAGAATTAATCAGTAGGTGTGAATATTATTTTATGAAAAATGTATCAGAGAAAAAGTCCATCGTGTTTTTTAACAGGTCATTCTGGCCAGATGTTGAGGCAACAGGACAGTTCCTTACCGAGCTTGCCGAAGAAATCTCTGCTGCAAACAAGGTGTCATTTGTTTGCGGCCTTTCTTATTATTCAAAGAATGAAAACTTTGGGAAATTTTCATTTATAAAAAATGAGAAATATAAAAATGTCGATGTCCTCAGGGTTAAAAATACAAAGTTCTGGAAAGGCAGACTTGCAGGAAGGTTAACTAACTGGATTACCTATTCACTGCTTGCATTGTATGTAGGCCTATTCAAGATTAATCCAAAAGTAATAGTTGTTAACACTGACCCGCCTTTCCTCGGTTTTATTGGTTATTTACTTAAAAAGTATCATGGAGTCCCTTTAATCTACAACTGCAGGGACCTTTATCCGGATGTTGCAATTGAACTTGGAGAGATAAAAGAAGGATTGCTTACCGGTGCTTTCGATTTCATTAACAAACTATCTTTCAATTCTTCAGATGTGATTGTACCGCTTGGGATCAGTATGCAAAATAAAATATTAAAAAAACAGGTTAATGAAGAAAAATTTGTATTAATTCCCGACTGGGCTGATACAAAGTTTCTCAAACCAATTAATAAAACCAGAAATCCATTGTTAAAAGAGTTAGTTCCGGAAAAGAAATTTATTATTATGTATTCCGGTAATATTGGATACTCGCAGGATTTCAGCTCTGTTATAGAAGCTTTTAGTAAAATTAAGAACAAAAATGCAGTACTGCTGTTTGTCGGGGAAGGCGGTGCTAAAGAATCCCTGATGGCAATGGTTAAAGAGTATGGTCTTAATAATGTTATGTTCCTTCCGTACCAGCCGTTTGATTTGCTTGACCAGTCCCTGAATATAGCTGATCTTCATTTAATACCTTTAAAGGAAGGTGTGTCGGGTTCAATTGTTCCGTGTAAAGTTTATGGAATTCTTTCAGTTGGCAAACCGTATCTTGCAATTGCGGATAAAGGCAGTGAACCTGTGACAATCGCGCAAAATTACAGCTGCGGTTTATGGGCAGGTCCCGGCGATGTTGACACAATAAAAGAAAAATTGGAATGGGCTATTAATAACAAAAAGCAGCTTTCCATAATGGGAAAAAAGGGAAGAGAAATTGCAGTGCAGCAATATGATAAATATGTTGTAATTGACAAGTGGTCAGAGTTACTTGATAAAATAACTAATAATGTTTAGGAGGAGAAAATGAGTAAGAGAGTTCTGGTTACAGGAGCAGGCGGTTTTATCGGCCATCACCTTGTAAAGAGATTAAAGAAAGAGGGTAATGAAGTAAGGGGTGCGGATATTAAACTCCCGGAATTTGAGAAAACGGACGCTGACGAATTTATGCAGCTGGACCTTAGAATATGGGATAACTGTTTGAAAGCAACTGAAAATATAGATGAAGTCTACAACCTGGCAGCTGATATGGGCGGTATAGGTTATATTACGGCAAATCACGCGGATTTAAGTAAAAACAATATCCTTATTAATACACACATGCTGGAAGCCAGTAAAGAAAACAGCGTTGATAAATTTCTCTTCTCTTCTTCTGCGTGTATTTATCCACAGTACAAACAGGAATCACCGGATGTAACTCCCCTGAAAGAAGATGACGCTTACCCAGCTGACCCTGAGCCGGGTTACGGCTGGGAGAAACTGTTTACCGAAGAATTGTGCCTGTACTATAACAAAGACAGTGAACTCGGCACAAAGATTGTCAGGTTTCATAATGTTTACGGCCCTATCGGGACATATGACGGAGGTAAAGAAAAAGCCCCCGCAGCAGTATGCAGGAAATTAGCTATGGCAAAAAATAATGACGAGGTAGAAGTATGGGGCGACGGAAACCAGACAAGATCATTTATGTATATAGATGATTGTGTTGAAGGGCTATTAAGGTTAATGAATTCTGATTGTTCCGAACCTCTTAACCTAGGGACAGACAGGCTGGTTACCATCAATGAACTGTATGATATTGTTTCCGGGATTGCTGGTAAAAAAATAGTATTAAATCATGACACTACAAAACCCCAGGGAGTAAGGGGCAGAAACAGCGATAACTCCAAACTCAGGGACACTTTAAACTGGGAACCATCTATATCCCTGGAAGAAGGGCTTACTGCAACTTATGAATGGATTTCCGAACAGGTAAAAAATAATTAAAAATATTAAGGGAAATTAAAAAAGATGCATCAAAATGAAAAGAACTTTTGATTTCTTGCTTTCATTAATCGGGATAATAATTTCTTTCCCATTATGGATTATTATTTCCATACTTATTAAGCTTGATGATAATGGGCCGGTATTTTACTCACAGAAGAGGGTTGGAATTAACGGAAGACACTTTAACACTTATAAATTCAGGACAATGATACCCGAATCTGACGAGCTTTATGGTTACAGGCAGGCAGGTGAAGGTGATGACAGAATTACAAGAATCGGAAGATATCTAAGGCACTCTGCAATGGATGAACTTCCGCAGTTAATAAGTATTTTAAATGGTGATATGAGTTTTGTTGGGCCGAGGGCGCTTCTACCTGATGAAATCGAGATAAATGAAGATACAAGCGAATCAATCCCTATCGAAGATATCCCCGGATATGAGTACCGTCAGTCAGTCCTTCCCGGGCTGACCGGGATTGCGCAGATATATGCCCCGCGGGATATTAACAGGAAGAAAAAGTTCAGATATGACCGTATCTATATAAAAAACCAAAGTTTTTTACTGGACCTAAGACTAATACTTATATCTTTCTGGATAACATTCAGGGGGACATGGGAATCAAGAGATAAAAAGTTTTAATATTGCCCCATATGTGATATCCTAACTCGCTTCAATAAAAACCGGAGGTTTTAAAATGGAAAGATTTGTAATACCGCATGATCACGAAATTACAAAAGACGACAGGAGAGCCCTTAACGGGCACGGATCTGCAATACTATGGTTTACCGGACTGCCAAGTTCAGGTAAATCCACGCTTGCAAACGAAGTAGAAAAAGTCCTGATTCAATCCCAGAAAAGAACATATATCCTTGATGGAGACAATGTCAGAATGGGGCTTTGCGGGGACCTTGGATTTTCAGCTGAAGACAGGGAAGAAAATATCAGGCGCATAGGTGAAGTATCAAAACTTTTTACCGATGCAGGTGTGATTGTACTATCAGCATTTGTTTCTCCTTACCGTGCAGACAGGGACAAAATAAGAGACCTTGTTGAAGATGGAGAATTTATCGAAGTATTTGTAGATTGCCCTGTAGAGGAATGTGAAAAACGAGACGTTAAAGGTCTTTACAAGAAAGCACGTGAAGGCATTATCAAAGGATTCACAGGAATTGATGATCCCTACGAAGAACCAACAAATGCTGAAATAGTCATTAAAACAGGTGAACAGTCAATTGAAGAAAGTACCAACAAGATCTTAAATTATCTTGCAGATAAGGGTATAGTTTCTTAATTAATGAAAAAAAGAGTACTAGTTACAGGCGGGGCAGGGTTTATTGGTTCTCATTTATGTGAAAGACTTATTGAGGATGGGAACGAAGTATTATGTGTGGATAACTTTTTTACGGGAACCCGCCTGAATATTATAAACCTGCTTGATAATAAATTCTTTGAAGTAATACGTCATGATATATGTTTCCCTCTGTATATAGAGGTTGATGAAATATATAATCTCGCCTGCCCGGCTTCCCCTGTTCATTACCAGTTTGACCCTGTACAGACTACTAAAGTAAATGTTTCAGGGTCCATAAATATGCTGGGACTGGCGAAGCGAATAAAAGCCAGGATTCTCCAGGCATCAACTAGTGAAATATACGGCGATCCGCTTCGGCATCCTCAGAAGGAGGACTATTGGGGTAATGTAAACCCCATCGGGCCGAGATCCTGCTACGACGAAGGTAAAAGATGTGCTGAGACTCTTTTCTTTGATTATCACAGGCAGCATAACCTGGATATAAAAGTAATTAGAATTTTTAACACTTATGGCCCAAGGATGCACCCAAGTGACGGAAGGGTAGTGAGCAATTTTATTGTCCAGGCACTAAAAGGTGAAGATATCACTCTTTATGGTGATGGAAACCAGACAAGATCATTCTGTTATGTTGATGACCTTATAGACGGGATGATTAAAATGATGGATACAGGAGAAGGATTTACCGGCCCTGTAAATCTGGGTAATCCAAATGAGAAGAGTGTTCTCGAACTTGCCGAACTTATAATAAAGCTGACTAAATCTAAATCAAAAATCATTAATAAGGAACTTCCTGAGGATGACCCTGTCAGAAGGAAGCCTGACATTACTGTTGCGAAGAATAAACTTAAATGGAAACCAAAAGTTGAACTTGAAGACGGACTCAAGGAAGCAGTAAGATATTTTAAGAAAATATTATGAAAAAAGCCCTAATTACCGGTATAACAGGACAGGACGGATCTTATCTTGCCGAACTGCTGTTATCCAGAGATTACGAAGTTCATGGAATAATCAGACGTTCCAGTACATTTAACACCGTGAGACTGGAACATATTTATACCGACCCTCATGAACCTGATACCCGCATGTTTCTTCACTATGGAGACCTTTCCGATTCAAGCCAGCTAACAAACCTTATTTACAATATTGAACCTGATGAAATTTATCACCTCGGGGCACAGAGCCATGTAAGGGTAAGTTTTGATATGCCTGAATACAGCACTGATATTACTGGTAATGCTACAATAAGAATTCTTGAAGCAATAAGAAGAAGCGGCATTAAATGCCGGTACTACCAGGCTTCCAGCAGTGAGATGTTCGGATCTACAAAACCTCCTCAAAATGAACAAAGCCCTTTTCAGCCACGTAGCCCCTATGCCTCTGCAAAGGTGCTTTCTTACTGGACCGCTGTCAATTACAGGGACGGTTATGACCTGTTTATTAGCAACGGGATACTTTTTAATCATGAATCACCGAGGAGAGGGGAAAGGTTTGCAACACGAAAAATTACCCGGGCAATTGCTAATATAATTTCGGGTAATCAGAAATATCTTTATCTGGGTAATCTTGAACCAACCCGTGACTGGGGTTTTGCACCTGAATATGTCGAAGTTATGCATAAAATTCTACAGAATGATACCCCTGGTGATTTTGTTGTAGGTACGGGGGAAACACATTCTGTAAGGGAATTTGTAGAGAAATCATTTGCTTATGCAGACCTTGACTGGAAGGAACATGTGAAGGTTGATGAAAAATATTTCCGGCCGACAGAGGTAGAGAGCCTCCTTGCTGATAACAGTTATTCAAAGAAGGAATTGAACTGGGAACCAAAGGTAACTTTTGATGATTTATTAAAAATTATGGTTGATTCGGACATGAGGAAACTAAATTTAAAACCGGTCGGCGCTGGCGATAAAATTCTCAAAGATAAGTTTCCCGAAAGATGGTGGAACAGTGATTAAATCCCGGGATTTGTAAATTGACTGATATTGATATTGCTAATAAAAAAATTGTTGTAACTGGCGGGGCCGGTTTTCTTGGCAAATTTGTCGTAGATGAGTTAATAGTCCAGGGTGCTAATAAAGACAATATAGTAATTCCAAGAAGCAGTGAACATGATATCCGCAATTTAGAAACCGCAATTAATCTGCTAAAAAATACGGACATTGTAATACACCTTGCCGCAAGGGTTGGCGGTATAGGATTTAACCAGAAATATCCGGGTGCATTATTTTATGATAATGCAACTATGGGTATAAATATAATTGAAGCATCAAGAATAAATAAAATAGAGAAAGTTGTCTTAGTCGGGACAGTCTGTTCCTACCCTAAATTTGCACCAACTCCATTCAGGGAAGAATCACTTTGGGAAGGTTATCCTGAAGAGACAAACGCACCATACGGTATTGCAAAGAAGGCCCAGCTGGTCCAGGCACAGTCCTACAGGGCCCAGTATGGTATGAACATAATTTATCTGATCCCTGTAAACCTCTATGGTCCTGGTGATCATTTTGACCTTGAAAATTCTCATGTAATACCTGCACTAATAAGGAAATTTATAGAGGCCAAAGAAAGAAAAGAAAAAGAAGTTGTAGTATGGGGCACAGGTGAAGTATCAAGGGAATTTTTATATGTAGAAGACGCTGCAAGGGGGATTGTGAGAGCGACTATTAATTATAATAAACAGGAACCTGTAAACCTTGGAACCGGTGAAGAAATAAGGATTAAGGACCTTGCAGAGTTAATTAAAGATGTTGTGGGTTACGAAGGTGAATTAGTATGGGACAATTCTAAACCCGACGGCCAGCCAAAGAGAAGGCTGGATACCTCGGTTGCAGAAAGAGAATTTGGATTTAAATCAGCAGTTTCATTCCGGACAGGGTTAAAAGAAACTATGACCTGGTATCTAAACAATCCCGAAGAATAATATTTATTAATATTTTCTGTCCTTGCCATAAAACCAACAATATATTATCTTTTTACTATTAATTCTTTTAAATGGGTGTGGTGATATGTCTGACTCTGCAAAAATTATTTCTCATAAAGAAAAAGATAGAAACGTAAACACCCAAAAGCTAATGGCAAAAATTGCCGAGGATGCCCGGCAGGCCTCTTTTGCACTTTCCACCTCTGATTCCAAACTCAAAGACGACGCACTTCTCTTAATTGCCGAAAAAATTATTAATCAAAAGAACTATATACAGTCTGAAAACAGTATTGATGTAGAAAATGCAAGGGAAAAGGGGCTCAGCGGAGCACTTGTAGACAGGCTTGTTTTAAATGAAAAACGCATAAACTCGATGGTCCAGGGACTTCGGGAAATTACAAGTCTTAATGATCCGGTCGGTGAAGTTACCAAGATGTGGAAAAGGCCCAACGGACTATCTGTCGGTCAGATGAGGATACCTCTTGGTGTTATTGCAATAATATATGAATCAAGGCCGAACGTGACTGCTGATGCTGCCGGTCTATGCCTTAAAGCTGGAAATGCAGTGATACTTCGCGGGGGCTCAGAGGCTTTTAATTCGAACCAGGCAATAGGGTCTATTATAAATGACGCACTAAAAGAGGTCGGGCTCCCGGAAAAAGCCGTCCAGATTGTGCCTGTTACTGACCGGGGCGCAATACTTGAAATGCTTAAACTTGAAGAACAGATCGACCTTGTAATTCCACGGGGAGGAGAGGGCCTGATACGTTTTGTTGTAGAAAATTCAAGAATACCGGTACTAAAACATTATAAAGGGGTCTGTCACGTTTATGTAGACGAGTCTGCGGATATTGGTATTGCAACAGATATTGCGGTTAATTCAAAAACACAAAGGCCGGGTGTCTGTAATGCCATGGAAACTCTTCTTGTTAATAAGAAAATTGCAAAAAAATACCTTCCTGTTCTGGAAAAAGAACTTGCAGACCTTGGTGTTGTAATAAAGTCGTGCAAAAATACAAAGAAAATTTTACCGGATTCAGAGCTTGCGAAGGAAGATGATTTTTATGAAGAGTACCTTGATCTGATTTTGAATATAAAAATTGTCGACGATATGAATGCAGCAATTGATCATATTGAAAAATACGGTTCAATGCATACGGAGACAATTGTTACTGAAAGTTATGAAAACTCACAGTATTTTCTTAAGAGAGTCAATTCTTCGGCAGTAATAGTAAATGCTTCTACACGATTTAATGACGGGTTTGAATTAGGCCTGGGTGCTGAAATTGGTATCAGTACATCCAAGCTGCACGCTTTTGGCCCCATGGGCCTTGAAGAACTTACTTCTAAGAAATTTATTGTATATGGAGATGGGCAAGTAAAAGAGTAGTTAAGCAGGAGGATAGAGGTGCAAAGGGCTGGTAAACGTCTCAGGCGGATTTCTTCCGAAAGTTCGGGCCAAAAAAGTCTTAGAAATAAGAAACGAAGGGCCGTAATAATTGAACCCGGCAACGGTTCAGGCGAACATTCAGAAACTTATAAGGACAGTCCGGGCAAAACCAGGAACTTTAAACCCGGTAATAGTGATAATATAAAACTTCTCCAGCTCTATTTTAAAGAGATGGGCGATATATCACTTCTTACCTCAAAGCAGGAACTGATCGAATCTGCAAAGATTAAAGAGTGTGAAAAAAGATCAAAAGAAATTAGAATTAAGTTTGAAAAAATTATTGGAAGAAAATTAGGTGAACACCTCGAAGATGTTGTAAGGAGTATAAACCATTACAATAAGGGCACTAATTTTAATTTAAAAAATAAAGGGTCCGGCACTAAAAACAACAAGAATGTAAAAAACTTTTCAACTAAGAATAAAATAAAGATAAAAAAAATTCTCTTAAAGCAATATTCACAAAAAACCAATAAATTAAAAAACAAATTTGTAAATGCAAATTTAAGGCTTGTTGTCAGTATTTCAAAAAAATATCTCAGCAGGGGCCTTCCCCTTCCTGACCTAATCCAGGAAGGTAATATAGGACTTATGAGGGCTGTAGAGAAATTTGATTATACTAAGGGTTATAAATTTTCAACTTATGCCTCATGGTGGATTCACCAGGCAATCTCAAGGTCGATACTTGACCAGACAAGGACAATTAGGGTACCAGTATATATTCTCGAACAGGCAACTAAAATAAACCGGATTAGTGCCATTATCACAAAGAATTCCGGTACAAAACCTTTACCCGGAGAAATTTCAGACAAGACAGGTTTGTCGTCCGAAAATATTAAAAAAATCCTGGACTCAATAAAAGATGTTGTTCACCTGGATTCTCCCGTGATAAGTGGAGAATCAAATACCACATTAATTGATTTTATAAGCGATGATAAGATCCCGGACCCTGACAAAGCTGTAACAAATCTGATGATGTCGGATGAAATTCTGAAATTCCTTGAAAAACTCAGCCCGAGAGAAGAAACTATATTAAAGATGAGATATGGCCTTTTGCACGATAAGAACTATACTTTAGATGAGATTGGCTTACATTTTAATCTTACCCGTGAAAGAATAAGGCAAATCGAAAAGAGGGCGCTTGAGAAATTATACAAAGCCGACTCAACTCAAACACTTAAAAGTTTTCTAGAAAGGTATTAATGCTTCTTGAAATATCGTTAAAAAATTACACTATAATAGAAAGTATTACTGTCGAATTTACCAGTGGACTAAATATAATTACGGGTGAAACAGGCACGGGGAAATCCGTAATCGTTGATGCTGTTAATATTCTTCTTGGTGACAAAGTATCGGCAGATGTGGTTAAATCACGTGCCGAAGAAGCGGAAATTGAAGCGTTATTTGATATATCAAGGAATAAAAACCTTACAAAATTACTTAAAGACTCGGGAATCTCTCAAAATGATGATTTACTTTTAATTAAAAGAACAATCCCGGGTTCGGGGAGAGGAAAGGTCTTTATTAATGGCAGTATCTCTACCTTAAATATACTTTCAAATATTACTGAAGGGCTTGTTGATATCTTTAGTCAACATGAACATCAATCACTCTTAAAACCTGCTAATCATATAAAATATCTGGATATATTTTCAGACAATTCTCCTTTAATTGAAGAATATAAATTAACTTATCATGAGTATCAGTTAATTAATAAAAAACTTGAAGAATTAAGTGCAACTAACGAGGATCATACAGAAAAACAGGATTTTCTGTCATTTCAGTTAAAAGAAATAGAAAGTGCAAATCTTGTATTGGGAGAGGATGATGAATTAACTGAAGAAGAGAAAATATTATCAAATTATGAAAAAATTAACAACAGTCTGAGTAACTCATATCAACTGATATATGAAGCGGAAAACTCGGCATACAACAATGTAAGAAACAGTTTGAGGGAGTTAAGTGAAATTTCTGAAATGGAAAGCGGTCTCGGGGAGTTAACATCTTCAATAAATACGGTACTGGTTGAAATTGAAGAGAATGCCATTTTTATGAGGGACTACCTTTCGAAAATGAGTTTTAACCCTGTAAGGCTTGAAGAGATTAATGAAAGACTGTCTGTAATTAACGGGCTGAAAAGGAAGTATGGTAGCACAATAAGCGAAATTCTTGATAAAAAATCCAAACTTCAGAATGACCTCGATAATATAGTAAATAATGATGATAAACTAATTCAGCTGGAGAATGAAAAAAGCACGATATTCAAAAAACTGGATTTTATCGCAAATGAACTTTCCTTAAAAAGAAAAAAATGTGCTAAAGAACTTGAGGACTATTTTACCAGAGAAAACGAAAATGTGGGGCTTAAAGGGTCCGTGTTGAATGTTGAAATGGATAAAAAAGATATCTCTCCGGATGGTATTGATAAGATTACTTTATTATTTTCTGCAAACCCGGGTGAGACACCTAAAGAACTAAACAAAGTAGCCTCGGGCGGAGAACTTTCAAGAATTATGCTATTGCTGAAAGAGATAATATCCAAAAAAGACATTGGTTCGATATTAATCTTTGATGAAGCCGATTCCGGCATCGGTGGAATTACAGCAGAGACTATTGGCAGGAAAATTAAAAACCTTTCTGAAAACAACCAGGTTATATGTATTACACATTTACCACAGGTTGCAAAATATGCCAAGTCACATTACAGAGTCAGTAAGCAGGTAAAGAGTAATTCCACAGTTGTTACAATCGGCAGGCTTGGAAACAACGAAAAGGTCGAAGAGATTGGAAGAATGATTTCGGGTGAAAGTATTACTGAAAAAACCCTTGAAGCAGCAAGAGAAATGCTTGCTAACATATAATTTTGAAAAATTTTACTATTAATGTCTATTACCTGGAAAATAAAATCTAATAAGAATATACAAAGAATTGTAAGGGTATTTTACCCTTATGGTAGTGTCAGGACCGTGTTATCAGGCCCAATTAAGGGCTGTAAATTTATAGTAAGGCCGGGAATGGGTGTTACTTATGCGCTTGGCGAAGAACTGAAAAGAATGAGTTTTCTTGAGGACCATATAAAGGGCGGCATGAATGTTTTTGATGTAGGTGCTAATATCGGTCAAATATCTTTATACCTATCCGGACTGGTAGGTATTAATGGCAATGTATATTCATTTGAACCCTCTCCCTATGATTATAGTCACCTGAACCGGAATCTGGAATTAAATGATATGAAAAATGTAAAAACGCTGAACTCAGCAATATCCGATAAGAATGGAACGGAACAGTTTCTTTATAATAAACAAATGAATACCAAAGGCAGGTTTAAGTCAGCAGGTACTGAGAAGTTCGAAGAATTGCCGGAAACGGAATATATTTCTGTTAATACTGTAAGTCTTGATAACTTTGCAAATAATAATAGATTCCCGGATTTTATAAAGATAGATGTTGAGGGGGCAGGTGGAAAAGTGCTAAAAGGCGCGAGAAGAATAATTCGGGAACATAAACCAAAAATATATATTGAATTACATAATACTGATGAGCAGCTGGCGGTTAAAGAGGAATTAATTGATAAAGGTTATAAAGCTGAAACTTTAGACGGTATACAGGTTAGTGATACGACAAAGAGTTGGTATAATCCGCTTTGGTGTTACGTTACTTAATCATTTATAACTTGAAAAAACAACCGCAGCTACGACCGTAGTCCAAAGCCCGCTTTTATCACCAACAGCGGTCTGCGTGATATTTCTGGTCTTAACCTGGTGTCCGCTTATTTTCCATATATCCTTTTGTTCGTCATAACTTTTATCCGGGTCAAATGGTGCACCAAGTGTGGTTGAAAGCATATAGGCAGCCAGGTCCTCGGCGTATTCTCCGGCAAGTGTTTCTTTTTCTCCAAAGCTGTGGTGTTCTGATATATAACCATGATATTTCTTGTCTTTTGGCAGCGCCAGGCCTGCTGATGCTGCAATCAGCCGGTTAGGTTCATTAGTAGCATTTTCACTCATTACAACATAGACAATCTGGCCGGGAGACATCAATTCCAGACCGGAACTTCTTGAAACAAGTTTACAATGGGGCGGGAAAATACTTGATACTTTTACAAGGTTAAAAGCTTCGATACCCGCATTTCTGAGGGCCAATTCAAAACTTGTGAGTTTTTGTTTATGTTTTCCAACCCCTTTGGTTATAAATGCCGTATTAGGTATCATATTTTATCCCTGTAGTGTAAATTAAAGTTACACAAATATAGCACTAAAAAAGAATAAAAACAGCATACCCTAAAAACCTTATTATCTTTAAGTATAAAGTGTAAATTATTGTAAATATTGAAATAATAGGTGGCAATATGAATTTTGGAACACATGTCTCAATAGCAGGCGGGCTTGATAAGGCACCTGGAAGGGCACATGAACTCGGGTGTGAATGTTTTCAGTTATTTACAAGGTCGCCAAGAGGCGGACAGCCTTCAAGGCTGGATGATGAGGTAATTGAGAATTTCCTTGCGGACTGTGATAAATACGGCCTTGAAAACTACTATGTACATACCCCATATTTTATAAATCTGGCTTCTTTGGACAAAAAAGTAAGAAATAATTCCATAAGGCTTATAAGGGAAGACCTTGAAAGGTCCTCACTTTTAAAAGTAAAAAGTATTATGACACACCTTGGAAGTTCAAAGGGAATGGAAAGGAAGGAAGCAATTAAGAATGTTGCCGATTCGGTTATTAAGATAATGGATGGATATAATGGATCATCGGTCCTAATGCTTGAAAATTCTGCAGGGCAGGGCGATACAATTGGCGACACGTTTGAAGAAGTTGCCGAGATACTTAGACTGGCCGATATAGATGAAATAGGTGTCTGTATTGATACGGCCCATATGTTTGGGGCTGGATATGACATTCGCGACAAAGAAAGCCTTGATGAGACTATAGAAAAAATTGAAAACAGTTTTGGACTTGATAGGGTAATGCTTATTCACGGAAACGATTCCAAGGTCGATCTTGGCGAAAGAAAGGACAGGCACGAGCATATAGGCAAAGGCAAGATAGGTGAGGGCGGGTTCAGGGCAATAGTAGCTGATACCAGGTTAAGTCACCTTGATATTATAGTTGAAAACCCTCCGGATGAAGTTGCCGAGGATATCAAACTACTCAAGAAATTCCGAAAGTAGGTTTATATATCAATTACCATATCTTCTTCAAGAATAATAATGTCATTTATGCAGTCAATTTCATCAATTTCCTCTATTACCTGATCTCTCAGGCCAGGTTTAATATGGTTAATAAATACCGTAACTTCAGGGGAGCTTAGTTTCTCAAGTTCTGTGGAAAGATTGTTTGGAGTGAGGTGTAAAACTTTTTCTGCAAGGTCTATTAACTCATTTGGTAAGCAAACATCTGCTATTACAGCTTTAAGGTTGTCCTTTTTGTTGCAGCGTTCCCAGAACTCTTCTGTTATATAGGTGTCCCCGGTAAATGCAAAAGAATATTCCCCGTCATCTATAATAAATCCGTTAGTCGGGACAGAGTGATTTACAGGAATTGATATTATTTCGTAATTATCAATTTTAAATTTTTCCAGATGTTCAAACGTGTTCCAATATAAATTCCCATTGTTTTCTCTTGAGATATTAAACAGGTCCGGCCAGATTTTATTATTTAAAATGTGTGAAAATACCCATTCTGTTGTTTCTTTTGCAGCATATACATTAAAATCACCAGTTTTTTCTTCCATTAAATTCAGTGCAAGGAAAGGGAGATCTGCGATATGGTCAAAATGTGCATGAGTAAATAACAGGTGGTCAATATTAAGTATTTCTTCGGAATCAAGCTTGTTCATTACTGTTCCGGCATCTATAAGTATGTGGTTATCAACAAGGAATGATGTCGGGGCCCGTTCCAGTGATTTACCTCCGGAGCAGCCAAGTATCTTAATATTCATTTTGCAGTTTTATCAGCGTTACTGTCAGGATCTTCGTAAGTGTCCATTGCCTCTTCGGATATCCATCCGCCGCCGAGAGCCTTATAGAGGCTAACATAAGAGTTATAATATTCTTGAGTAGCCTGTGATCTTTGAAATTCGACATCAAACAGCTGACGTTCGGTTTCAAGTACTTCCAGGTAGCTTGTTACACCTTTATCATATCTAAGGTTGGATATATCATTTGCATTCCTTGCAGCCCTGGTCTGTTTGTCGAGTGCCTGGAGCTGGATTTTATATGTCTCTATCGCGCTTAGCGAATCCGATACTTCTCTTACGGAATTTATAACCGTATTTTCATAAGCAAGCCTTGCCTGCTGTGTCCTTGCAATTTCTATATCGACCCTCGCCTGGTTTTTACCCCAGTTAAACAGCGGCCAGAAAAGCCCGGCACCGAATGACCAGATGAAATCACTTGAAGATATAGACCCAATTTCATTAAATGCACCTCCTGCACTTCCGCTAATTGTAAATGCAGGGAGTCTTATTGCCTCGGCTACACCAATCTGTGCGTTTTGTGCCTGGAGCGTATAAAGAGCTGAAAGAATATCAGGCCTTCTCATAACCAGAGTTGCCGGTATGCCTACCGGGATATCTGGAGGAATAACCTGCTGATAAATGTCCATATCAATATCAATTGCTTCCGGGTATCCGCCGAGGAGTGTACCAATTGCATTTTCAGTCTGTGCAATGAAACGTTCATTTGCAGGTATAGCAGTAGCAGCGATTTCTCTTTGGACCTGTGCCTGGTTGAGGTCTATTTCGGCAATAATACCCTTATCGAATCTTTTCTGAATTATATCCAGACTCTCGTCTCTTGATTCCAAAGTGTTTTGGGCAATTAATAGTCTTTGATGAAAATCGAGTAATAAGAAATAGGTATTTACAACATCTGAAATAAGTGATATCTGGATTGACCTTGCTGCAAATTCAGTTGATATAAGGTCGGCCCTTGCAGATTCTGTTGCTCTTCTGAATTTGCCCCAAAAATCAATCTCCCAGTTTACAATGCCTTCTGCAAATGCTGTATCTGTAGTATCGCTTAATATTGTTCCACTAACTGCATTACTTCGTACTGCGCCTCCACCTACATCAATTGTAGGATACTGGTCTGCGCCTATAAACTTGAGCTGGGCTCTTGCTTCTTCAATACGGCTGATTGCTATTTTTATATCTTTATTGTTTTCTAGCGCTGTATTTACAAGGGATACCAGTACTGGGTCGTTAAACAGCTCCCACCATTTTAAATTAACCACTTCGTCCAGTTCTTCGTCCGAGAACCTGTATACTTCTGGAGTTTCAAGTACAGGAGGTTTAAAGTCAGGGCCAACAAGACAGCCGCTGAGTAAAAGTAAAATTGCCGTGAAAGTAAATGTTAGAAATTTGTTATAAAATAAACTCATTTCTTATCCCTTTTTAAGCAGATCTCTTTTTTGTTCATATTTACCTAACTTACCGATAAAAACAAAAAGCATAGGGTAGAAGAACACTCCAAGTAATGTAGCTAGGGACATCCCCCCTAGCAGTGCCATTCCCATCACAACCCTTGATTCAGCACCAGCTCCTGTAGCAACAACCAGGGGCATAACACCAAGAATGAATGAAAAAGCAGTCATCAGTATGGGTCTGAACCTAATTCTTGCTGATTTTATAGCAGCGTCGTATAATGAGAGTCCTTTTTCAAATTCGAGTTTGGCAAATTCTACAATAAGAATTGCATTCTTAGCTGCCATGGCTATCAACATAACCAGTGAAATCTGGCCAAATATATTAAGCTCAAAACTAGTACTGAACATTCTTGCAATTAGTAGTGCTGCAAATGCACCGAAAATAGCAAACGGAGTACCGAGAAGTATACTAAATGGAAGAGACCAGCTTTCATACTGAGCAGCTAAGATCAAAAATACAAATACAAGTGAGAAAATAAATACCGCCCCAGCTGTTCCTGATGCTTTCTTTTCCTGATAAGACATATTGCTCCAGGCATAAGTCATCTCAGCAGGCAAAACCTTATTTGCAACTTCTTCGAGGGCAGTAAGAGCTTGCGCAGATGTATAACCAGGTGCAGGGCCACCTGACAGTTCTACAGACCTTAATAAATTAAAACGATTAGTAAAATCAGGGCCTACGGTATCTTTTACATCTACGAAAGCTGATAATGGGACGCTGTCTCCAGAATTGTTTTTCACAAAGAAAAGATTTAGCTGATCAGGTTTCTGCCTGAATTCAGGCTCAGCCTGAACATATGATTTATAAAGCCTTCCAAACCTGTTAAAATCATTTACATATGTTCCGCCAAGAAATGCTCCGAGAGTAGAGTATATGTTATCCAGTGGAACTCCGGCTTTAAGTGCTTTATCAATATTAATATCTATAAACCTTTGGGGTACATTTGCTCTGAAGGGTGTGAAAATTCCACCTATTTCCGGACGAGCGACAGCTTCCTTAGCAAATATAGCTGTTTGTTCTGCAAGATAAGAAGGAGTATTTCCGCTCCTGTCCTGCAGCATAAGGGTAAATCCTGAAGCGTTGCCAAGCCCAGGTATAGCTGGGGGCCCAAATGCAAATACCTGTGCTTCATTAATTGACTTTCTCAATTCGATATTAACAATATTTGCAATTTCTTTTGCAGTCTTATTACGTTTGTCCCAGTCTTTTAAAGATACAAATAATAATCCGCTATTGGTAATATTACTTCCGGTAAAAAGATTATATCCTGTTGCAGTAGTTACAAACTCTATTTCTTCATATTTAAGCAGTATATCTTCTATTTTTTTTGCAACTTCATCTGACCTTTGGAGGGAAGATGAATCCGGCAACTGCATATTTACAAAAAAGTAGCCCATGTCTTCTTCTGGCATAAATCCACCCGGGAGAATTTTTCCAAGTACTCCCAGTCCAATGAAAATAATTAAAATGAATAATAGTCCACTTTTAATATGGCTTGTGAGTTTTTCTGTTAATCCGATATATGAACCTGTAAGTTTATTAAAACCTTGATTGAATTTGCCAAACAAGTAAGCAAGTATTCCTTTTTGTTCTCCTTTGGGCCTAAGCAAAAGTGAACATAGAGCCGGGCTAAGTGTAAGGGCGTTTAATGAAGAAAATACTACGGATACAGCCACTGTAATAGCAAACTGTTGATAAAGGCTACCGGTTATACCACCCATGGCTGCTACAGGTAAAAAAACAGCAACCAGAACAAGTGTTGTGGCAATGACAGGTGCCGTCACTTCAGACATAGCCTTCTTTGTTGCTTCTTTAGGCGTCATGCCGTTTTCTATATTTACCTGCACTGCTTCAACAACTACGATTGCATCATCCACTACAATACCAATTGCAAGAACAAGTCCCAGAAGTGAAAGAACATTTATTGTAAAACCAATAATCGGAAATACCATGAATGCAGCAATTAAGGAAACTGGTATTGCTATAGTTGGAATTAGTGCAGCTCTCCAGTCCTGAATAAATATGTAAACTACAAAAATCACTAGGGCTAGTGCTATGAAAAGAGTTATTATAATTTCTTTTATACCAGCTGTAATAGCTAATGTGGAGTCAAGTGAAATGTCGTACTTTATACTTTCAGGAAAATTAAGCGCAAGCTCATCCATTGTAGTTGTTACTTGTTTTGCAAGCTCTACAGCATTGGACCCTGGGGCTTGGTAAAGCGCTATAACACCGCATTCTTTTTTGTTTATCCTTGTAAAACCATCATAGGACTCGAGTCCCAGTTCGACCTTTGCAATATCCTTTATTTTAACTTGGGAACCTTCTTCGTTGGTACGTACTACAATCTCCCCAAATTCCTTTTCACTTTGGAGTCTTTCTGGCAGCTGGACCGAATAGGTAAACTCAGTGCCGGGTGGTGCGGGTTCAGCACCAAACTTGCCTCCTGGCACAATGACACTCTGATTCTGAATTGCATTTACTATTTCATCAGTTGTAATATTGAGCTGGGCTAGCCTGTCTGGATTTACCCAGATTCTCATTGAGTAATCACTGGCAACCAAAACAACCACCCTGCCAAGACCAGGAATTCTTGCAAGTCTATCTTGTATATTGATAATTGCGAAGTTACTTAAGAATTCCTGATCGAACCTTCCATCCTCTGAAGTGAGGGTTATTAACATTAAAATATTTGGTAGTGATTTTTCTGTTACAACACCCAGTCTTTTCACATCTTCAGGAAGTGAAGCAGTAGCGGCCGATACTTCATTCTGGGTAAACACCGTATTCATATCAGGATCTGTACCAACTTCAAAAGAAACCTGAAGTGTCATTGTCCCGTCGTTAGAATTTGTGGACTTCATGTAGATCATGTTGTCCACGCCGTTTATCTGCTGTTCAAGAGGTGTTGCTACGGACTGTTCCACACTTATAGCGTTGGCACCGGTATATGTTGCACGAACTTCAACTATAGGGGGAGTAATATTAGGGTATTGTTCAATAGGAAGCCCACTGAGAAATACAGTTCCCACAATAATCATAACAATGGCTATCACCATTGCTACAATTGGACGGTTTACGAAAAAATTTCCCATTTATATTAATACTCTTGCGGATCTGGTAGTGGTACTTCTTTCACTTCTGGTTTTACAGTCACACCCTCACGGACGATCTGAAGCCCCTCGTAGATAACTCTTTCTCCTGGTTTTAGGCCCGACCTGATTAACCAGAAACTACCTACTTTGGGACCCGTTTTCACCTGCCTGTTTTGTACTATGTTTTTTTCATCCACTACTAATACATTGAAAATACCCTGTAGTTCGGATACACATCTTTGTGGGATAAGAATACCGTCCTTGACGAGTTCGATTTCGGCTACAATTCTTGCAAACTGACCGGGTCGTAGAAGACCTTTGGGATTTGGAAATGATGCTTGAATTAAAATTGCACCTGTTTCTGTGTCAACGCTTCTGTCTATAAAATCTGCCTGTCCTCTGTATTCATAAGTAGAACCGTCTGAAAGTATTAAACGGAAGTCATCTTTTCTATCTTTTCTATGATTTGTATTTTTGATATATTTTCTTGCAAAGTAAAGATACTGAGTTTCGGTAATGAAGAACTGAACAAGGATTGGGTCTAAGGCTGATACGGTATTTAAAACCGAGTTTGTTGGACTGTTTCCGACCAAATCTCCTACTTTGGCCTTGGTTTTTCCTATAATACCATTTATAGGAGAATAGATTTTGGTATAACCGAGCTGTATCTCTGCTGCCTCGAGACTCGCCTGAGCAGCATCAACGGAGGATAATGAAGCTTCGTACCTGGTTTTAGCAGAGTCGTATTCGATTTCACTTATTGCATTTTCCTTAACAAGGGGTTCATATCTTCCAAGATCACTTTTGGCGTTTGCAAGTAAAGTTTGCTGAGCGGCAAGGTTACTCATTTTTTCTGCTACATTAGCCTGGTATTGCTGGCTTTCTATTGAGTATAGAAGTTGACCTTGTGAAACCTGAGTACCCTCATCAAAATGTACCTCTTCAAGAAAACCCTCAGTCCTGGCAGCTATATCTATGTCTTCATAGCCAAGTGTTTCCCCGACATACTCCTGGTAAATGGGGACATCAGACGCCTTGGTAATGTAGACTGTTACGTTGGGAGCTATTGCAGGGGGGTCTTCCTTCTGCCTGTCACAGGAATATATTGAGGTGAAGAGCAGGACAAAAAATATTAAATTAATATATTTCATTTTTTAATCGGAAAAATAAATTTAAAAGATTATAACTAAAGATTATAATAATGGATAATAATTAATAAAAAAAATATTATAGCATTAGGGGATACAAAAAAATGTTTAATATCAGATACGCTTTTTTTTTAATTTTATTTATCTCTCATATTGCAGTCGCTGAGCAATCACCCTATGCAGTACTATCTGTTTCTAACCCTGAAATAAAAGTTCTTAGCTCAAATATTTTCAGCTGGTCCGACAGATCAAGGTATGTTTACGATGACGAAAGGTTAGGAGGTTTTCCTTTAAAAGAGAAATTTCAAACTGATATAAAAACTAAACTTAGCTCTAATGGATATGTATTTAGTGACAGTAAAGATAATGCATCAATGGTTATTGGATATGTAATTGCTCTTGAAAGCTCACTCAATGATATGGATATAAACAGTCTCTACGGAATAAACCCCGGGTATATAAATAAGAATAAAAATAAACTTGGAAATGAATATGAGAAGGGAACCATAATTATTGATATACTTGAAGCCCGTACTTACAGAAGCATATGGCGGGGGGCAATACAGGGTATGGCTGAATTTGGAATATCTGATAAAGAAAGGGAGAGAAGGCTAAAATCTGCAGTTGACAGGCTTTTAAGCGAATTTATAAAGATTTACGGACAGGGCAAATAATGGATGAATCTTTTTTCAGATAATATATATTTAGTTATAGACAAAAGAGCGGGGTAAAAATATGAAATATTTAATAATAATTTTAATGTTTGTTGCAGTAACATCATCATCCTGCAACAAAAAATTAGTAAGGGACAATCCCCGGGAACAGTACAGGCAGTGTTTGAGAGATAACGTAGACAATACAGAGAAGTGCGAAATGTACAGAGATTCATACCAGGAAAGACTAGATTCTCACAAAGATGCCTATCACCAGGGTGCAGGATCTGATAACTACTAATAGCCCTTATTATCATTTTTATATATTCTATGTATTATTACAACAATAATTAAGGTTAGTCTTAAATCCCGGAGGATATTATGAAATTATTTAGATTATTACTACTTTTCCCCTTATTATTAGTCTTCGCCTGCGATTCAGGGGGTGGAAATAAAAGCATATTTATTAACGGAGAAATACTTAATTTTGGTGAATTTGGAATTGTCGAGGTAGAGGTCAGGGAAGACGACAGGACCAGGGACTCGGCAGATGTTGAAGATGACGGATCATTTGAACTGAATTTTAATGCCGATTCCGGAACGGTTGACCTTAGGTTCATCGGAGAAGGTTTAACAATTATAAGGCCGAATTTCAGCGTGACAGATGACAGCGAAATTGACCTTGATGTGACCCTCCAGGCCAACCCCATCGATGTAATTATTAACAGCTGGATAGTAAATCAGGACCCTATCTCATTCAGGGGTGATGATATTATTATGTTTAATGATACAGAAGCTGAAATTGTAATTAACGGTGACGGTGATAACTGTATTCGTACAAGAGATGACAGCATTGTGGATTTCAGGGTAAAAAGCATCGATTTATCAAACTGTGACGAAGGAGTAAGGACCGAAAACTCAAGCTCAGTTGTTCTTTTTACGGATGAGGCCCTCACCATTTTTAGTGAAAGTAACGGAATAAGGTCCAGAGAAGAAAGCACAGTCAGTATTGGTCAGGTATTTAATTCCAACAATAACAGTGTTGAAGTAAGGTCTTTTGATGCAGATGGTGTTAATACATCAGGGACAGCGCAGGTGACTTTTACTCCCCAAAATAATAATTGCAGCATAAGAGGGGCCAACGAGGCAGTAAACGAAGGCTCAGACAGCACGGTTGATACAAATGGATGCACTCTTGTAGATGGTTAGTTATTTCTTAAAAGTTTAAGTCTTTCTAGTATATATACCAATAAGCCTGGCTACCATAAATGCAATAAAGAGCTGGCCTATTACGGCTTCAAGGACTGACATTATTCTTCCCGTGGGAGTTACAGTTGATATATCCCCGTACCCAAGGCTTGTGAGAGTTGTATAACTGAAATATATGATGTCATTAGAAGTCATTTCCCCTGTTACACCGCTTCCCTGAAATATTGACCCTGGAGAAATATGATTTATAAGCCCGTATATTGAGGCCCAAAGCAGTCCCAGGAGTAGGTATACACATACTGCACCATAAAGCGTGTTTTGAGTAATTTCCTTTGATTTTAGAATCATATCAAAGAGAGTGAGTGTTACATATAAAAAGAAAAAGAAACCAAGGAAAACGGTGTTAGTAGAGGTTAAAAATATCCAGTCAGATAAAAACCAGGGCAGCACAAGAATTATAAGAATATAAATAGTTCTTTTATTTGCCGAGGCTGCGTATACACCCGAAAAAATAACAATAATAGAAATAATATTAATTATGAGATATGCATATTTATAGTCCTGGAGGACAGCTGACAGGATTAATAGTATCAAAAGGGAAGACATAAAGTTAAACATTTTGAATTCCCTAATGGAGTATAAAACTATCTCATAAATCCCTTTTTCCGGTGGGTGGGTCATTTTAAACCTCTAATTATTCGAGCCTGCTTTTATTAACAAACCCAATAGCAAACTCTTCCATATATTTTGCATGGATCCTGTCTCCGACCTTCAAAGTATTGAAATTATGTACGGTAGAATCGGCCATAAAGGTAATTGTATGGCCCTTGTCTCCAACAACCGTTACTTTTCTTGTTGCAAGGTCTAGTGACTGAATTGTGCCTACGACTTCTACAGTTTCCATTGCTGTAGTCTGTGGTTTTTCTCCTTTCTTGCTGTTCTTTACACCCATGGCAACTGCTTCACCATCTTTTTCGTCTGGTTTGGCAAGGGTTATTGCAAGGCCGTATCCAATTTCAATATCGAGTATGTCGCCTTTTTCGATCTTATCAATCCCCTTGATCTCTTTCGGGATTTTTACGGTTTTGGTTTTACCGTTATTACCCTTGAGTGTTACTTTACGTTTCTTTTTATCAACTTTTACTACTTCTGCTGTCCATTGAAATCCGTCACCTACGGTAAATGTATTGTCCTTTCCCTGAGAAAATACGTATCCATAAGATAAAACAGATGCAATTAGTGCAATAAAAGCTATGTTCAATATTTTCATTTTTAATATCTCCGCCAAAATAAATAAAACCGGGGTGTTTTGTAATTAAAACCCCGGTTTTTTATATAAAAATATCTTTATTTTTCTTCAATGGCAATCGCAACGGCTTCACTGTATCTTGCGTGTACCTTGTCTCCTGTCTTGAGGTCATTAAAGTTTTTGACCTGCTCATCTGCAATAATGGTGACTGAGTTGCCTTTTGGGCCGGTAATAGTTACTTCACGTGTTTTTTTATCAATTGCTGTTATTTCTGCAAGTACGTCAATGCTGTCTACAGCAACCAGTTTAGGTTTTTCACCTGGCCTTGAAACCTGTATAGACCTGTTCACAGTATCATTTGGAAGTTCGCCCGGTTTTGCAAGAGCAAGAGCAAGTCCCCTTATCACTTCGATGGCAAGCGTATCGCCAACATCAACCTGGTCAAAGTTTTTGGCTTCTTCAGGTACTTCAATAGTTTCTACAGTCCCGTCTTCGCCTTTTAATGTTATGGTACGGTCCTTACGGTCAACTCCTATTACCTCGGCAGTTAAAACCGCTGCTTCACCCATTAGGATTGCTTCCCTTTTTTCTTCTTTGTCGGCTTGTGCACTAAAACTAAATGTTAATGCAATTAGTAAAACAAGTAATGCAGATAATAATGTTTTCATTAATTATCCCTCCAATATTAAATTTGCTATTATCTTACTAGTTATAAAGTAATTATCTATGAAAAAGTAGGAAGTAATTTAATATTATCAGTTTGCAGGACAGTTGAATTCTTTTAAATCATAAAGGGATGTCTCTCTGTGGTTGAAAAAAAAGACTGCTCTATTTCCATCTGTCCACCAGGGTTGTTCCATAAAGTTTATATGTGGATTGTCTTTTGTTGCAGGTACTATTGATTGGTCTACCCAGCCGAATTCTTCTACAAACTGTGAATAAAGAAGGTCCTGCACAAGATAGTTCCTTGCTTCGTCTATATCAGGGTCAATGGCATGCGCGGTCTTCCAGGTGGTTTTCCAGGTGAAGTAAGAACCTATGTCCCGGCTTATGGCACCAATCCAGATATTCTTTCCCTCGTATGTATAAGGAGTAAGCCATAGCCTTAAATGGTTTCTTTCATGTATAGTGGACCTTGCTTTCTGAAGACCAATGTCCTGGGGCCTGTTGTAAAAATAAAGAGAACTCATAGGTGAAGTCCTCCAGCGTTCGTGGGTAAAAAAAGATTTTGCGGCTCTCCAGGCTGAACCAATATTAATACTCTCGGTTACATCCCACCCCCGTCTTAAAAACGATGCAAAAATAGGTTCCGCTTCTCCAATTACGACAAAGTTAAGCGGGTCATTTTCCCCGGAACCATCTTTCTTTTGTGTGCAGCAGGGTATGCTGTTCAATGCTTCTTTTAATTCCCTGCAGGAACTTAAATCAACGAACTCATCTTCGCTGTAAATATTTTCAAAATCTACTTTTTGGTAATCAAGTTTTAAGCCTGGTATCTCCTGGTAAAAACTGAAGTTCTGAACATCTTCTTCACTGTAAAGAACTATATGAATATATTTCGCACCAGGGTCCCAGTTTGAATAAAAGAAACCTGATATTTCACTGCCTGGAGGTATCTGGCGAGTAATGGATTTTTCATTAACATAAGAATCAATTGCTTTATTCACATCCAGCGCAAAAGGAACATAACTCATTGTTGCAACTTCATTAGGAGTGAAATAATGAGAGTCAGAAAAAATCTTTAACAGATAATATGATTTGTCCGATTTGTTCCTGATATTAATCCAGAATGGCTGTATACCATCTGAAGCCAGGTCCAGACCGAAGACTTCCTCAATCTCGGAATCTGTTAAAACAGCAGTAGATACTTCGAGTTTGGCTTTATCTTTTGTCATAGTCCTGAGAATTATATTTGGGTAACCTGAAGGATCTTCAATTGGTTTGTATGAAGGGCAGCCGGGAGTTCCCTGTTCGCCGACGCTGCAGTATTTTTTACTGCATGTAATGAAATTAAAAGAAAATAATATTAATAGTGATATGAAAATTTTATGTTTCATTTTTATTCACCTGGTTTTGAATCTATCTTATTCTTGTAATAACGCCTGATATATTCATCAGGGAATTCCCAGTCATAGAAATCTATTTCTGATAATGTGTTAGGTGTATCATCGAAATGCAGGACCAGCACCATACCGTCTGACCACCACAACTGATTATTAATATTTTTATTGGGATTGTCGGGGCCGGAAGGTGCCTGCATCCCTATAAAGCCAATTTTATTTACACTTTGAGAAACTAATATATCTTCAGCTAAAAAAGCCCTTGTTTCATTAAGGTCAGGGTCAATTTTTTTTGTTAAAAAATCTTTTACCTTATCTACGTCAGTACCTATGTCCCTGGTTGTTGAACCAAGCCAGACATTTTTACCGTTAAATGTAATTGGTGTTAACCACATTCTCATTTCATTCCTCTGCCTCAGCGTACCCTTGTCTCTTTTTCTCGATTTTTGAAGGCTTACATCCTGGGTGCGGTCAAAGAAATAGTAATTGCCCATAGGGCTTGTTCTGAAAAGTGGTGATGAAAAATACTCTTTTTTATTAATCCTTTTCCACTTGTCAGAATAAGGTTCCGTAACGTCCCAACCTCTTCTTATTAATGCTGAAAATATGTCTTCATTATTTCCAATAAATATAAAATTTACCGGATATATATCATTCCCGTCCGGGCCAGACTTAATACAGCAATTTAGTTCCTTAATTGTCTGAATAAACTTATTCTCGGACGTACAGTCTGTTATTTCGTTTTCTGTATAGATGGTTGTAAAATCAATTTTTTCAAACTCTTCTTCTGAATCATCCAGGACAAGATAGAAAACAAATGTTTCAAATGTTGTATAACCGGCAAGCGTGATATTAATGTATTTTATTCCCGGGTCAAAATTTGTATAAACAAAACCTTCCCTGGTTTCACCGGGATTGATTCTTTTAAATTCAAAACCATAATTATTGAATCTATCACTAAGCTGCGGATGGACTTTTCCTCCGCCAAAGAGGCCCTGGTATAGATATGCCACTTCATTTGGTGCAAAATAATCAGGGTCCACCGAGATTGGTAAAAATGCATAACTTTCATCTGAATTATTAGTAATGCTTATCCATACGGGCTGTATCCCTTTCCTGGATAGATCAACACCAAAAATATCCTTGCTTTCAGTTTCTGTAAGAACAGAGGTTGTTACGGTGATATTGTCTTCGGTTTTAGTCTCTGAGTCAGTTAGGAAATCAACCTGATCAATAGGAATAGCTCGGTAGTCCTTAAAACCTCCGCCGCATGAGATAAGATAAATAAATATGAGTAATATGATATTTTTAAACATTATAATTAGTATCGGTTTTTCTATTTTTATCAGCTAATTAATATTATCCATAAATATGCTAAGACAAAATTTTTATATATTTTTTTTCTTTCCTAACTATATTCCTGATACACACAGTGGAATCATTTGCAGTTGAATATTTAAGTGATGAAATGACTCCACCTGATACGGTTGATAATATTGAAAGTCCTTTAGGCAATACTTTTAACATAGGGCCCACCAAAAAGCCCTTATTTCAAAATCTTAAAAAATCTCTTCAAAATTTACCTCCGTTTTTCAGGGATTCAAAGCTGAGTTTGAATTTAAGAAGTTATTATTTTTATAGAAACAACCGCACAGGAAATAACAGCACTGCATTTACAATAGGTGGTTCAATATCATTGGAATCCTGAAAACTTTTTAATCTGCTTTCAGTAGGCGGGGAAGCATTTACTTCACAAAAAATATATGCACCTGAGGATAAAGACGGGTCATTACTCCTAGCACGGGGAGGAAGGAATTACGGTCCTTGGAAGGGCCTATGGGAAATTAACTTATAAAGATAAAGTAAATCTGGTTTTTTACAGGCAGTACCTTGATACGCCTTATGTAAACAAACAGGATGACCGAATGATCCCAAATACATTCGAAGTTTATACACTTACATCTGACCTGGGGGTCGTCAAGTTTAGAGGTTGATATGTAGCGCGAATAAAAAGAAGGGATTCAAATGAATTTGTACCAATGTCGGAAATTGGTACTGTCAAAAATGTAGATAATGGTATGTATATAGCAGGTGCTGGTATTTATTTGTCAGAAGAGTTCGCAATAGGAGGTATTAACAATTTTGTATAAGATATAATAAATATATTTTATGCTGAATCCTATTTTGTTAAGGTTACAAACTCAGAGATAGGTATAAGACTTTCAGCCCAGCTAACAGACCAGAGAAGTGTAGGTGATGATCTTCTTGGTTCTGATTTTAGTACCCAGGTATATGGCAGACAAATTTCCGCAAGTTATTTTAATACAATATTGAGAATTGCTTGCTCATCTACTTCAAAGGATAGGGTAATTATAAGTCCCTACGGGGGGTATCCAGGATATATATCCCATATAATTGAAAATTTTAACCGGGCAGGCGAGAAAGCTTTCTTGGTCGGGTTTTCTCATGATTTTGATTTAGAAAATATTGATGGTTTGAGTTTTTTTACCAATTATGCTATTGGTTATGATGCGGTAAATTCGGGTGACGGGTCTTCTCTGCCAAACCAAAGAGAATTTGATATTACAGTTGATTACAGGCCTGAGAATACAAAGGCCAGGGGTTTATAGTTTAGAATAAGGTATGCAAATTTAAACATCAGCGGTGTGCAGAAATCAGTTAATGATGTTAGAATAATTTTAAATTACAATTTCCAGGCCCTGTCATATTAAATCACAATGGAACTCGACAGCCGACAGACATTAATTATAGCAATACTGGTCCTTTTTCTTGGGAAATGGCTTAACAAAAAAGTTAGCTTCCTGAGGGAATACAACATACCCGAACCTGTAACCGGTGGTGTAGTCGCCTCGTTGGTGGTAGGAATTTATTATTATTTATTAAGCAATGAAATTGTTTTTGAGACAGCTGACCGTGATACTTTTTTATTAATATTTTTTACTACCATTGGACTATCTGCACGTATTAGCACACTCCTTGAAGGGGGTAAGGCCCTCTTAATACTGATAATCTGTGCGGTTACATATCTTTTTCTTCAAAATTTTACAGGCCTTTTTGTTGCAGAATCATCCGGGCTTAGTCCTTATATCGGGCTTATTGGCGGATCAGTATCGTTAAGCGGGGGCCACGGGACCGCTATTGCCTGGTCTGGAATATTTATTAATGATTATGGTATTTTAAATGCTACAGAGATCGGTATAGCCTGTGCCACATTTGGACTTATACTCGGAGGCATTCTCGGTGGGCCAATTGCCAAATACCTTATAAATAGATATAGATTAAAGCCGAAAGTCCAGCAGGAACCTACCGTTGGTGTGAGTCATGATAAAGTCAGACTTAATATTGATTATTTCGGTGTATTAAATGCTTTATTAATTATTGCCATTGCACTTGGTATGGGTATACAACTTAATGAATTGGCATTGTATTTTGGTATAAAACTGCCAATGTTTGTCTCGTGCCTTTTTGCTGGTATTTTACTGACAAATACTGTCCCGTATTTTTTTAGAAATATCACATGGCCAACAGGTTCACCGTCCCTGGCCCTTATTGCTGATTTGTCCCTTGGGCTATTTCTTGCAATATCTCTTATGAGCCTTCAGTTATGGACTTTGATAGAACTTGCCGGTCCGATACTGATATTGCTTTTTTGTCAGGTATTGGTAATTACCCTTTTTGTAGTCTTTGTTGTATTCAGACTTCTTGGAAAAGATTATGATGCGGCAGTGATATCGGCTGGATATGCCGGAATGGGCCTTGGCGCTACTCCAACAGCTATAGCAAATATGACTGCGGTTACAAAAAAGTTCGGTAATTCGCCAAAAGCTTTTATAGTGGTCCCTCTTGTTGGTGCCTTCTTTGTTGATATATGCAATGCATTTATCATAAAATTTCTGATCAGTTTTATAAGTTAATAAAATCAACTTCAGATTATTTTCTTATATATTTTGCGGTAATAGTTAATATAATTATCCAATGCCGGTAAATTCTGTTATAGATTCCTCAATATTTGTTAAAAGTTCTGTCAAAGAACTGGTTGAAATCCAGGTAAACGGGAGTCTCGATCCATCTACAGTTGAACCAATGTGGCTGGAAACAGAAAAAATTATTAATAATACATCACCCCAAAAAGTAATTATTGATTGTTCAAAACTAATTAATGCTGATACACCCGGCATAAATTATTTCATAAAACTCCGCGATCTGGCAGCAGAGAGGAGTTTTGATTATGAATTAATATATCTTTCACCTGAATACCAAAAACTGATAAATCTTTTTGATGATTATGTAAATGAAAACCAGCCTGAAGAAAAAGACAATGAAGATCTTATAACAAGACTGGGCAAAGCAACTGTTGAGAGCTTTAGCAGTAGTTATGAAAGTGTAACTTTTATCGGTGAAGTAATGATCGGATTTTTCCGGTATTTCATAAATCCGTCAAAGATTCGATTTAAAGATATTCTTATTACCTCCGAGAAGCTGGGTGTTAATGCATTTTTTATTATTGCCCTGGTTAATTTCCTTGTTGGACTTGTTATAGCATTTCAGTCTGCAATACCTCTTTCAGAGTACGGCGGATCAATTTTTGTGGCAGACCTGCTTGTCCTTTCTGTTTTTAAGGAACTTGGGCCATTAATGACAGCGATTGTTGTAAATGGCCGTTCAAGTTCAGCTTTTGCAGCAGAGATCGGGACGATGAAGGTAAATGAAGAAATTGATGCACTTACAACAATGGGAATTAATAAAATCAGGTTCCTCGTTATGCCAAAATTTATTGCAACTCTGATAATGCTTCCCATATTAACAGTGTTCGGAATTTTATTTGCAATGCTTGGAGGTCTCGTAGTTATGATGTCACTCGGCTTTCCACCAATTACCTATCTCAATCAGATTACACTTGCAGCCACATATGTGGACCTTCTGGCAGGGCTTTTTAAAACGATATTTTTTGCACTGATAATTGCTGGGGTAGGCTGCCTTGAAGGCCTCAGAACAAAAAGCGGGGCTACCGCTGTCGGAGATTCAACAACAAAGGCAGTTGTAAAGGGAATAATTCTGATAGTAGTGGTCGATGGGATATTCGGTGTTGTTTATTATTATCTTGGAATATAAAAAATGGAAGATAAAAAACCAATAATTAAAGTCGAAAATTTTACTGCAGCTTTCGGCGATAATGTAGTGATCGATAATATAAGTTTTGATGTATTTGAGGGGGAGAGATTTATTGTCCTTGGGGGATCTGGCTGCGGCAAAAGCGTATTGCTAAAGCATATGATAGGACTTTATAAGCCGGCAACAGGCAGGATATTAATTGACGGCGATGATATGCATAAAGCAGATGAAGAAAAAAAGCTCGAAATACTTAAAAAAATTGGTGTTGCGTATCAAAGCGGGGCACTTTTCGGGTCTATGACTGTTCTTGAAAATGTAATGCTACCTCTTGAAGAGTTTACAGACCTTTCGGCGGGCTTTGCAGAGGAAGTTGCGAGGATGAAAATTAACCTTGTGGGACTTACGGGGTCAGAACATAAACTCCCATCGGAAATCAGCGGGGGTATGCAGAAAAGGGTAGCAGTAGCCAGGGCAATGGTCCTTGATCCAAAAATACTTTTTTTTGATGAACCAGGAGCAGGACTTGACCCGATTACCTCAGTCGAACTTGATGAACTTATATTAAATCTTTCGGAAAACTTAAATATCACATTTGTAGTTGTAACACACGAACTTATGAGCATTTATAAAATTGCAAATAGGGTTATAATGTTGGATAAGAGGGTGAAGAAAATAGTTGCTGAAGGCGACCCTTATGATTTAAGGGACAATTCCGATAACCCGTGGGTAAAGCAATTTTTTAACCGGGAAAGTGATACAGAATCTTAAAGGCACAGGATGGATACAAAATCATATTTTAAAGTAGGTCTGTTTGTAATACTCGGTCTATTACTGATCGTCACAGGTATAATTGTGTTTGGGGCCGGCAAATTCCTTAAGAAAAAGATTATTATAGAGTCCTATTTTAACCAGTCTGTACAGGGGCTTGAAATAGGTGCACCTTTAAAATTCCAGGGAGTACAGATAGGAAACGTAAGGGAAATAGGCTTTGTATTTAATGATTATGATACCCAACTAAGCTACGTGCTCGTTCGTTCCGAAATATTTCCTGATAAAATAGGCAGGTTAAAGCAGAGAGAAAATATTGACCTTGTTGTGAAAGAGCTTATTGAAAGGGGTTACCCTGCTTACAAGGGTAGCGAGGAAAAGGACACATTACAGTCAATTATAGATGCAGATATAGGCAAGGGTGCGCGTATTGAACTGTCTTCTCAGGGAATAACGGGCGTAGGGTTCTTAAATATTGTGTTTGTGGATCCCGAACAGAACCCGCCGCTGGTAATTGACTGGACACCTTATGATATCTATATCCCTTCTAAACCCGGGACTATTACACTCCTGACAAAAGCTATAGAAGATGTAAGCAGGGCTTTAATAGATATCAACTTCAAGAAACTTGGTAAAAACCTTAATATTGCAGTCGCAAACCTGTCTAAAGTAAATTTCAAGGAAATGGAAGATAAACTTCAGAATGTTTTATCTACAATGGAACAGACTGTTTCCACTCTAAATAAAACAACTAAAGATATCAGAAGATTTGGGCTCTCAGAGCAAACCGAGATACAGTCCATAATCAGAGACATTAGGGGAATCTCGACTGACTTAAACGAGATGCTTAATACCGGCAAGCAGGACCCTGCCTGGATATTGTTTGGCGATCCCCCGCCAAGAATAAATTTTGGAGACACAAAAAGTGAATAGAATAATTCCCCTGTTCCTGATAGCCCTGTTAATTGGATGTTCCGGTTTAAAACGTCCATACCCTGAGAGGAATTACTTTACTTTTGATGTTGTAAATGAAATTACGGAAAACAGTGCTTCCGGTAAACATTATTTAAAGATAGAAAGGGCCGATGTCGACCATGCATATATGCACAGAGATTTTAACTACAGGGTAGGGCCGGATGAATTTATTTCGGATTATTACAACCAGTTTTACAGGCCGGTCGGGGCACTTATAAGTTCAGAAATATATAAATGGTTAAGCAATACCGGTCTTTTCAAAGATGTACTCCCTGTTAATACATTACTTGATGCAAAGTACCTTCTTGATTCCAAAGTAATTGATATATATGGAGACTATTCTAATCCCGCTGACCCGAAGGCAGTTTTGAATATGCAGTTTTTTCTAATAGATGATTCCACGGATACAGCTGAACTAGTATACTCAAATGTTTATAACCAGAGTGTATCAATTTCAAGCAGGACACCGGGAGCATTGGTAGACGGGTGGAACGAAGCGCTTAAGAATATTTTAAAACAGTATGAAACAGATTTAGGCAACATAAATAATCTATAATTTTAATTAATAAAACATGGTCAGTTATTTAAAAGAATTCTTTAAACTGGAAGCCTCCGGTGCATTATTGCTTTTGGCCGGCACTATTCTCGGACTTGTGTTTGCGAATACAGGTCTTGTTGTATTTTACAACTATTTCCTTGATGTGCCTGTAGCTGTCCAGGTGGGTAAGCTTGAAATTGCAAAGCCTCTTCTTCTCTGGATTAATGACGGCCTTATGGCAATTTTCTTTTTCCTTATTGGCCTGGAGCTAAAAAGAGAATTTCTGGAAGGAGAACTTTCAAACCCTTCACAGATTGTAATGCCGTTGCTAGGAGCAGTCGGCGGAATGTTAGTCCCTGCATTGATCTTTGTCTATTTTAACATTAATGACAGTGTTGGTATCAAGGGCTGGGCCATCCCCGCGGCAACCGACATTGCATTTGCCCTTGGTGTGATAACAGTATTTGGTACCCGGGCACCTATTTCACTAAAGATATTCCTGACATCACTTGCAATATTTGATGATATCGGGGCAATCATAATTATTGCACTATTTTATAGTGCCAATATTTCAGTCTTTTCTTTAATCTGTGCAGCAATTTTAATAATTTCACTCTTTGTCCTTAGTAAAAGAGGGGTAAAAAGCCTTACGCCATACATTGTGATAGGCGTAATACTCTGGGTGGCTGTACTAAAATCAGGTGTTCATGCAACGCTTGCGGGAGTAGTGCTGGCATTTTTTATACCTATGTATGACCACAGCAATAAAAAAGACGAAGCACATTCACCGCTTGTAAAACTTGAACATGATCTCCACCCAACAGTTGCCTATTTTATACTTCCAATATTCGCTTTTGCCAATGCGGGAGTATCATTTTCGGGTATTACCCTAAAATCTTTAATTGACCCGATTCCAATTGGTATAGCGGCAGGACTTATTTTTGGTAAGCAGATAGGTATATTCGGCTTTTCCTATATTGGAAATAAACTCGGAATTGCAAAAATGCCGGAAGGCGCAGACTGGCTCAGTATTTACGGTGTATCTGCATTATGCGGGATAGGTTTTACGATGAGCCTTTTTATTTCATCACTCGCATATGAAAATGAAGGGACAGACTATATTGAAGAAAGCAGGATAGGTATCCTGCTCGGATCAGTTATTGCTGCAGCAATTGGTTATTTTATTCTTATTATTGCCCTTAAGAGAAAATCCTGAAAATCTATATATGGGCGCAGCTTCCAAATATCACAAATGCAGAATCATTAGAGTTTGCTGATAGTACCATCTGGCCGGTACCTTTTACGATTGTTATAACCCAGCCAAATTTATCGGGGTGGTTTTCACTTTCAGGTTCTGCACCGCTGAGAGTAATGAGGTCATCAATTATTTCCACTCTTTCTATCTGAGTACTTTTCTTTGAATGCGAGTTGGTAGCACTTGTTATAGTGCTGTTTGCTATGTCAATATTTAGAAATGTTGGCACATTGGCCGCAAAAGGGTTTACAGTCTCACACCCGCCCCATGCGACACATTCATTTACCGAGTTGACAGAACATATCATTGGTTTAACACCGCTCATATCTTCGGAATGTGATACTGAATAGGTTAGTAGGGTTAAAAAAGCAGTGATTGTTAGCAATTTTAAAGTTTTCATCTATTATCTCCTTAGTTTACTGTATATCCTCTTCCCTGAAGACATGCCTTGTAAGCCCTGTCATAGTCTGTTCTCTTTGCTGCGTATTCCCTGGACTGCTGTTCATTGTATTGCCTTTGATACTGTTCTTTTTCTTTCTTTTCGTCGTATTTATTAAACCCGCCTACTATTGCACCAGATGAAGCTCCTATTGCGGCGCCTTTACCGGTGTTTCCGGTGATAGCGCCAATTACGGTACCAAGGATGGCTCCCTTGGCAGTACTTTCAATTATGCCGTCTTTACGGGAAGGCTGCCTCGGACCTGATCCGGAAGGATAGTAAGGGGCCGCGGGGTCAAAACCGGTTTGGTTTATGGCCCATGTGTTGCACTGGCTCATGTCCTTGTTCTTTTGGGCCTGGGACTGGCCTTTATTGGGATAAATATACATTTGCTGGGCATTTGATAGCCCGGTTAGTAATATTAATGTTAAGATAGAATATATTACAGGTTTAAGTAATTTCATTTACAGCTCCTTAAATGGTCGTTCTATAATTTAAATAATATTAACACAGGGTTTTTGTTTATTAAAGAATTTCTAAGATTGTTATATTAATGTTATTTAAATAAATATGCAAAAATATGAAGAAAAATATTAAAAACACGCTATTAGTAAGAATTGTTTATGTTTTTGATACGCAGCTGAATTCTTTAAAATGAATTTTATTTTAAAATTAGTAATATGTATTTAAGATTTAATACCTTAAGAAGAATCATTATAAATAATATGAGTAATTTTCTAAACCAAATAGCATTAAAGTTACTACTTCGTTTTAACGTATATCCAGCAAGAATGACAGTCAAATCTGAACTGCAATTATTAATAAATAAATTAAGGCCGGTATCTTGCGGAAAAGAGTTGATCAGATTAGGTCCGAAAAGAGATGGCGGGTACCTGGTGCCGGATGACCTTGAAGGAATCCATGCATGTTTTTCTGCTGGGATTGGCCACACATCCGGGTTTGAACTTGACTGTGCAAATATGGGTATGAATGTGTTCTTAGCAGATAATTCTGTGGAAGAACTGCCCGAATCACATGAACTCTTTAAGTTTACAAAAAAATATATTGCCGCAACAACGAAGGATGAATTTATAACTCTTGATTACTGGGTAGAATCGTCATTATCAGAATCATCAGATGAACTGTTACTGCAAATTGACATAGAAGGTTCAGAATATGAGGTTCTCTTATCCGCATCTGACCAGTTACTGAATCGTTTTAGAATTATAGTAGTTGAATTTCATAAACTTGACCAGTTGTGGAACAGGCCGTTCTTTAATTTAACATCCAGTGTATTTTATAAATTATTACAAACACACTGCTGTGTCCACATACACCCAAATAACTGTGATGGATCAATTAAAATTGGTCAACTGGAAATTCCACGAACAACAGAATTCACGTTTTTGCGCAATGACCGTGTGGAAAACCCTTCATTTATTAAAACTTTTCCACACCCTTTAGATATTGATAATGAAAAGAGAAAACCACCTCTTGTTTTGCCTGAATGCTGGTACTCGTAGTTAGGGTAGTAAAGTATTGTGGCCTAAACGACTTAAATAAATTTAGATTATAAGTTCTCAGAGTAATTAAAAATTAATGTTTCAATTATTAATCAACTTCAAGCTGTTTTCCCCTGGTTTCCGGAAATGCCATAACAATTATTGCAGCTACTATAGCAAAAAGGGAAACTGTAAACAGTGCATGCCCGAAGCCGTAAATACTTGCAATATAGCCTACCATTGGCGGTGCAAAGAATGATACACCTCTACCCATGTTGTAACTGAACCCCTGTGCAGTGCCCCTTGCGCGTGTTGGGAATATTTCTGAGAACAGTGCCCCGAACCCAGAATAGAAGCCTGTTCCGAAGAAACCTACAAACGGGCCAAGTATAATTACGTCCCTCAGACTGTCAGCCCGCCCAAATAGAAATACCATGACTGCCATACCTAAAAGGAATGAGATAAAAACAGGTTTTCTGCCAAAACGGTCACTTATATATCCAAACATATTACAGCCGATAAAAGCACCTATATTTACCGGTATAAGCCATATAAACCCTTTTGGGCCAAGGCCAACTCCGCCTTCTTCAACCGGCTGTGAAAGAAATTCCGGAATCCAGAAATAAAGTCCCCAGTATGCAATCATGCAGCAGCTGGTGAGCAGTACTGCAAGAACAGTGTATTTAATCAAATCAGGCCTGAATATCTGGCCAAGTGTAAATTCCTGGCCCTTTTTGCCAAGTTCACCTGCTGACCGCTTTTCAGCAGTTTTCTTCCATATTTCCGGTTCATTAAGATGACGCCTTATATAAAAAACCAGGAACGCAGGGACTATTCCAATAAGAAAAAGTACTCTCCATCCAAGGTTTACACCATCAAGTTCAATATTTATAAGAGGAATCTTATACATAGTACCTTCATGAAAATGAGGGATTGTAAGTGTTGCTAATATTGCTGCAAGGATGTACCCGATGGCCCATCCGCTCTGTACCATGCCTATGACTTTACCCCTGTGTTTTGCGGGCCATGCTTCAGCTACAAGAACTTCACCTGATGCCCATTCTCCTCCCATACCAATCCCGAGGAGTATTCGGCAGCCCAGTAAAAACATCCAGTCGGGTGAAAAGGCGCTTATTCCGGTCATAAGTGAATACAAAAGAATTGTATAAGTTAGGGCCCTTACCCTTCCTATATAGTCAGAGACAATACCAAAGAAAGCTCCTCCGAATGCTGAGGCAAGCAGGGTTGCTGAAAAAAGAAATGAAACCTGTGTTGCGCTGAGGCTAAATGACTTTGCTATACTTGATACCGCAAAAGCAAAGATAAGAAGGTCCATTGCATCAAGGGTCCAGCCGAGAAAAGCAGCATAAAAAGCTTTCCATTGCTGGGAATTGATTTCACTCATCCAGCCAAACATGCTCTCTGAACTACCTGATGGACTTCCGGAACCACCTAAAGGACTATTCCCTCCCGGTGCACTAAACTCTGAATTTCCGTTAGACATATCATTCCTCCTGGAACCTTCTTAATTCAATTATTCTAAAACATTTTTAATATTAATGTAAAGGGGATATTTGTAGAGTTTGTAATAGCATGAAAATTAATAACAGTCTTCAGGGTTCGATCCATACCTGGTTACAATAAAAAACTATCAACAAATAAAAGTTAATTTGTCCCCTTTATTTACTAAAACATCTAAAACATTAATATAGTTTGTTAATGAATAATCCTTTTGCCATAGTAATTACATCTTTACTGTCGGATACAGCTGCAATAAAGAAGTATTCTGAAAAATGTTCCGATACAAACAGTGAAATATTTGTTATTGGAGATAAAAAGAGCAAAAAATCAATAAGCTTTGACAACTGCAACTACTATTCTTTAAATAAGCAAAATAAACTTCCTTACAAGTACACATCAAAATGCCCGATAAACAACTATGCAAGAAAGAACATAGGATATTTAGAAGCGATCAGGTCCGGGTATGAAATAATTGTTGAAACTGATGATGATAATTATCCCAAAGAAAATTTCTGGAAGGAAAGGAATTTAAAACAGAGAGTCAGTGTTTTAAAAGGTAAAGGATGGATCAATATTTACTCCTACTTTTCAAATAAAAGAATCTGGCCAAGAGGTTTTCCTCCTGATATGCTCGGTGTAAAGAATCCTGTAATGAAGAAAGAAAGTACTGTTGAGATCTGCCCGATACAGCAGGGGCTTGTGGATTCTGATCCAGATGTGGATGCCATATACAGAATGACAATTGGAGAGGATGTAAAATTTTTTCTGAACCGCAGATTAACACTCAGAAAAAATTTATGGAGCCCGTTTAACAGCCAGAATACAACCTGGTTTAAAGTGGCATTTCCGCTTATGTATCTTCCATCCTACTGCAGTATCAGTCTTACCGATATATGGAGAAGCTTCATTGCACAAAGAATAGCATGGACATGCGGGTGGAAAATCCTTTTTCACAGCCCCAATGTATACCAGGAGCGAAACAAGCATGATCTGTTAACCGATTTTGAAGATGAATTGCCGGGCTATAAATTTAATAAAACCATAAGGACTTCTCTTGAAGATGTTGAACTAAAGGATGGTGTCGGGAATATCTATGATAATTTATTCAGTTGTTACGAGCTAATGGTAAAAAATAAATGGATAGGCAGTAAAGAATTAAAACTTTTGGAATTGTGGATAAATGACCTTGAATCTATATCTAATATTAAGACGCACTAGAAGATTATGATGATAGATGACGGTAAAAGTAAGGTAAATTGAGAAGATAAGAAGCGTTAAGTGATATCCTGAGTCCAGGAGAAATTCGGGTATTAAAATGAAATAATTTAAAAAACCTATTCTTTTGAGAATTTCTTCTCCTGTTCTTTATATTTTTTAAGCCCTATTAGTTCTTCATATTCTGCAAATGAAATCATATCTTTTATGCCAGTAGAAGTATTGTTAGATAACAAGTAGTTATAACTCATAGTTAAAGCATGTATTGAAGAAAATAGTCCCGTTAACGGGTATACAACAATCTTGAAACCAAGTTTTTCAAGCTCATTATGGCTCAGTAATGGGGTTTTTCCACCTTCTACCATGTTTGCAAACAGCCATTTTCCTTCAAACTCTTTTGCAATTATTTTCATATCTTCAAAAGAGCCCGGCGCCTCAATAAAGAGTATGTCTGCCCCGGCATCAAAATATTCATGGCCCCTTCTTAATGCTTCATCAAGTCCATAAACGGCGTATGAATCGGTCCTGGCGATAACAACTGCACTGAATTCCTGTGCTGCAGATATTGCGGCCCTCAATTTTTCCAAATACTCACCTGATTCTATGACCTGTTTACCGTCCATATGCCCGCACCGTTTGGGCCATACCTGGTCTTCAAGAATAAATCCCGCTGCTCCAAGGCGGCATACTTCTTTAACATTATTTATAACGTTCAGTGAATTGCCGTAACCCGTATCAAGGTCTGCAACCAAGGGGACTGATATTACATCAAGGATATTTCTTACTGCACATATCATTTCAGTTGAGGAGATAATGCCGTAGTCAGGTTTTCCATATGATGCTGCGGCGATACCAAAACCGCTTGTGAAAAGGCAATTGAAACCCGCTTTTTGAGCAGTAAGAGCACTGAGGCAGTCATATACACCGGGCAGTGTTATGGTGTTTTTGGCGTTTAATATTTCCCTTAGTTTATTCCCGCTGTTCATATATATTCTCCGGTTTTGGTAATAAATAAATTTTTTACTTTAAATTGAACTACAATTTATTCTATAATATTTACATATGGTTGAAATTAATACAGAAAAGCAAAAAAATTCTGTAGGGGGCCTGACCAGCGGGGATGTTGTAAAACTAATGAAGGCCCTTGAGGGGACAACTCTGAGTTTTGACCAGCTTTATTACTATGAGAACACAGGATTAATTGTCCCAAGCATTAAAAAAGCCCAGGGGAAAGGGGTACCAAGGCTCTATTCGGTTGAGGATTTTATATTACTCAGGTGGCTAGTCCAGATGAACAAAAGCGGGGTGCATGTAAGCCAGTTCAGGGAGATACTGGATATGCTGAGGACTAAACTGCCCGAAGTTGTGAAAAATCCTGAAAACTGGCTTCTTATAACAGATGGTAAATCTGTTAAATTTTTTGATAAGGTCTCATCCAGGACGTACGATATTATTGAAAACGCTGCACAGTGCCTTTTTGTATTCCCGGTCGGTAAAGTTGCGGAGCAGTCAGGTAAAGCAGCGTCTGACCTGAAATCGTAAAGAGCTGTAATCCTGATTATTTTACTAAAACATAATGGCTAAGTTTAATTATAACTACCTTATTATCGGCGGCGGCATTATCGGGAGTGCTATTGCATATTCTTTATCCAACAAATTAAATGCAGGTAAAAACAGTGTTAGTATAGGACTCCTGGATATTGATATGGAAGGGGGATTCTCATCAACTTTAAAAAATGCCGGCGGAGTAAGGGCAACATGGAGAAACGACGCCAATATTCAACTTTGTAAATACTCGATAGATTTTTATGAAAAAATAAGTGCACAGATAGATTTTAAGCAAAACGGGTATTACTGGCTTCACAATGAAAAATCATGGGAAGAGATAAATAATAACTATTCAAAATATGTTGATTACGGAATTGATATTGATTTATATGAAAAAGCAGAAATAACAAAACAGCTCCCTTTCGTTGACAACCTGGACGGTGTGGAAGGACTGTCTATATCAAGGAAAGCAGGTCTCCTTGACCATTATTCACTTAGGGAATATTACCGCAGGGCAGCTAAATTAAACGGTGTGCAGTTTATAGACAGGCAGTTTGTTACAGGTGCTGAAAAAAATGGTGCTTCAATAACCTCGGTACGGACTAATGATCTTGCTGATATATTTAAGAATGAGGGGGAAGATGGGATTAGAAAAGTTTTAAAAGGGGAAATATCTTTTGATGCTCATGACAATTTATTCGGCTGCGAAGTCCTTATTAATGCCTGCGGTGCCTGGGCACCTGAAATTTCAAAACATTACGGCTTTATAGATAATGATATTAAACCCAGAAGAAGACAGATTGAGCTGATAAGCTGTCCCGGGCTTGATCTCTCAGGATTCGGAATGATAATTGATACGAGTGATATTTATTTTCACAGTGAAGGGGACCTTGTTCTAGTCGGATATTCCAATCCTGACGAACCATACGGCGTAAACTTCAGGTTTGACTACTATGGCCTTGAAGAAAAGAGTCCGTTTATAGAACAGATATGGAAACCGCTCTGGAAGAGGATTAGCAGGTTTGAAAGATTAAAATTTGTCAGGGGATGGGCAGGGGTTTACGGAGAAACGCCTGATAAATCCGGGTATATGGGAAAGGTGAAGGGGCTTGATAATGTATATGAATGTGCGGGACATACGGGCAGGGGGGTTATGATTTCATACGGGCTTGCAGAAGCTTTTACCGATATGCTGGCAGGAGGAGACATAAGGGACGAACTAGGATATGCATACGATTTTCATAGAAGCCGGCCTTCGGGTGTCCTGCTGGAGCAGCTTCATTTATAGCTGAATACCGTTTTCCGGCAGTAAATTGTTGTCCAGATACAACCGGCCATTTTCATCAATTGAAAGCCTCTCTTTCGCAATTATTTCAAAAATCGCATGGGGCAGGGCAATCCATTCTGCGTTTTCACGAATATTTTTATCGAGTACCGAAATGTTTTGTTCGTTATAAGCCTCAAGAGGTATAGGTTCTGACTGCAGTATTGCACTGCCAAACCTTACATCTTTCCGGTCAATATATACCGTGCACCTTATATCTTTATCATTATTTCGGATTGCCTGCAGTGATGCAGGTATACCCTTTACAAGATAGTCCCTGGTAATATCCCCGGGGTACATATTGATCATTTTATTGCTGAAAGAATCATAAAACAGAGAACTGAATTTTCTCCTGTACCCGGCAAGTACAATTAAATCCGTATTTATATGTCCGGAAAGAAGATTAAGAACTTCCCTGTCATAAAGAATCCTTGATTCTTCATTATCCGGAGTTTGTCCAAGGTCTGAAAGAAAAGTTTTAGAGCTAAGAGTGTAAGTATTAAAACCGTAATTTTCTGCATTCTTAATACCGGGGCAATCCGGTACATTACTGAAAACAAAATTTATTGAAGTATCATTGATCTTATTGTCGACAAGATACCTGGCAATTGCATCAAAATTGGAACCTGTTCCGGATAAAAATATACCAATTGTCATTGGATCATTACTTTTTTTTCTAAAAACAGGGTCTATTTGCATTGAAATAATATGTAATTCATGAACTATATATAAATCATACTATGAGTAATTTAACACAAAGACTACTTACTGCAGCAATTGGAGTACCGGCAATATTTCTTTTACTTTACCTGGGTGGTATTCCGTTTCTCCTTTTTATACTCGGCATTATAGTTCTCGGTTCAGTTGAATATTTTGGTATAATCGAGCCTTTAAAGTATAAGCCAAATAAGTACTTAATTATAATTGGCTGTGTTTTAATTGGAATAGGGGCATATATCTGTTCCTTTATCTTAATGTTTTTATTTACAGTGGCCGTAATGGCTTATATGGTTACCAGGCTGAGGGAAGATGATTTTACACATGTTGTAAAAATGTTTGGTATGGCACTGTTCCCGCTCATATATTTTGGTTGGTTCTTAAGCCACGGGATAATGCTGAGAAATATTGGGGACAATATCGGTGTAATTAATTATTCTGTCAATACCCTCGACCTTAACAACCCCGGCTTTTTCTTTCTGGTCCTTGTTTTTGCGTGCACATTTATGAATGACACAGGCGCTTATTTTGCGGGTAAAACTCTGGGTAGTAAAAAGCTTTCACCTTCCATAAGCCCCGGAAAGACGGTTGAAGGCACTGTTGGCGGACTGGTAATATCTGTAGTTACAGCATTTGTATTTAACATTATTTTTTCATCACCACTGCCGTTTTTATGGGTAATTTTGTATGGAGTTTTAATTGGAGGGGCGGCCGTACTGGGTGACCTTGTGGAATCATCAATTAAAAGGGGAGGCGGTGTTAAGGATTCAGGAGGTATTGTCCCCGGCCACGGCGGTATCCTGGACAGGTTTGACAGTTTCTTTTTTGTATTTCCGGTAGCCTACTATCTCACAGTATTTTTCTACTATTTTAACGGGGCTGTTGTTTATTAGTCCGCCGTTAAAATGTCTTTAAGGCTCTTATTGCCGAGACTCCCGTAAATTGACGAATCTATGTTGCTCAAGACCAGGTCAACCTGGCTTAAGCTGCTTCGGGTTTCGTTAATGAATATTTCCGACTGTTCGTTTGTTCTCGATGCATTTATTATTTCTTCGAGACTGATTAGTTCGAGGTCTTTTGCGGGAATATATGTTGTAGGGGTATCTGCAGATTCCACCAGGAGGTTCTTTGCCGTAAGGTCTTTAATTGAACTGTATACAAATTCGTAGGGCATATTTGTGAGATTTACGATCTGGTCAAGTGATAAATTCCCTGATCCCTGGGAAAAATTCTTTCCAATGAGGAACATTACGGAAAGCGAGATTCTTTCTTTCAGTTTGGAGCTTATTTCCGAGGATTTAAGGTTAATCCCCGAATAATCTATTTTCTGGGCGCAGTAAGAAATCTGGGCCCCTAAGAGTACTATTAGCCAGCTTATGTACTGCCAGATCATAAAAAGAATAACAATTGCAAGGCTTGAATATATTGCAAAGTATTTAGCAGAGGAAGCTACGCCCTTTGCAAAAAGCTGGCTGCTTATCTGCCAGAATATTCCTGCAACTATCCCCCCGATTAATGCCGGGATTATCCTCACTTTTGTATTGGGTACTATTAAATAGATTATTGTGAATACGATTGATATAAGAAGGTAGGGCAGGACAGTTCCCCAGATAATTATTAATGCCCCAAAGGTTTTATAGTGGGAAAATTTATCAACAATGGTATTACTCGCAAGAGAAGCGGTAAGTCCAAGGATTACAAACATTATTATAGGCCCAAGTACAGTAAGGCTGATATAGTTTGTTAATCTTTTAAGAATCCCCCTCCCTCTATGGACTTTCCATATTACATTTATTGAGTCATCAATTTTTTTAATCATGGAAAATACAGTATAAATCAGTGTCAGGAGCCCGAGTGTCCCAAGGACACCTACTTTCATATTCCCAACAAATTCCAGTATTTTTGCAGATATCTGATTGCCCTGTTCACCGAGAGGCGCCAGGAAGTTCTGAAGAATTGGTTCAAGCTGATTGTTTACTACCCCAAATGACTGGAGTATTGAGAAGCTGAATGCTATTAGAGGTACAATTGATAAAAGTGTTGTGTAAACAAGACTTACCGCCCTTAACTGGAGTTCATTGCTCATAAGCTCCCGGACGGTAAAAGAGATCAGCCTGAGTGATTTAATTAATAAAATCTTAGGCTTGGTCAGCGTATTCAGGTCGATGTTCCAGAGGTCTTTCTTTAGAAAACCGATTATCTTTTTGATAAATCCGATCATAATTAAAAAATAGTTATATTAAAAATCGAAATTATAGAAAACGTCTGCACCTGAATTATCTCCCCCGATAACACTTTCCACGGAGAATGACCTGTTTATTTTGTATTCAACTTTAACCTTGTCTTCCGGTTCTGTTGATGCCCCGGCAAGTTCTGACGGAGTGCGTTCGTAACCGACATAGAGATTGTCATCAATATATGAACCAACCCTGACCTGGGGGTCTGCATAACCGCCTTCTTCACTTCCCTGGACGCTTAATACATCAAGACCAAAGCGGGGGGCAATAATGTCTGCTATCTCACCCATTGCAAGGTTTGATGCAAGTTCCTGAGACACATTTCTCTGGCTGCTGCCTAGGTTTGCGCTTGATGTACCGAATATCATTAAAGAAATAATGTCACTTTTATCCATCGGCGGGGAACTGGAAAGATTTAAATTCGGTTTTTCCGCAGTACCAATCAGATGAATAAATATGTCAGTGTCATGAATTTTATAAGTAGCTGTAAGGTCAACCTGGGGGTTAAACTCTGTAATTGAAGGGAAATTAATAAATCCTTTTTCAATGTTGAAGGACCTGCCAAAAGCAGTGTACTGACCCCTTTCGGTGTTTATGGTCCCGGATATAACCTGGTCCTGGCGGTAGTCCTTTATAATGGTAAGGTCTCCTTTGATCGAGACCCTGGCGCCCATACCGGTAAGCCATGTATTGCTCGGAATCTCTGTTTCGACATTCAATGCTACGTTCTCGGTATAGAAGTCCCGTTTATTGTCATTACCATTAGTGGAGGACTGTTCATCATTTAAATCGTCCACGTACTTAATATCACTGTACTTTTTCTGTTCATAGGTGTTTTTTACTTCGACCTTGAGGTTGTTCATAGTTATTTTGCCGTCAATATCCAGGTTGTCCTCAATGCCCAGAAGTTTTATGTCACCGGTTAGTTTTGTTGAAAAATTGGGATGTTTTACAAAGATGTTGTTTAATTTTGCATCTATATTGTAAACAAAGTTATGGAAGTCAGCTGATCCTGAAACGTCGGCAGTACCACTCTTGGCTTTGACAACGATATTCTCAAATTTTGTATAATTCTTAGAAATAACAATATCTGTATTTTCTATTTCAAGGATATTTAAGAGGGGAAGTGCAATTATTCCAAGATTCTGAATATTTACCGAACCGTCTAAATAAGGATCTAGTAAGGAACCGGAAAGTTTAAGGTCAGATGTTACATCTCCATAAAGCTGCTTGATATTACTGTTTAGAAAAATTAAGGGGGAAATATCAAAACTGTTTAGACTTACATCAAGGTTAAGTTTTGAATTTAGCAGCCTTCCAAAATCATAAAAATTGATACCGGAATAAATTTCACCACTGATAGTGCTATACGGTCTGTCCCCGTCACGTTCTTTGAAATCAATAAGGGTTTTACCGCTATTGCTTGTTATATTTATTAACAGGTCATCTGTATTGAACTGGTTTATCTGGAGATTCTCTGAGCTGAGACTGAAATTAAGTTTTGGATTTCTAAGGCTGCCTTTTACATCCAGATTAAGGTCTGTTTCACCCTTGAACTCTGTTTCATTCGACATCATGTCGGAAACAAGTGAACTATCAAGGTTTGTTAACGATGCCTGAAAATCACTGGAGCCGTTGTTATAATTAATTAAACCCGAAAGGTCAAAATTACTGTCTTCATTAGATAAGTAAAATTCCTGGAAATCTACTTTGTCAGGGCTCAGGACAATCCTGATCGGGTTAATATTAGAAACCTTCTGGTCGTCAAAGTGAAGGACAAGGCTGTCAGATTCAATAGTCTTTTTACTTTCCGTGTAGTTTAATATTGTAAATTCTGAAATTATGTTGTTGCTTGGGGTGAAATCACCGTCCAGGTTTACAATAAGATTTTCACCTTCGGTCTTTGTTTTGAGTTTGAGATTAACCAGGTCAATATTCTTAAATTCGAAATCACTGAATTTTGAATCGATATTGATTATTTTCTCTTTCCCGAAATCAATCAGTAAATTTGCCTTTCCTTCCGAAAAAAAGATTTCATCCTTGTAGCGGAAGTTTTTAAAACTGGCATCGGTATTAAGTACAGGGGAGTCAATGTTGCCGGTAAGAGTGCCCCTGGCTTCACCTCTTCCCGATATGGAAAGCGGTTCATAAAGGCCCGAAACGAACCTTAAATCCTTTGAATCCAGTACAAAATTAAGGTTTAAACCGCTTTCGTTGTTGCCCTTGCCATTCGCTTTAAGATTAAAAAAGTCTGAGTCAATATCCAGAGATTCTATGTTCAGAATTTTTTTCTGATAAGAAGAATTAATGTCTCCGCCCAATACATTGAAACCGTAAATTTTTGATCCGTTAAATTCACCCTTAATTGTTACATCTAGATTGTCCCCGGCATTTTCATACGGAACCATTCCCTCGGTTGTTAATACTGAGTTAAGCAGGACTGTTTCACTTACATTCGGGACAATTGAAGAAACGATAAAATTTTCTGTTTTATTGCTCAGGTCAAATTTCACATGGTCCCTGAATATTGAAACAAGCCCGCTGCTTTCAAGACTGCTCCCGTTTCTGCTAACTATCTTTATATCGGATATATCAATGTCTGTTGAAAAATCACTTCCACTTGTCCAGCTTCCGTTTATGTTAAAAGTTGAATCTGATTTCAGGCTGTCATCTATTATCATGTAATCGGGTTCGTTTTCTATTATTTCGAAAATGTGTTTTATAAGCAGGTCATTTACAGTTGCCTGAAAGTTAAACTGGTTAATACCCTGTTTGGAAAGGACCTTTGTGAGGTCAATAAACCCATCCAGGTTGGCCCGGCCGAAATCTGTGTTAACATCCCCGCTAAGTTTTACCCTGGTGCCGTTCATATTGATTTTATCAAGAGATGTCCAGACCCTTTCACCTTTTATATTCGAGTTTATAAAGCTAAGGTCAGCCTCGGCAACAATATTGTCAGTCTCGTACATTTTGCCGTTTGTTTTTATATAAAAATTTAATGTGCCAAGATTGTTTGGCTTGTATTCATCAACATAAAGGCTTACCCTGAATTCCGGCGACCCAAAATTGTTAACCGCCCCCTGGCCCTCAATATTGAACCCGTTTAGTACCGTATCAAGGTTTTTAAAAACTATGTTGTCCTTTGTGATAAGGGCTTCCATTCGTAGATTTCGTGCCTTCATGTCAAGTTTGTTAAAATCAGCATTAATGTCATCACTGATAAGGTTGAATTTTTTATAGAGACCTATAAGGTCAATCGAGAATGAAGACTCGTATACATTGAATTCAAGATAGTCATCCCGCGTATCATCCTGGACTGTAAGTATCAGGTCATCGATACAGGAGTTGTTAAGATAAAGATTTAAGAGCCCTTTGTTATCATCGTCTTTTTCATCTTTTTTATCTTTTTCCTTTATCCTGTCAAAATTCCAAACACCGGCGGGATTCCTGTAAAGGTTTATCTCCGTGCCGATGAGTTCAGTATTATTTAACGGGATGTCACCCCTCAGGAGTACAGACATTAAAAGCGGAAGAGAATACTCTGTTGAGAGTTTATCTATTTTTAGGAATGGCTTGTCATCCACTATTAATTCAATATCTTTGAAAGTGATATTTGAAATTATATTTCCTTCTATTGCGGAAAGTTTAAATTCCTGGTCTATAGACGAATTGACTGCAGTATTGATTGTGGAAACTAATATCTTCTTGAAATAACCGGTCTGGATAAATATATAAATTGATAAAACAAGTATTATTAGTAAAGATATAATAATAATTAATGATTTGTTAAGGATAGAATTCATAGTTAAAGTTGTTGCCGCAGCAAATTAATATCCGATGGTATTTAATATGCTACCTGAATTTAAATATATTTCCTGAAAATATAACTAAATTTTTTATAGTAAAGTTTCAGTAATCAAAAATTTACAATTAACCATTACAATCAAATGCAGGGTAATTAGTATAAAAATATTACAAAAAATCAAATAATTTCTGGAAAATAGACAATTGATCAATATTCTATTTAATTAGTCCTGCTGAAAATACAACTTATTTTGGAGAGCCATTAGATGTTCAAGTCAATAAAACAGTTATTTACATTAATATTAATTGCCCTGGTTATAGCCGTAATTATTATTCTTCTACCGACGTTCGAGTGGAGTTCACCCACTATAAATTTTCCAAATGACAGCGAATTTATAGGGTTAAAACCTTATGAAATTGAGGTTGAAGATAAGGGAAAGGGGCTTAAGAGCTTAAAGGTATATCTTGGAGATGAAAGCAATGAAATGCTCCTCATTGATAAAAATTACGAACACAACATAAACAAGGACATAGTCGAACTTGATATCAGGAAAAACAGCCCCCTTAAAGAAGGCAAGGTGAGATTAAAAGTAATAGCGCAGGACAATTCAAAGTTTAAATTTTTCAGGGGTAACAGGACTACTGTTGAAAAAGACCTGGTACTTGACCTTACACCACCAAAATTAAATGAACTGTCAACTGTTCAGTACCTGCAGCACGGTGGTTCGGGGTTTATGGTTTATAAATCTTCCAAGGACCTTGATACGAGTGGAATTAAGATTGGGGACTATTTCTTTCCCGGTTACAGCGGACATTTTAAAGACCCTTCGATCTACATTGTATTCTTTGCATACCCGTACGATCTTGATACAAATGAGGAGCTTAGTTTGTACGCCCGGGATAAAGCAGGGAACCAAAGAACACTTCCTCTTTTTTACCATCCTATAAATGCGAGTTACAGGGAAAGTACAATTAATATTGATGAAAAGTTTATTAACAGAAAGATGCTGCCCCTACTTGATGAAGACGTACAAGAGTCAGAATCAATGCTTAAGGGAATATTTTTAAAAGTTAATAATGAAATGAGGACCCAGAATAACAATCAAATAAAGGAAATAACAACTAATACAAATGATAAACTTCTATGGAATAACAGGTTTCTCCAGCTTTCGAATTCCAAAGTTGAAGCAAATTTCGCAGACCGCAGATCATATAAAGTCGAAGATGAAATAATCGATGAACAGTATCACCTCGGGTACGACCTGTCGGTAACAAAGAAATATCCAGTTGAAGCGGCAAACAGCGGGATCGTGGTTTTTACCGGGAATATTGGTATTTACGGGAATACCGTGATTGTTGATCATGGTATGGGCGTAATGACTCTGTACTCACATCTCAGCTCTATCTCGGTTAAAGATGGTGATGAGATAAAAAAAGGCGGGATTGTCGGGAAAACAGGGATTACTGGTCTTGCAGTGGGCGACCATCTTCACTTTGGAGTTTATGTTCATGGTGTACCAGTGAGGCCGCTTGAATGGTGGGACCAGAAGTGGATCAATGAAAAAGTCCTGAACAGAATAGAACAGGCTAAATCCGAGTACGGCGAATAGATTTGATTATATACGGCAAAAACCCGATTTTGGATATGCTTGAATATCTTCCTTCCCAGATAAGGGAAATATACATAAATAAAGACCTCCGAAAGAATAAAAACGACAGAGTTATTGAACTAGCCAGGAAAAACCGCATCAGGATTACGCCGCTTGCTAAGGCCGACCTGGACAAAAAAACCGGGAAATTAAACCACCAGGGCCTTGCTGCAGACGTGAATGACTTTCAGTACGAAGAGTTAGGAAGCCTTCTTAACCAAGATATAAGTTTTTATCTGATCCTTGACCATATAGAGGACCCACATAATCTGGGTGCTATTATCAGGACAGCTAATTTTTTCGGGGTAGGGGGCATAATAATTCCAAAAGACAGGGCCGCCGGCATAACACCAACTGTTGTGAAAACTTCATCCGGTGCCGCTATGACGGTACCAATATGCAAAGTAAGCAATATTGGAAACGCAATTAACGATCTTAAGAAAAATAATGTATGGATTGTTGGAGCAGATATCTCAGCCGAAAAGGATGTATCAGAAATTGATATTGCCAACCTCGAAATAGGGCTTGTAATCGGAAGCGAAGGGAAGGGATTAACAAAAGGTATAAAGAACCAGTGTGATTTCCTGGTTTCAATTACGAAGACAGGCAGGGTCGAATCTTTAAACGCTTCTGTTGCCGCCGGCATCTTAATTTACGAACTTCTCAATAATATGAATACCGGCAAATAAAAATTATATTTTATAAAGTTTTCTTAAAGCTTCTTCGTTTAAAACTTCAATATTAAGTTTTTCTGCTTTTTCCAGTTTTGTGCCAGGGTTGTCTCCTGCTAAAACATAGCTGGTTTTTTTAGATACAGAAGAAATTACTTTCCCCCCGTTTTGTTCTATAAGCTTCCTGGCTTCGTCACGTGACATTGACTCCAGTGTCCCTGTTATTACAAATGTCAGCCCGGAAAGTTTTTCGGTATTTAGTGATTTGTCGGGGTAAATGATTTTTATGCCGGACTTTAATAGTTTATCTAAAAGATTCCGGCTCCTCTGGTCAGAAAAGAATTTTACAACACTCTCGGCAATTTCAGGGCCCACGGTATTTATATCTATAAGTTCTTCATAACTGCTTTCTGATAGTTTGCTGAGACTATCGAACTGTTCCGATAGTACCTGTGCCATTCTTTCTCCAACGTGTTTTATACTAAGAGCGTTAATAAACCTTTGAAAAGGTACATTCTTGGAATTCTCAATTTCGTCTATTAAATTTGCAGCGGATTTTTCTGCAAATCTTTCAAGGTCAATTATTTTATCTTTTGTCAGGTAAAATACGTCTGCCAGATCATTAAATATCTTTTCTTCAATCAGCTGTTCAACAATTTTTTCACCAAGCCCTCCAATATCAAATGCTTTCCTGGATGCCAGGTGCTGTATTCTTCCCTTTAGCTGAGCAGGGCAATCAATGTTCGGGCAGTAGTAGTATGCATTGTCCTTTTCTGCCTCTGTATTACAAACAGGGCATTTCCCGGGCATTTTAAAAACCACTTCTTCACCCGTACGTTTTTCAATAATCGGTTTCACCACGTCCGGAATAACATCTCCTGCTCTTTGGACAAGTACCGTGTCGCCAATCCTGATATCTTTTGTCTTTATGGTATCGTCTGTGTGCAGTGAAGCACGTTTTACGGTAATCCCGGATATTAAAACCGGTTCAAGTTCGGCAACAGGTGTTAAAAGCCCGATCCTGCCAACCTGCACGGTAATGTCATTTATCGTGGTTGTGGCCTGGCGGGGTTTGAACTTATAGGCCATGCTCCACCTCGGATATTTAGCGGTGCTGCCGAGGCTTTTTTGAAGCTGGAGCGAATTTAGTTTTATCACAACACCGTCTACCTCATAGCCAAGTTCTTCCCTGATCTCTTCCATACTGTGATGATAAGTAATTGCCTCATCGATATTTCTGCAGATTTGTATTCTTTCTTCAATTTTAAATCCCCATTCTTTAAGTCTGGCAATAATGTCATACTCATTCTTAAAACCTGTACCCTGGACTTCGCCAACACCCCAGGCAAAAAAATCAAGAGGCCTACCGGCTGTTATCGCAGAATCCAGCTGCCTTAGTGCGCCTGAAGCGGCATTTCGGGGATTAGCGAACACGGGTTCCCCTTCATCTGCCAGCTGTTTGTTAAGGTTCTTAAATGACTGGATCGGATAAATTACTTCTCCCCTTACTTCAATCAGAGTAGGGACAGTTTTTGCAGACCTGAACTTTAACGGTATTGACCGTATTGTTTTTATATTGTTGGTAATTTCTTCGCCTGTCCTGCCGTTTCCCCTTGTTGCGGCATTTATGAGAATCCCGTCTTCATATGTTATTGAGGCCGAAACACCGTCAAATTTTGGTTGTCCGACGAATACAGGGTCTTCTTCTTTCTCAAGCAGCCTTTTTATTCTCTTGTCAAAATCGCGGGCCTCTTCTTCATTCATTACATTATCGATGCTCATCATAGGGACTATATGATTGAATGGAGTAAATCCCTCTGCAACAGTACCGCCAACCCTGTTTGACGGAGAGTCTGATGTATATAGTTCGGGAAATTGTTTTTCGAGTCTGATTAATTCCCTGAGGAGCTGGTCAAATTCAGAATCTGAGATTTGCGGGTTGTTCTCTACATAGTAAAGGTGGTTATGTTTTACAAGTTCGGTCCTTAATTCGGCAATCCTGGGTTTTGCCTGTTTTAGAGTAATATTCTCTTTCATTATTTAAAAGTGTTTAGCCAGTCCATTAATTTATTTTGGGAAAGTGTGTTTATCACATTATTTTTGACTGCACGGCCACGGCGCGCGGTACTTATGCCGTACCTCATATGGTCCAGCTGGTCAGTGTGGTGGGCATCGGTGGAAATTATCAGTTTTACACCACAATCAACAGCCATTCTTACATGTTCGTCTTTAAGGTCGAGTCTCATATACGAAGCGTTAATTTCAAGGGCTTTGCCGTATTTCTCCGCTGTTTCAATCACTGCATTTATATCCACGTTATAGGGGTTTCTTTCTCCTATTAATCTACCCGTTGGATGTCCAAGTGCGCATACATAAGGATTACTCAGGGCTTTGGTAATCCTCCGGGTCATTTCCTTTTCTTCCATTTTGAAACTGCTGTGTACGGAAGCAACTACCATATCAAGCTCTTTTAATATTTCATCCGGATAATCAAGTGAACCGTCGGGTTTTATGTCGACTTCCGAGCCAAAGATAATATTAATTCCGCTGATTGATTCATTAATATCAAGTAGCTCTTTTTTCTTTTCTTTAAGCCGGGCAATATCAAGTCCGTTTGCAATTCTTGAAGAGACTGAGTGGTCGGTAATTGCTATATACTGATAACCAAGTCCGGCTGCTGCTACGGTCATTTCTTTGATCGTAGATTTTCCATCACTCCATGTGCTGTGTGTATGAAGGTCGCCCTTAATATCATCAATTTCAATCAGTTCAGGTATATCAGAATTAACTGCAAGTTCTATTTCCTCAGATCCATTTCTCATCTCGGGAGGTACGTAGCTTATCTTCAGACTATTATAGATATCTTCCTGGCTTTTAAATGTTTCTTTATTAAAATTGCGGCCACTATTGCTGAACAGTTTTTTTATATTTTCTACATGTTCCCTGGAGCCGGTTGATATAAATTTATTTGTTATAAAATTATTTTCGGCGGTAAAGTCAATTTTGACAGGTATCCCGGACTCAAGATTAAATTCTGCAGACGAATTATCAGTTTTTATAGATTTACTGTTGATAAGGTTGAATTCTGAAATATGGTCCATTGTTTTATTTTTATTGCCGGTACTGACCACTAAACTGATTGATTCAACAGTCTCTTTCCCTCTTGCCAGTTCCCCGGCTATTTCTGCTTTGTTTACATTGGGGATTTCTAATAACTTTTTACAAAGAAATTCAGCGGAGGGTAAAGCTATGCCTAGGTTTATTTTATTCAGATAGGATTTAAAGAGCTTTATCCCTACCTTAAGTTCGTTTATTTTTTTTGTTCCAACCCCTTTTTGTTTTATAAACTCAGGATCGGAGATGACAACTTCAAGGTCTTTAATACTTTTTACATTAAACTCTTTAAAAAGGGTCTGGAGTAGTTTAGGTCCAATACCCTGGATATTTTTTATTCTTAGGAGTTCTTCCGGCACCCTGGATTTTAATTCATCGTAGTATTCAATGCGCCCTGTACTGATAAATTCATTAATTTTTTTTGCAAAGTCTTTTCCAATACCTTTAATGTCGGTAAGCTGACCTTCCTCCGCGATTTCTGCTAAATCACGGTCAAGAACCTTAATAGTGGCGGAAGCATTCTTATAAGCCCTTATTTTAAATGGGTTTTCACCCAGTATTTCAAGCATACTGCCAATATTGTTAAAAATATCAGCAATATTGGTGTTTGTGGCCATTAGATTTTAGTAGTTGATTGATGCGGTCTGGGTTTCTGAAGAATAGAGTTTTATTCCATCAAAGATACCCTGTGCAATCTTTGCTCTGTACTTTGAATTATTGAGTCGTTTTTCCTCTGTCGGGTTTGAAATAAAAGAAGTCTCAACAAGTATACTTGGGATGTCGGCACCGATTAATACAATAAATGGTGCTTTCTTTACACCCTTATTTTTAAAGGAACTGTATTTAGGGGCAACAGAAGAATAAATGGACTTCTGAACATAGTTCGCAAATTTTTCCGACTCGTCGATTTTTGAACTCAGGAGATATTTTTTAAGGATATCATCAAGGTCACTTACCCTTTTCTTGGTTGTGGCATTCTCCCTTGCCGCGACTTCCAGGCTTCTCTGGTTCTTTGTAAAGCTTAAGATATAAGATTCGGACCCTACAGCTTTCCTGTTTTTTGATGCATTACAATGGATAGATATAAAAAGGTCTGCGTTTCTTTTTTTCGCTATAGCTGTCCTCTCCTCAAGAGGGATAAACCTGTCAGTTGACCTCGTAAGGTATACGTTGTCAATGCCTATGGATTTTCCTTCTTTATCAAGGATTTTCTTTAACTCTTTTGCAATCTTTAGATTTATGTCTTTTTCTTTAACACCCTTGGGGCCTATTGCTCCGGGGTCATGGCCTCCGTGTCCCGGGTCAATAACAACTGTACGGATTTTTAGGCCGAGTGCCTGTCTCAGGCTGTCGACTTCACCGGTAGAAGGAGAGGACCTGGGCTTATATGTACTTTTGGGTTTGCCGGACCTTTTCTTGTCTTTTGCAAACAGCGTGTTTGGTTTTGACCCTTTACCTTCAATATCCATAACAATACGGTATGGGTTCTGAAGGGCGAAGACCTTATAGTCGTCAAAACTGTTGATGTAAAGCACAACCCTGGATTTGTCTTTTGTGTTCCTGCCAAACTTGATCTCTTCAAGAAGTCCCTGGGTAATTGGTTCGACATATAAATTGTTGTCGATTGCGGTATTGTTTATATCCACGAATAAACGGGGTGGTTTATCAATGCTTGGGTCTGCATTAAGAAGCCTGGAGGAGTATGTTGTGTCTTTATCAAGGTGTATAACAACCCTGGTGTAATCATTTGTAGACCAGTGCCTTATTTTTGTTATTTTAGGTTTGCCTGTGTCGGGATACCTGTATTTACTTTTTTCCTTGGCAGTTGGCTTATACTTTGCCAGCTCTTTTCTCTTTTTATTAGCAGCATTAGACATATCGTCCTGCGGAAGGTCTTCAATTATACGGTTGTATTCAATGTAAGCCTGCTTCTTGTCTCCCATTCTTTCATATATCCGGGCGATTCTTATCTGGGCATCGTCTGTGAGGTTGCTTAAAGGGAATGTCTCTACAAACTGGCGGGACGTATAAATGGCTTTCCGGTAATCGCTGTTGGAATTAAAACGGTTGCCGATCTCTTCATACATCTTTCCCGCAAGAAACAGTGAGTTAGGTGCTTTGCTGCTGTTAGGATATGATTCATAAACACTTCTAAAAGCCTGGGCAATGGTTTCCCATATTTCCTTGTCTTTAGCTTTGTCGGGGTTTACGGAGATATTACGGTATAAACTCAGCGATTCTTCATAGAGGACAGTTCCTCTGTCTTTAGCAAAAGTGCTAACATGAAAAAAAGGTATTAAACCAAAAATTATAAGTAAAACTATCCTATGCCTTCTAATTAGTTCCACCTTGACTGATTATTATATGTAGTTTTAAACTCATTGTAAATGGAAAAAGTTTAATATTTTAGTTTAAATATGTTTTGCAATGATTCTAAGTTAATGATAAGTTTCTTAAATTATGAAAGTTACAATGCTTGGATGTGCTACTTCAACAGGCGTACCGATAGTAGGGTGTAATTGTCCAGTTTGCCAATCTGACAATCCAAAAAATAAGAGAACAAGAAGCTCAATTTTTATCCAGAAAGACGATATTAACATTTTGGTCGACAGTTCTACCGATCTCCGGTTTCAGACATTAAGCAATAATATAACCAGAATAAATGCAGTTTTGTATACGCATTCTCATGCAGACCATACTCACGGCATAGATGACCTCAGGACTTTTAATTTTATAAACAGGATAGAAATAAGCTGTTTTGGCAACGAACTGACTGTAAATAACATAAAAGATAACTTTAAATACATTTTTGATGACATCCCCTCTGCAGGCGGAAAACCGCGCCTGGTTCTAAATACAGTTCAAAATAAGTTCAAATTTGAGAGTATTGAAATAACCCCGATTGATATCAACCATGCAAACTGGATAATTCTCGGTTATAGAATTGGTAATATGGCATATCTTACAGACTGCAGCGGAATTCCGCCGGTATCTGTAAAAAAGCTGCAGAATCTTGACCTCCTTATACTTGGCGCGTTAAGATACAGTCCCCATGCTGCTCACTTCAGTGTTGAACAGGCAGTTGAGGCTATTGAGATGATAAAACCAAAAAGAGCGGTCCTGACACATATGGGTCATGAGCTTGACTATGATATTCTAAAAAAGCAGCTGCCCAAGAACATAGCCCCGGGGTATGACGGAATGACAATAAATATTAAAGATTAGCGATTATAATGCAGAAACTTATAAAAAAACTTGTAAATAAGAACAGTAAAAAAATAGTGCTTTGTGTACTTGACGGGCTGGGGGGCCTCCCCAAAGACGGCAGGACAGAGCTTGAAGCCGCAGAAACCCCGAATATGGACCGGCTTGCTGATGTTTCCATATGCGGCCTGCATCTCCCGGTGGCAAGGGGTATTACACCCGGCAGCGGTGCAGCCCACCTTGGGCTGTTTGGTTATGACCCTCTTGAGAATGAAATAGGAAGAGGTGTACTTGAGGCACTTGGCCTGGGAATTGACCTCGGCCCAAATGATCTGGCTATAAGGGGAAATTTTGCAACGGTAGAATATGAAGGTGAAAAACCCGTTGTTACAGACAGAAGGGCAGGAAGAATCCCTACTGAAGAGAACAAAAGAATAATAGATAAACTTTCTGAAAATATTGATCAGATAGACGGCGTTAAGGCAGGTTTTTATCCGGGTATGGAGCACAGGTTTGTACTGAAACTAACTTTTCCCGAAAAAATACCTGCAGGAGGGGACAGTATTAATGATACAGACCCTCAGGAAACGGGAAAAATGCCGCTTACCGCACACGGTGAAAATAAACAGTCTGAACCTGTGGCCAAAGTACTTAATAAATTTATAAATCAAATTGCTGAAGTTATTAAAGATGAAAAAAAGGCAAATTATACCCTGCTTAGAGGGATTTCTGTTTACCCGCATTTAGACAGCTATGAAGAAGCATATGGCCTTAAGGCCGGATGTATTGCAACTTACCCTATGTACAGGGGTGTTGCCAAACTGGTCGGTATGGATGTACTTGAGGTTAGGGACAACTCTATTGCTAGTGAAGTAGAGACATTAAAAAGAGAGATAGAAAATTACGATTTTATCTATTTTCATGTGAAAAAAACGGACAGCTACGGCGAAGATGGTAATTTTGATGCCAAGGCCGGGGTAATAGAAGAGTTTGATGCACTTGTGCCGGAAATAATGTCTCTAAATCCGGATGTTTTCGTTGTTACCGGAGACCACTCTACGCCTTCAGCCATGATGGCTCACAGCTGGCACCCGGTACCGATAATGATAAATTCTTCCTATCCCAGATTAGGGTCAGCAAAAGGATTCGGTGAAACAGCATGTAACAGTGGATCACTTGGTATAATTAAATCTGTCGAGATTATGACGCTTCTGCTTGCCCATTCCGATAAATTAAAAAAATTCGGGGCATAACTATGGGAAAGCAAAACAACGTGCATCTTAGTCCATTTAAATTTATATTTCGATTAAAGTTTTAATAAACTCCTGAGGAAAGCAAAACAACGTGCATCTTAGTCCATTTAAATTTATATTTCGATTAAAGTTTTAATAAACTCCTGAGGAAAGCAAAACAACGTGCATCTTAGTCCATTTAAATTTATATTTCGATTAAAGTTTTAATAAACTCCTG
>CAJHZB010000005.1_pt1 | contig 71657 bp, 74 predicted proteins | sample 9198931 | NCBI WGS metagenome assembly CAJHZB01 (sample SAMEA7708346, study PRJEB35096) | sediment metagenome | biome: marine neritic benthic zone biome [ENVO:01000025]; feature: sediment [ENVO:00002007]; material: shallow marine sediment [ENVO:03000034] sea grass bed [ENVO_01000059] ... | reverse complement strand
TGGACCCAGCTAAGGTGACAAGGACTGCGATGCAGAATGCGGCAAGTGTTGCGGGGCTTCTACTAACAACGGAAGCGCTTGTTGGAGATGCAGCAGAGGATGACGGCGGAGCCGGAGCACCTGGGGGCATGGTACCAGGCGGCGGAATGCCGATGGGCGGAATGGGCGGCATGATGTAGGAGAGCCGCAAAGCCGTAAAAAAACAGAAAACAGACTGTAAAGCAAACAGCTTTACGGAAAAGTAACAAAAAAAGCGGGCTATTTAGCCCGCTTTTTTATTGCCTTATATAATTAAAGATATCGTAACTTCTATTTTTGTGATTTAAATTCCTGGAAAGATGCTACTTCAGCTTTGGAATCTGTTTCTTTCGAATGGTCAGAATTTTTCATAGCGGAGCTGCCGTTAAAAATACCCCCATTATCCACAACAAGCGACTGGACAGTAATGTCCCCTTCGATATTGCCGGTTTCTTTTACTTCAAGCGAATTGGCTTTTATTTTACCTTCTACTTTACCGTAAACAATTACTTTCGGAGAACTTACATCACCATGCACGTGGCCTTTTTCACCGATTATAAGACTTCCGTAAAGTTTTGCCTCACCTTTAAACGTACCGTCAATCCTGGCAGATGAAGTGGTTATGTTACCTTCAAATGATGCCCCCTCACCTACAAGTGTTGTAATCTGGTCCTTATTGCCTTTACCGCCTGCACCGGCGGAATCATTCTTTTTGCCAATCATTTTATTCACCCCATGGTTAAATAAGATTTCGGATTAATTCTTTTACCGTCTTTATAAACTTCGTAATGCAGATGAGGCCCGGTTGATCTTCCTGTTGACCCGACTTTACCTATAAGGTCCCCTGACTTTACCTTCTGACCTTTCTTTACATTTATCTTGGAAAGGTGGCCGTAAAGAGTTTTGTACCCGCTTTTATGCTGAATAACGATACATTTGCCGTAGCCTTTCCTCCAGCCCGCAGATTTTATTACGCCGTCTGCAGTAGTAATTACAGGTGTTCCTGTACCAGCGCTGAAATCAATCCCCGTATGCATCGCCTTTCTTTTATGAAACGGGTCTTTCCTGTAACCAAAATTGGAAGAGATTTTACCCATTGTAGGTTTCCCGAGAGGGTATGTAAAAAAAACATTACTTAAATCATCAATATCGTTGTTAATAGCATCCAGGTAGTCCTCGCTAAGCCTGCTTACAGGTACGTATTCGCCGCCTATGGAAAGCTGTTTTTTGATACCTTTCTTTTTTAACAGTTCCTGCATATCAATGAGTTTCTTCTCTACCTCGATAAGTCTTTCAGTTATTTTTTCTTCAAGTTCAGTATCTGAATCAAAGTTTGAACTGTTAATGGCAGTTTTTTTAATCTCGAACTCAAAAATAGGAAATTCAAAATCCATCACCGGCTCTTCAGTCACCTTTGCCTGCCGGACTTCTTCCTCAACATCAGCCTCATCTTCATAAACTTCACCTAAAGCTGACAAATCATTATGAGAACTGCTAAAGGCTGGCAAAAAGAAGGTGTTAAGTGAGTGGTTCTGGGAGATATAGATATAAAAAGATGAAACTGAAAAGAAAAAAATCGTGACAAATACCGCGAGGCCGTACTTTATCACATTGAGGTTTAGATCAAAATGTTTTGAAGGGTCCTTTCCTTTGGAGACCAGAACTATGCTTATATTGTTTTTATCATTCTTCTTCAACTTCCACCCCAACATGTGAAATAAAACAGAAAGAATTTAAGACATTATTGCATCAAAAATTCAAAATTGCAACAAAGAAATACCGGTAAAAAATAAATGAAGTAAAAAATCAAATTAAATCAGAAATATAGGAGTTGTCTGAAAATTCGTGGGGACGGGCCGTTTATTATAAAATGAGTTGTAATTAAAAATAATTCCTGTTTGCCGTGTAACCTATAAGTTGATGCCCAAAACTTTATCAAAGCTCTGCAAATTCAATTGCCCTTCGGTAGAACTTACTTTCAATATTAAATATTCTTTCAGCAATATCAGAAGCACGGCTAAATTCATCTGTTTTTAAATCAGTCTCACTTATTTGCTTAAGAAGCATCGAAAGCTCATTCCAGCATTTACCTGCCTCGTCCATAAGACCTGATAAACCACTCTCTTCAATAAATGGAAGAAATACGCTGATTTCATTAAGAAAGTCCCTGTACATCCACCTGAACGCTGCTCCGTCAACACCCCTTTTACTGATAATCTGGTAGGCAAACCTCGAACACCACTTCCAATCATCAAGGTTTTTCCAGTCGGGAAGTTCCCGTGCCCATTGATTAAGTACCTGAACACCGCTTTTGCCCCTTAAAGTTTCTGTACCGTTTAGCATATATTCGGCATTCATAACTATCGCTTTTACTGCTGCATTTTTAATATCCGTTGACATCTGACCTAATGAAACATCAATGTAATTATTAGTTAGAGGATAAGGCTGAAATTTAGAATTCCTGGCAAGTTTCATATTTTCGAAAGACACGGTTTTAATGTCTTCAAACGAAGTATCTGAAAGAAAAAATATTTCCTCCGAATCATCGTAGCCGCAGACAACTACAATATGTCCGGGAAAATGAGTATTTGAATCATAGTAATCAAGATAAAATATATCTGTCTGTATAAGTACAGGTATGCCGTTATCAATACTATCTATCAGGAAATTATGTGCATTTTCGACGTTATCATCATACTTCCAGTCATTTAATTCACGTCCGTAGTGTTTAAGGAAACCGGGCTCCATCCAGGGGCCCCTTACATGAATTGTGCGTGAAGGGCTCTTTGTGCTGTCAGAATAATAAAACCCCAGGCCACCGCCCAGGCCGAAACAAAGCTCTTCTGACATTTTATGGTTGTAATAATTCATCACATCTCGAAGTGCAACAGAACCGCAGTGCACTCCCGGGATATGTCTCCAGTTTTTTAATATTTTTTTCATCAGTTTTTTTCAAGTATTATTATAAGTCTTTAGTTATAATCATGTAAATATTTTATAAATACCGGGAGTAGTCAAATTGAAAAAATATTCTTTACTTTTTCTTGTCTTTTTTGCCCTTATTTTAGCAGGCTGTGATTCACTTGAAGACACGTTTGAAGATGATGTAGTAGACCCTGACAGCTTACTTACAATTGAAGATATCAACCAGCAAAACTATAACCTGAGAACTCCCGTGTATAACATACAGGTGGCAATTGATGATGATGTCGATCTACCGCAGGATGAAATACTTATGCTTATTGACCAGGAGGTTGCCGATTTTTTAAACTGCCAGTTTTTTGAAGGTGAAGACATTGGCTTCGATGATTTTATGCTCAGCAATAATGAAAATATTACTCCCCTTTCAGATTTAAGGCTGTTTATTGTCCCGTTTAATTTTGAGTGTAATGCTACAGGAAGATCAATTTGTGCAGGTATTTATTTTAGCAGCACTGATTCCATGGCAGTAGCAGAAGAAGGATTTGGCAGATGCGGTGACCTCCCGCTTCTAAAACACGAGGTAGCCCACAGGTACGGTATGCTGGGCGACCACAGCAATCAGGATGAATTTGCTGCATGCAGTGACCCCGAAGACTGTGGACTGATCGGGTTCCTGGACGATTTGGGGATCGGGGGATAATAATCCGGAATGAAATTAGGGACAAGCCGTAAAATATTCATATTAGTTCTTCTCTTGTCCTTTTCATTAAGCTGTTCCAAGCAGTACAAACCACCAAATCTTGGCGAACTCTATACAAGGTCTGCACAGGAATTCCATAAATACGGGAATCCGGTAATTGTAATTCCCGGCATACTTGGCTCCACACTTAAGGAAAAGAATACCGGACAGGTAGTATGGGGTGCTTTTGACCGTGATTTTGCTAACCCCGAAACCCCCGAAGGTGCAAGACTGATAGCTCTTCCCCTTGATATGCGGGAAAGCGGCAATGTAGTCCCCGACGGGGCGCTCGAAAGGGTAAAAATAAGCCTTCTCGGACTTCCTCTTCAGCTAAATGCATATGTAAATATTCTAAGCACTCTTGGTGCCGGAGGTTTCCGTGATGAATCATTCGGGATTGAAGATGTTGACTACGGGAGTGAGCATTTTACCTGCTTTCAGTTTGCCTATGACTGGCGTATGGATAACGTAGAAAACGCTAAAAGGCTGCATTCATTTATTCTGAATAAGAAAAAATTTGTCGAAAAGGAGCTTAAACAACGATACGGAATAAAGAGGGAAGTAAAGTTTGATATTGTTGCCCACTCAATGGGGGGACTGATAGCCAGGTACTATATGATGTACGGTGACAAAGACCTTGATGAAATAGCCGATATTGAAGGCCCCTCCTGGGACGGGGCAGAGTTTGTTGAAAAGGTAATACTTATCGGCACACCCAACGCTGGTTCTGTTACTGTTGTTGATGACCTTCTGCATGGAAAAGATATCGGGCCGTTTCTCCCCACCTACCAGTCTTCCATTATCGGCTCCATGCCTTCCGCTTACCAGCTTCTTACAAGGACAAGGCATAAAAATGTTGTTGATCAAAATGGTGATATAATGGACCTGTTTGATCCATCGATATGGAAGGAATATAGACTGGGGCTTATGAACCCGGACCAGGAAGATATTATTGAGATACTTCTGCCAGACATAAAGGACAAAGAGAAAAGAAAAGAAATTGCCTTTGAATACCTCACTTATTCACTCGACAGGGCCAAAAGGTTTCAGAACGCAATTGACATAAAATCAGACCCGCCTGATTCCGTAAAATTTTATTTAATGGCTGGTGATTCAGTCGCAACACCTTCAACATACGAGGTAAATACTGATACCGGTGAAATAAAAGAATTAGCCACAAGTCACGGGGACGGCACAGTTACACGTGCAAGTGCTGTTATGGACGAGAGGCTTGGTGATACGGAATGGACACCTTATATACAGTCTCCTATTAAGTGGACAAATGTTATGTTTTTGTTCTCAGACCACCTGGGTATTACCAGAGACCCAACATTTAGTGACAATATACTGTTTATCCTGCTTGAAAACCCGGCAAACTACGAAAGCCCTGAAGAGGGATAATCAAAAAGAATTAATCAATATACTGCGACCTGTCCTTCCTGAAGGCCACGCCTGCCGCAACTATCATTACATTAATAAAAAGCCATGAAGACAGTACAACTATTGTAGTTAATTTAAAAAATGACCTCGGGGTTATATAGTAACTCACATCCTGCCGTGACATTTTCCAAAAGTCGTTATTAAACAGAAGCGGGTGGAAGACATCCCGCCAGAAAGTCTTAAAGTTTGGAATGATTATAAAAAGGGCAAGAGCAATAATAATATTAATTATTGCAAACTTATAAAGCCTCATCCTGTCTTTTCTAAATAGAAAAAGCACACCAATTGATACCAGTGCAGCTACGGCCATTATATCAAAAATGTACCTCACTTCTTCCATATGTATTTTTTCATTTTTCCGCCATCCTGTTTTAAGCTCGCCGCGGTGGCTCAGAAATGAAGAAAGTTCATGGACGGCCTTTACCCTGAATTCTGTTTTCACTTTACTGCACCTCTCATTATTATCGCAGTTGTAGTTGATCCAGTAGGGGTTGTAAGCCACGAACAGAAAAGGCAGGTAAAATGTCAGGTAAAAAAGTGAAAAAAATACCAGGACATTTTTTATTAACTTTAAAATCATAATATATTTATAATATTAAAATATTTTTTTGCCAGAACTATTATTTATAAATAACATCACATCTTAAAACCAATGGGAAAACATTTAGAAGACATTTTAAGGGAAAGTAAAAAGGCAATGCTGATTGGTATCGGCGGAGGCGGTGATATTGTAGGCACTTTACCTACCGCCGGGCTGCTTGAACTATTTGGTATTGAATACGTCCTTGGCGGCCTTCCCTGGGAAAGGTCAGTTATAGACCCCGTACCCGGGCCAAGGAAATTTAACGAGATTGTTAATGCAGAAAAAATTAACGATGGCGTGTGGGTCTGTAAAAAAGATACTAAAACCGATACCGGCGTCCTTTTTGCGGAATCGGGCATATCAAAGGTGTTCGACGATAATACTCTGCTAGTTGATGCCACTGTCGGTGCTGAAAAAATTTCTAAGTACTTACTGGACGCGGCCAGAAAACTTGGTGTAGACCTTATTATTGGCATAGATGTAGGCGGTGATGCAATAGCCGTAGGAAAAGAAAAGGGCATCCTTAGCCCCCTTGCAGACTCTACCATGATAGCAGCACTTTATAATTTAAGAAATGAACTAAACACCTTCATGGGCATGTTTGGTTTTGGAAGTGACGGCGAGCTTACACTCGGGGAACTTGAAGACTCTCTTGCACTTATTGCAAAAAATAACGGTATTCTCGGAAGCTGGGGCATCACACGGAAAACACTGGAACTAATGAACCGGGTAATGGAAGTTGTACCGACTGAGGCAAGCAGGTCTCCTGTCAGGTACGCTGAGGGGAATTTTAAAAAAACCAGGATAAGAAGCGGCACGGTAACTGTTGAGCTCAACTTCTCCAGCACAAGTACAATCTATATTGATGTTGCCGTTATGTTTGAAAAAGTATCAGGCCTGGCGCGTGCGGTAGCTAATTCTAAGGATTTAATGGAGTCCAAAAAAATATTAAATAATATGGGTATAAGGACAGAGTTTGATATTGAAGAAGAAAGATACGGTAGCTAAATATTCTGATAAAGGTTCGATCTTATCTGGTCAAGCACCTTTCTTGAAAGCTCCTCGTTACCGAATGTACCTACCCTTATTGTAATTTCCGTGTAATCAACTTTTTTATACCTTACGGTGGTGTGTATTTTGTCCCCGTCAGGTGTTACTGCAATCACCTTTTCCCTGGCCATACTTTTTTCTGTTTTTTCAACAGCATAACCCAGCTGGTCCATTGCTTTAAATACCGCTTCAAGTGTTTCATCGTATCCTGTTCCTTCATGTGATGTAAGCTGTCCTTTTTCATAAACGACTGCCCCTACCCCAACAGCACCGCCTACAATAAATGCCGCGCATGAAGAAAGCAGGAATAAGACTGGTATAATTAAGAGTAATTTATAAAATTTCATTTGATTTCCTTGATAAATAATTAATTATTATAAGCTTAAATAATTGTGCGCCTGTCAATTTGAGTATACATATTAAACGATGAAGAACATTATATCCAAAAACAAACTATTATTCGCAATTATTATTGGAGCATTACTCGGCGGGGTCGTAGGATCGCTCTGGCCCCAGGTCGGGATCAAGTTTGAACTCGTCGGAAAACTGTTTCTTGATTTACTCAAGATGATAGTGCTCCCTCTTATCGTTGTATCAGTGACTCTTAGCATTATGAAAGTCGGGAACCTCGGTTCTCTCGGACTTAAAACACTTCTCTACTATACAGCTACAACAGCTATTGCCGTATTCATCGGGATCGTTGCTGTAACAATGATCCACCCGGGTGAAGGGTTAACATCTATCTCAGGCAATATTCCCGACATTTTAAAGGGCAAGGAGAATATGGGTGTTATTGATATCCTTACCAGTATCGTAAGCCCTAACCTCTTCAGCTCAGCAGCCAATTACCAGATACTGCCGTTAATTGTTGCATCCGTATTGTTCGGTATTGCTTTTGGAAAACTCGGTTCGGAAAACCAGATAATAGTTAATTTTCTCACAGTTGTGGACAAGGCAATAATGATGATTGTACACTGGATAATTTTCCTTACGCCTATCGGAATTTTCGGGCTTATCGCATACAGGATCGGTGCCGCAGGCGGCGGGAGCCAGCTCTGGAACCTGATCTCCGAAATAAGCAAATACTTTTTTACAGTCCTGGTCGGGCTTTTTATTCACGGGTTTATTATCCTCCCTGCAGTCCTGTATATAATTACAAAAAGAAACCCGCTAATGTATTTCAGGCATATGAGCAAAGCTCTCGTAACGGCGTTTTCCACCGCATCATCGGCTGCAACACTTCCTCTTACAATCACGAATGTCACAGAAGAGGCAAAGGTGACTGATAAGGTCGGCAGGTTTGTACTGCCCCTCGGTGCCACAATAAATATGGACGGCACTGCTCTTTACGAAGCAGTTGCTGTGATCTTTATTGCACAGAGCTACGGAATTGACCTTGCCGGCACAGAGCTTGTTATTGTGTTCATTACAGCAACCCTTGCTGCAATTGGCGCCGCGAGCATACCGCAGGCAGGACTTGTTACAATGGTTATAGTCCTTCAGTCAGTTGGGCTCCCGATGGAGGGCATCGGCCTTATACTGGCAGTAGACTGGCTTCTTGACCGCTTCAGGACCACTATTAACGTCTGGGGCGACAGTATCGGCGCAGCAGTAATAGATGAGCTTGAAAAAACCTGAATATCCTGAATCATTTATAGGTAAATAATATTTAGAACCTCAGTTTAATTATGCCCAGCATCTTTAATGAAATACTAAAACAGGTCTATTTGGATAACTCTGTTGAGAAATGGCTAATTGCTTTTGGGATAGCTGTAGCCCTGAGCATTATTCTCAACATTTTAAACCGCAGGCTTATCAAACATTTTAAAAGTTATGCCAACCGAACCCATACAGATTTTGATGACCTCCTGGTTGAACTGCTCAGAAAAACGAGTTTTGTCCTGATAATAGTATTTTCACTGCTCATTGGCTCTCTCTTCCTTGAAATCAATGATTTTATTCTGGGCATTAGAAAGCACCTGGTAATTATTGCCATAATCACCCAGCTTGGATTCTGGGCAGACGGGATAATCAGCTATTACATAAAGAAGAAGACACGTGATGAAGCATTCCAGACCGGCTCAAAGGTCACCCAGCTGAAGGCAATAGGGCTGCTGGTAAAAATACTTGTATGGATCATTGTTGTTATATTCATTATCAGCAACCTCGGTTTTAACGTTACTACACTTATTACAGGCCTTGGCATCGGCGGTATCGCAATTGCCCTTGCCCTTCAGAACGTCCTAGGGGATGTTATCGCTTCGCTATCTATCATTTTTGATAAACCTTTTGAAGTTGGGGATTTTATCGCAGTTGACAACCTCAGCGGCGATGTTGAAGATATAGGGCTTAAAACCACTAGGGTCAGGAGCCTTACAGGTGAGCAGCTTATATTTTCCAATAACGACCTTCTTAAAAGCAGGATAAAAAACTACAAGAGAATGGACCATAGGAGAATAGTTTTCGAACTTGGACTAATATATGAAACCCCTTATGAAAAACTGGAAAAAGTCCCGCAGCTCATTAAGGAAATAATAGATGAAGAACCCAAAACAAGGTTCGACAGGGCTCATTTTAAATCATACGGCGATTTTTCTCTCAATTATCAGATAGTATATTTTGTATTAAGCCGGAACTATACAGAGTACATGGATGCCCAGCAGAACATTAACCTTGCAATATTTAAGAAGTTCCAAGAAGAGGGAATAGAGTTTGCATATCCAACGCAGACACTAATTGTAGATAAAGAAGAGCCCGGCATTACAGGGGAGAACTAAATTGGCAAAAAAAGCATGGGGCGGAAGGTTTAAAAAACAGGTCAGCAAAATTGCTGAAGAGTTTTCCGAATCGGTAAGCTTTGACAAACGGCTTTACAAAGAAGACATCAAGGGAAGTATTGCCCATGTGAAAATGCTTTCGAAACAAAAAATTATCCCGGCCGGGGATGCAGATAAGATTATCAAGGGGCTTAACTCGGTCAGGAAAGAGATTGAAACCGGCAAATTCCCGTTCAGGGAAGAGCTTGAAGACATACACCTGAATATAGAAAGAAGGTTAATAGAAAAAATCGGTAAAGTCGGCGGCAAAATCCACACTGCCCGGAGCCGTAATGACCAGGTACTTGTTGACATAAGGCTTTATCTAAAAACCGAGTCTTCAGAAATTATAAAACTTATTAATAAGCTCTCAGCGCGTTTAGTGAACCTTGCTGAAAAAAATATAGATATTCAGCTCCCGCTGTACACACACATGCAGAGGGGACAGCCAGTTCTGCTAGCACACCATATGCTTGCATATTTCGAGATGTTTCAAAGGGACGGCGAGAGGTTTAAGGACTGCTTAAAAAGAATCGATGTTAATCCTCTTGGAAGCGGTGCCGGTGCCGGGACATCATTTCCCATTGACCGTGAATATACCGCGAAAGCGCTTGGCTTTAACGGCGTTTCAAAAAACAGCATTGATACTGTGAGCGACAGGGATTTTATAGCCGAGTTCATATTCTGCTGCTCATCGTTAATGATGCATTTTTCACGCCTTTCAGAAGAGCTTGTGCTGTGGTCATCAAAAGAGTTTGATTTTGCAGACCTTGGAGATGAGTTTACGACCGGGTCAAGCATCATGCCCCAGAAACGTAACCCCGACATGGCAGAGCTCACGAGGGGAAAAGTTGCCAGAGTATACGGATCGTTAAATTCCATAATGACTTTATTAAAAGGTCTTCCTCTTTCATATAACCGTGACCTCCAGGAAGACAAGGAACCTCTCTTTGATACTATAGATACGGTTAAATCCTGCCTCGAATTAAACACCGAGATGCTTAAAAAAATCCGTTTTAATAGGTCCGCAATGGAAAATGCCCTAAACGGCGGCTTTATAACAGCAACTGATATTGCAGACTACCTTACGCGAAAAGGGATGCCCTTCAGGGACGCTCATGAAGTATCAGGCAAAATCGTAAGCTATGCCGAAGATAAGGAAATAGAACTTGAAGACCTTGAATTTAAGGAAATAAAGAAATTCTCAAAACTGATTGAAGTGGACATCTTCGAGTACATTTCAGTCCGGGGATCAATTGAGAGCAGAAAATCCTACGGAGGCACTGCTACTGACAATGTCAGGAAGATGATCACCCAGGCAAAAAGAAAGCTTTAAAACCGTAATTAATTTTCTCTAAGGCCCTATAATGGACGGGGAAGCATGGATGCATTTTTCACACAAAATGGTACTCCTTTTGAAGATGGGATTTAAGCTATAAATTTTAATACTCAACCATTAATAACTCAGGAGCAGTGATCACAGGTCATTGCTCCTTTTTTTCTAACTATGTCACTTCAAAACAAATGCTAAATTAGTCTCTTCAAAATTATTTTTAGGTAGTGTTTACCAAACTATAATGAACCTAACTATGTCACTCTAAAACTATTACAGTCAAATTTATTTCAAACTTTTATTCAAACTGTAGAACTTCGTATGAATTAGAAAATAACAATATTTAAATTTTATTTAGATAATGTTTATTTCTGCAACATATGCTATTGAAATGGTTCGAAAATTGCATATAAATTAACTATTGCATATTAATACTATTGAACCATAGTTCAAAACTTGTCTTATTATGACAATTTATTACACAAACAGTAAATTTTAGGATTACATTTATATGTATAACGGATGAAAATAATCTCCGGGCTCAAATAATAAAATTGTGAAGAAGTCCACTAATAACTTTAGTAATTTAAATATTAAGAAAAATCTCGTACATTTTCCTGATTTAATATTCTTAATTGAAGAAGCAGGAAATATCCTTGATGTAAGGGATATAAGCGGCAAAGACTTAATTTGCCATTCCGATAAACTCCTGGGTTTAAAAATTCAGGACTGCAAGCAAAACGGTGTGGGGGATATCTTTGCCGAGGCCATAGAAGAAGTAAAGATAAAAAACAGCCTGGTAAGTTTTGAATATGAACTAAATTCTAAAAACAACATACTTAACTATTACGACTCGATAATAGTCCCGTCCGCAAATAATAATTTTATTATAGTTATAAGAAATATCACCGAAAAAAAGAAAATTTTTGATACTCTCATCTCTGCTGCCGGCAGTAAATCTGACATGGAGCACGTGTTTAAGCATTCAGTAGATTCTATTCACAAGAACCTGGACAACGCCGACAGTGTAGTAATCTATATGATTAAAGGAAACAAAGCTGTTGCCAAAGCTTACATGGGGTCGACCGAAGAATATATTGAAACGGCAGGTGTAATTGAAAAACCGCATGGTATTGTCTGGAAAACGATCCTCGAAGACAAAGTGTTTTACAGCCCGGACATAGAAAAAGATAAAATAATAGGTGAAGCCGGCAGAAAAATGGGTACCCAGTCCTACATATCATTCCCTATAAACTATGAAGGTTTGGCAGTCGGCAGTGTTATTGTCCACTCTTTTACCAAGAACGCTTTTGAACGGGTAGAAAGCAAAATAATAGATATTGTAAGGAAACAGGTTGAAGTCGCCTATAAAAACAAAAGACAAAGCATGGCGATAAAAGAAAGTGAAGAAAAATATAAAACCATTGTCGAACAATCAACTGACCTGATCATAGAAACAGATATGACCGGGACTTTTCTTTATGTAAGCCCAAATCATGAAGACATACTTGGCTATAAGCCCGAAGAATTAATTGGTAAAAGCGTATTTGATAATATCCACCCCGAAGACAGAGAAAATATTATTAATGAATCAAAAAGTTCTCTTACAGAAAAACTTACAGGAATCATTATTTTCAGATACCGTCATAAAAATGGTCAATGGAAATACCTGGAAAGCAAGGGAAGGCAGTACGAATCTGCCGACGGGCAGCTCAGATCGGTTATCACCTCTACAGATATTACGGAAAAGAGAAAGAAAGAAGAAGAAAGCTTAAGGATTGAAAAATTAGACTCGTTAGCTGTTTTGGCAGGAGGGATTGCCCACGATTTCAACAACCTCTTGTCAACAATATCAGGAAATATATATCTTGCATCTGAATACAAAGATAACGAGACATTCTGTAACGAAAGAATAGAAGAGGCAGACAAGGCAGTTACAAGAGCCTCAGATCTCACACAGCAGCTCCTGACATTTGCCAAGGGGGGCGCACCTGTAAGGAAAATGTCTTCACTAAGAGACGTATTAACTGATTCGACAGATTTTGCACTCCGTGGGTCGAATGTTAAAAGCGTATATTCAATAGAAGATAACCTTTTTGGAGCAGAAATAGATGTGGGCCAGATCAGTCAGGTAATCAACAACATCGTTATTAATGCTAAACAGTCCATGCCAGGCGGCGGGATCGTATTTGTCTCTGCTAGTAACAGGTCAAGTAAAGATTTAGACAATCCGGAACTTCAAGCCAATGAATATATCGAAATATCAATAAGCGATAATGGATGCGGAATTGATGAAGACCAGCTTACAAAAATATTTGATCCTTATTTCACAACTAAGGAAAAAGGAAGTGGCCTTGGTCTCGCAACAAGTCATTCAATTATTAAGAACCATGAAGGTATTATAAGGGTAGAATCAACAAAGGATGAGGGAACAACATTTACAATATATATTCCCGCGACTGATAAAGTTATATCCGAATCTAAAGATTTAGAGGCAACAGAGTTCAGGGGTGATGGAAAAATCCTTCTCATGGATGATGATTTTAATGTGAGGGATATGCTTATTCATATAATTGAAGGCATTGGTTTTGAAGTAGACAGTGCCTCTGAAGGTGAAGAAGCAGTTGAACTATTTAAGCAGTCACTAAATGACGGGAATAAATATGAGTTTGTTTTACTGGATCTGACAATACCCGGAGGTATGGGAGGGAAAGAAACAATAATGAGATTAAGGGAAATTGACCCTAATATTAAAGCAATTGCAACCAGCGGCTATTCTGAAGATTCAATACATACACACTACTCCGATTTCGGCTTTAACGGATTTATTGGTAAACCTTTCAAAGTAGCTGAATTTAAGAAATTAATAAAAAATGTACTTGAACAATAACTTACAATTTTTGACAATTGTGACAATTTCTTGTCTTTTAATGAAAAATGTAATATAATGTTTATTAAGGTGAATGGTATGATAAAACAAAATATTTTCTATATTTCTATAATTCTGTTTTCAGTATTAATATTTGGACCAGCTTCTTTTAGTCAGCATACAAAAGAACTGGGGATTGTTACAGTTGTAAAAGGTAAAGTAACTGTAACTAACAGTTCAGGAATAGAGGAAGTTAATGAAGGGTCCGTAGTTCTATTGGGTGATATTTTTGAGACCGGCGATGAATCAGGTGTGAAAATATTACTTGATGATGATTCCCTGCTATCTCTTGGTGATAATACTAAATACGAGTTTAATGAATTTATTTACACCCCTGAAAGCAGAGAATCTCTGTCAAATATCACTAAAGGCCAAATTCGTGCAATAATAAGAAAAGTTAAGGGTGATAATGCAGATATCAAATTCATTACACCAACCGCTTCCGCGGGAATTAAAGGTACTACACTGTTCATTGATGCAGATGAGAATATTTTTGCTGTAAAGGAAGGAATTGTAGCAGTTGAAGGTACCCAGGGTAAAACAAGTGAAGTACTTATCATGGCTAACCAATATACAAGAATTGTTAACGGCGAACCTATTAAACCGCGTCATATGTCAAATGAGCTTTGGCATAACTACCTGATGCGGACAGAAATTCCACAGAGCTTTAGTTCGAATACCGGTTCTATATCCAATATCAACCTTACAACACCGGCAGTTGCAAGGTTACCAATAAATGAGACGGATATGATAAACTCTGTTCCTGGTATTCCCCCGGTTAATCTTACTTCACCATTGGCAAACACAGCTCCGGTTACAATAATTATTAATTAGGGTAATACTTTGTTGTATTATTAATTTTGCCGACTGCAGGAATGGTAAAATTTCTTTTCGAATATAAAAACAGCAGTTCTGACTGTCTTGAAGCTTATAAAATTCAAACCCCTCTTACTGATTTCAGCATTATAAATGTATTAAATTTCTACATAAACATAGAAGTTAATTGGTTTGGATATGAACCGATTAAGTCGTTATTAGAAAGGATTTAATAAATAATAATATGGGTATCTACTTATTCTGTACAGAATGCAGGTAGTAGAGACTGGCCTCCATTACCGTTGCCGTTTCCATTTCCGTTGCCGTTTCCATTTCCATTGCCGTTGCCATTGCCGTTGCCATTTCCATTGCCGTTTCCATTACCGTTGCCGTTTCCATTACCGTTGCCGTTGCCGTTTCCGTTTCCATTATCATCGTCATCGTCACCATCATCGTCATCGTCACCGGATCCGCTATCTGGACATGGGCCAAGTGAATCACCATGATTAAGATGTGCAGCAACTGCTGCAGCTCCTACCTGTATGGTAATTGGGTTCCCAGGGTTACCAGGAGGAATGTGACATATTACAACCGGTGAGTTATTGCTGCTATCATCGTCGTCATCATCACCGGCTAGTGGTTCACCACCATCAGTGGAATCGTCATCATCGTCGCTTTCCTGGGGATTTTGAGGGTCCTGGCATATGCCGTTAATACATTCATTAATAAATGGGTCAAATTCATCACAGCTGGAAAGTTTACACTGCGGGTCTTCGCAATCAGTTAAGCCGTTAAAGTCATTATCTATTCCGTCAAAGCATATTTCTGAAACTAAATCGCATGAAATGACAATTGTGTTACCATCAAAATCTACATCAGCAACTGTAGTACCGGTGCAGATATTATTTCTTTCATCGTCTTTACCAAAAATCTGGAACACCCTGTTTTTTCCAACGGGTACGTTTAGAGTCATTGAACCGGACTGGGCATCAAATTCATCAAATATTTCAGGAATCCCTGGATTACCTCCGGATACCAGGACATCTACAACCATCACATCATTTAATGTTTCGTCTAAATCTCTTGCATTCTGGCCCTGTCCGCCGGGACATTTGATTGAAAGAGTAAGCCCCTTTTGTTCAGTGGTGAAGTCATCCCCCCCTGAATCACAGGAATATACAAAAAGAGATAAAGCTGCAATTAGAAAAATAGCTATTTTATAGTTTGAAAATTTACCCATCTTATTAAAACCCACCATAATTATATTACCATTTACAACAATATCAAACATTTTTTGTAATCACCATGCATTATTTGACCAATAAACATAATTTGTCATAAATAAAAATGATTACATATATATAAAACAGCTAATTTATTGAATATATTTCAAAAATACTAAGAAGGTTAAAACTATTTATTTTGATATATATATTTTTCCAGGACTTCACAAACCATACCCAGCTGCTCTTCACTTTCGGTTGAGCGCTTTTTAAGATCGACTAAAAAATTAGTAATATTGTTAAGTCTGCCGGCAAGGACCGTGGCAAGCTGCCATGATATATCGTCTGAATTAAAGATTGTTTCGGTAGTATTTGTAAATTCATAAAGCTTGGAAGGTGCGACAGTTTTTACCGAAGCCATATGAGGCAGGTCAAGCAAAACTGACATTTCACCAAAAATTGCGCCGGGATCTGACACGGAATTTATTACCATGTCACCTTTAATAATATCAACTTTTCCTTCAAGCAAGATGTACACATTGCCGGACTTGCTTCCTTCGGTCAGCAATAGTTCGCCTGATTTAAATAATTTTGGTTCAGAATCCTTACAATAATCAAGAATAGTCTGCAACTTTTGGCCCCATTTATACTAATTGATATTAAAAAATTATAATCTCAATTCGTTAATATCAGAACATTTTATTTACCTTATATTAATTATTATCATCAGCCATAAACTAAATTTAATATTCTACAAAAATAAAAAGCCTTAAAATAATTAAAAAAGCATAAAGATTAATCTCTATTTATCCGTTATCATGTGTAGGAAATTAAAACAACCGGGTGGATATCCAGGTTTAATAATAAAGAAATAATGATAGAAAGGAACCAAACTAAATACGAAGAAATTGCCAACAGTATCACGCACGGAATTTTCTTAATTGCCACAATTTTCGTGATGCCGCTTCTGGTCTCCAAGGCCATGTCAACCGGAAGTAATCATATTGTCACATCTACGGTAATATTTGCCGTGACCGTAATATTAGTCTACTTCATATCGACATTCTACCACGCAATGCCAAGAAGCAAGGTAAAAGAAAACCTCCGTATTGTTGACCACGGGGCAATCTATCTTCTGATAGCGGGCACTTACACACCTTTTGCGCTAAACGTAATCCAGGGCAGATGGGGATGGTTTTTGTTCTTTACTGAATGGATAATTGCAATAGTCGGAATTTTAATTTTATGGTTTACCGGCCTGAAATATAAAAGGCTTTCACTGCTGTTTTACCTGATAATGGGATGGTTAATTGTAATAGCAATAAAACCTTTATGGTTAAGCATGTCTGTTTGGGGAATCCTGCTGATATTCCTGGGAGGAATGTCGTATTCGCTAGGGGTGTTTTTTTACAGGGTAAGTCATTTAAACTTCAGGCATTTTATATGGCACCTATTTGTAATACTAGGCACTTCTTTCCATATTATCGCAGTCTATCTTTATGCAATTTAAGAACTATCTTCTTCTGCCGCTGCCGCGGTTGTTGCCTTTTCCTCTTCCTCTGCCTCTCCCGCCTCTTCTGTTGTCGGTGTTCTCAGTCCTCGGACGTGCTTCATTCACAACCAGCTTACGGCCGGCAAACTCGGTATCGTTTAATTCCTCTATAGCCCTTTGAGCATCTTCTTCTTTACCAAACTCTATAAAACCGAACCCTCTTTCATCCATAACACTCATGCTGATGACATCTCCGTACTGGGAAAACAGCTCCCCCAGCTGTGTATCTGTGACTGAATAATCAAGATTTCCTACATATAGATTCTTTCCCATTTTAAGACTCCTTTAACAGAATTTTAAACACCTAATTAAAGTGAAAGAAACAAGCACCCTAATGGTATCAGCCGGACGAAGATCTGAATACAACCTGCATAAGTATATAAATATCAGAAAGTAACTTTTTGAGGCAGTTACACAACTTTTCTAATAGTGATACTCAATTAAACCTTATACTATCGCTAATTATAAAATAAGTCAATTTAGCAAAATAATGTAAAATTTACGATTTAATTTTAAACAAAATTCAAATAATCGAGTTAATAATAGTTATAATTGATTACTTAAATTAAGGAGTTGAAGATGAGAAGATTTAAATATTTACTGCCATTATTATTGATTTTTATATTTACCATGAGTTCCTGCGATTCCGACAGCAGTGGCGGGGGAAATGGCCCTTTGCTGGGTGAAGAACCTGTTCCGGGCCCGGGCGGTCCGCTGGGCGGATCAGAATTTGACCTGGATACAGCAATTGAACTTATGTTTCTGAGCATTGAGGCGTACCAGATGCTTGCAGATTCTGAAGACGGCACTACTTTTACACTCCCTGATCCGTATACCCTTGTTATTCAGATTCTCACTCAGGAAAGTTTTACAAGTGAAGGATTCAGCGAGGAAGTACCAATAGCATTTATTGCAACTAAAGACGATAATATCTATGTTGTTTTCAGGGGTACAAAAACAATAAGTGAGTGGATAACAGATGCTGATTTCCCAATGGTCCCATATGTTGACCCCGGCGGCGGTATGACAGAAAAGGGCTTCACCGATTTTTATGAAGAATTCAGCGACTTGATTATAACTTCTGTTAAGATGTTAAAAGACCAGGGCAATTTTAATAACCTTTATATTACCGGCCACAGCCTTGGCGCAGCCCTTGCGGGAGTATCCGCACCGGACCTGTTAATGAAGACAGGTTTTGAAAACCCCATTGTTTATTCATTTGCGAGCCCCCGTGTTGGTGACTCAAATTATAAAACCTATTTTGATGCTTTTGGCTTAGACAGCTGGCGTGTATTTAATACAAATGACTTGGTGCCAATGCTGCCTCCGGAGCTTCTTGGCTACACACACGTAGATACCGGGTTTCCAATTACATTCGGACAGCCAATTGAAGACCCTCTGGATTTTTCAGTTATCGGAGAAGACCATGATTCATGCACCTATTACAACACACTCTGCGAAATGCTGACTACCGGGGAGACAGATATTATGGACTGCAAGTTACAGATTAAAGGGCTTGATGACTGTAATGAGAATTTATAAAAAATATTTCTATTAATGGTACCCTATTAAACATGTTCAGGAATATAAATAACAGGAACTCTGAATCAGGCAGTGTCTTAATAATATTACTTGTAATTATCCTGGTAATAGTTGCAGCAGGAGCCTTTTGGATATGGCAAAACCTGTATGCACAACCATTCCAGGCGGTTGAGCTGACCCAGCCCGAGAAAAAGATATTGGCACAAAAACTGAATGTACTGGAAAACTCGGCACGCAAACCCGGGGACCGGCAAAATAATCAGGGAGAAATTGATTACAGTGACGACATACTCAGGCCCGAAGCCTATTCCGAAAAAAATGCCAGCAGGGAAATATTTCTGACCGAAAGGGAGCTTAACTCATTTATAAAAGACCCGGGAATTGCCAAAAATGTAGCGGTTGACCTTTCCGACGACCAGCTGAGCGTTAAAATACGTATGCCTTTGGATGAAGATTTTCCAATACTTGGAGGGAAGACCATAAAGCTTCATATGGGTACAACTCTCGCATACAGTGATAATAACCTGGTAGTCATTATGAACGGCATCAGCGTTGGCGGGGTCCCAATCCCTTCTGCTTGGTGGGGTGGAATAAAGAACAAGAATCTGGTGTCATATTTCGGCGGCAACAATGGGTTTTGGGACACACTTTCAGCGGGCATATCAGATTTCAGAATTACAGATGGAAAGCTGTACGTTAAGTTAAAGGAATAAATTTCAAACTTAAAACGGAGAATAATATGAAAAGAATTCTGGTTCTTTTATTAGTATTTAGTATTTACTATTCGCCGGCTTTTGCACAGTTCAATACAGTCTCCTGTAGTGTTAATGAGATTATGGTCGAGACAAAAGATAAGGAAGATTGCAAGAAAATCGGGGGAGACGCTTTAATAAACTATATGTTTGTAATTAACTTTGATAACGGTTCCTATAAAAACGGGAAACTCAGGCTAAACGGCAACGGAACCAGCAATGTTATCTATTTTACAGACAGGCCCGAAAGGGAATCAGGCCATATGAGCGTTAAGAAATTTAAATCAATATGGTCAAAAGGGATAAACAGCTTTAGTTCAGACCCTCCCAATGCCACACTTTCCGCGATTATCAAGGGCATAGACTCAAACAGTATAATGGTTATATCAAATCCCGTAATCGATAAAAACTCAATCATATTCGATGTTGAAATTTCAGAAGGCACCCCGCCTGCATCGTTCAATACTGGCGGACTGTTTATTGACTCGCTTATACTTGGCGCCGGAATCAGATAGATAAGAGAATTATTCCATGGCAGACTCCAAATCAGAATGGATCGACATCAGCCTCACAATAAAATCCGGAAGGGTAGTCTGGCCGGGAGACCCCGAGGTTAAAGTATCAAAATTAATGCAGATGGAAAATGGAGATATCTGCAATACAAGGCACCTTAGCTGCCCTGTCCATGTTGGCACGCATATTGATGCGCCCCTTCATTTCATTGACGGTGGTGATGGAATTGAAACCCTTCCCCTGTCCTCGCTTGCCGGCAAGGCAAAGGTAATAGAAATACAGGATAGAATGAAAATACCGCTTAGCGAGATTAAAGACAGGGAAATCAAAAAAGGCGATATAATTTTATTTAAGACCATAAATTCAACTGAATTTTTACATAAAGCAGCATTTAATGAAAACTATGTTTACCTATCTACCGAAGCCGCCAGGTATTTAGTTTCCAAAAAAATCAGTACGGTCGGGATTGACTACTATTCAATAGCCGGTATCAATGACAATATTGTTGAATGCCATAATGTACTACTTGGCGCCGGGGTAACAGTTATAGAGGGGCTGGACCTTACCAAACTCGGTAACGGCGAATATGAATTTGTCTGCCTGCCCTTAAAGATAGAAGGGTCTGATGGTGCACCGGCAAGGGCAATAGCAAGAAAAATCTGATAATTTCTAAATATTCAGAAACCCAATAGGTGCAAGACCTGATCCGGTATCATAAAATCTTCCAATGTTTGGCAGTATTGTTGACAGCTCTGACCCCGTTACACCAAACCAAAGAGCGAGTTCGGCGAAGAACTGGTCAGTGGAAGTTGTGGGTATTAACACTCCCCTGCCTACATCAAGCGGGTTATCAAGCGCAAGTACCGGATAATTACCAAACAGCCTGCTTCCGTTAATGGGCCCTCCCATTACAAGCTGGTTACTCCCCCAGGCATGATCTGAGCCTTCACCGTTCGAAGTCAGGGTCCTTGCAAAGTCTGAGGTACTGAATGTTACGACATCATTTGTAAGCCCCATCTCCGTTAGTGCACCGTAAAACTCAGACAGCCCCCTGCTCACAATCGGCAGCATTATCTGCTGCTGCTGGATTGTATCATCATGATGGTCCCAACCCCCAAACACTATGAAAAACACCTGCCTTTTCTGCCCGATGCTTTCACGTGCATTAATTACATTGGCAATAAATTTCAGGTTATTGGAAAACTGGTTATCAGAGAATGGTGATGCAAGTGGTGTTACAACCATTAAGGCTTCCCTGAATGCCCTTTCAGCATCAAGTGATGTACGGAGTTTATTCGCGTAAGCCTGCTCAAAAATATTCCTGTATTCGAGGTTAAGCATACTGTCAATTGACTGGGTAAGGATCTGTTCAAAAGGCCCTCCCCCGTTATAACCGATTATACTGCTTGGCCCGCCTGACCCCACACTAAACTCAGTGGTCTGGCTGCCTGTCTGGAAAATATTAGTGCCTGATAGAGAAATGTTCATAGAAATATTGTTGTTTCCTATTAGGTTCTGAATAAGGTCATTCATCCTCCCGCCCCAACCTATACCTGTCCTTTTATCAGGTAGGCTGGTCTGCCACTGTTCGATCTGGTCTGCATGGGAAAAAAGCCCGAGAGGTAGAAGTTTTGTGCCGTTTTCAAATTCCTGCACATTCGTAACCGGCTCTATTAACGTCCCTACATTTGTTATAAATGACGCTGCGCCATCATTAAAAAGCTGCTGAAGCTCCGGCATACCCGGGTGAAGGCCAAACTCCCTGCCGTCACCGTCAATCTGGTTCAGGGGAAGGAGATCATTCTGGTTTAGCGCAAGGTCTCCCCTGGCCCCCTGGTACTCGGCATATTCGGTGTTACCCCTTGGAACGAGCATATTAAATGAATCGTTGCCCCCTGCAAGGAGTATACACACCATGGCCCTGTACTCATCGCCGATATTGGCAGCTGATGCGCTGTTAATAATTCCGAGATTAAGGAATGAGGAAAAGAAAGGCAGAGATCCCATCGCTGCACATGCACCGCAACCCTTTAAAAAACTTCTTCTGCTTATATTTTTTTTATTATTTTTTGCCATTGTTGTCCCCTTAATTTTGAACTACGTATTCCGGTGAAATCATAAACAGGTAAAGTGCTGCCTCTACCCTGAACTGCGGCTCTTCAAGCTGCGAAACTGCATCAGTTATTATCTGCTTCATCCCCTCTGACATTTGGCCGTAAGTAAGAATAAGATCAAGCCTGTCTACAAGAGCCGCCGGGTCGCCTGCCAGTGCCAGTTCATCACTAAAATCAAATACCGGCTGACTTACCGGGAAGAAAAAGAAATCCGGGTCCGGCAGGGAAAACAGCTCTTCCTCAAACAGCATAATAAACAACAGGTTTGGATAGTTTATTATTGTTGAGCTGGTCATTATCTGGAATTCAGGTGCAAACAGGCTGTTGTCGCCGATTATACCGTTGGGCCTGAAATCCGGCAGGAAGAAATTAAACACACTTGGTGAACTGCCTATATGCTGGTTAAGAAAGAACTGTGCTGTGTAGCCACCGTTATAGTAAAAATTATCCGGTGTTGTTGCATTGAACTGTCTCATAAGTGATACATACCTGACCCACGGTTCATGGAATTTACCAAATCCCGGATTATCGGCCTGTGAAAGCCCAGTTGCATTATCATCAAGCAGTATGGCACTGACAACTGCCCTTAGGTCACCGCGTACCCCGGTACCGTTATCGGCAAATACGTTTGCAACTCTCTGCACATAATCAGGAGAGGGGTTTGAGGTCACCAGTCTCTGAATAAGCTGTTTGCAGATAAAAGGGCCGGTATTCGGATGGTTAAAAAGATTATCAACAGCATCACTTATATCTTTGAGCCCGCTTTGTCCCCCCGGGAGTACCTGTCCGTTTAGAAGTGTTTTTTCTCCTGTATCGTGGAATTCCTCGATCATCACCATCGGGTCTATAAGGTTTATATATTCTTCTTCGCTCCTGGGCTCCTCGGATACAAGGCCTGTAAAGACCCTTGCGAATTCAGAAATATCACTGTTATCGTATGTAGGTATCGGGAAACCCATACTGTCAGTCTTTGCGGTCCCGTCAGGGTTAAGTTCATCAAGGCCTATCGATAAAAGCTGTTTTGATTCCCTTGCATAGTTTTCATCAGGAAACCTTCCCTTTTCAGGGTCGGCTTTTTTATTGTTCATATGATTCAGGTAGACACCCATTGCGGGGTGAAGTGTTACTTCATAAAGAAGGTCCCTGTAATTACCAAATGAGTTTTTTAGAAGAACATCATAAAAACTGGACATACCCTCGGGATGCCCGGCCAGGATATCAAGCCTGTCGGATACGACAAAAATTTCACTCAGTGCAAAAGCTACCCTTTGTCTTAATATATCGGGAGATGTCATTACCTGCTGCCACCAGCTGTAGCGCCTGAAGGCGAATTGGTCGACCCGGTCTGTATCGTTTACACGGCTCTTAAGGTCGAGAGTAAATGGCAGGTTAAATCCAATTGGCTGATCAAACTGCTCTTCAAGCCAGTTCCGTCTCCCTATCTCTGCAACTTTTACGATCTCTTCATAGTCAGCACCCAGTGTGGCCATTGATAGAAACCTTGAAGCTTCTTCCATGGAGATCGGCTCGAGTTCTTCCTCTTCTTCCATAGGTTCATCTTCGGGTTCTTCATCAGGCTGCTCCATATCTTCCATCGGCATTTCCTGCATACCGCCGTCATCATTGTTGTTTTCTGACTCGGACTCGCCGCAGCTGATAAATGAAAGGCTAAAAATGGTTATAAAAACTAAGAGAATATAGCTATTCTTATTAAGATAATTCATATTCACCCATCCAATCCTGAAAAATTTAATTACTAAAAAAGCTTATTTTATTTAACTATACTGATAATAGTTTCGGGGCAAACTGTTTTTTAATAAAGACTAAAAAACCTGCAAATTAAGCCTGGTTTGTTTAATTTTATTATTATTCAGTAAAAATACTTTTATGGAATATCACTGGCTTATTTATATCGCAAGTCTTACACTGGCCGGCCTTGGGTCCGGGTTTGCCTCAGGGCTTTTCGGGGTAGGAGGAGGTATTGTAAGAATCCCGATATTCCTTTTTCTTTGGCCGTATTTTGGTATTAATCCCGAGATTATTATGCATCTTGCCGCGGGCACCTCTCTCACACTTGCCGTTCCCTCCGCAATTATGGCTTCAAGGGCCCAGTACAGGGTAGGCAACCTTGATTTCAGATTCCTCAGAACATGGGTACCGGGACTGATAATAGGGGTGGTTTCCGGACTGGTAATTATGCGGTTTACATCAAGCAGGTTCCTTGAATCGGTATTCGCGGTTGTAATTATAATTGCTGCGGTACAAATGCTGTTTTTAAGCGACAGGTATCAACTCGGAAATGAAGTGCCAAAAGGTTACTTCAAAAGCTTTTTATCACTCCCGGTCGGCCTTTTATCCGTAATGATGGGTATCAGCGGGGGGACACTTACAACACCGCTCCTTACCGCATTCGGATACCCAATCCACAAATGTATTGCACTTGCGACTGCGGGTGGTCTTTTTATCAGTGTAATCGGTGCATCAGGATCTGTAATTAACGGATTGGGAAAAACGGTCCTTCCGGAATATACCCTGGGTTATATTGATATTATTGCAGTCGCAATTATGCTGCCAACAGTAATGATCGCGGCACCTTACGGCGTAAAGCTTGCAAACTATCTTAGCAAAAAAAGACTTAAAAGGGTATTTGCGGTCTTTATGATTGTTGTTGCTTTAGATATGATAAGAAACCTAATATAAGTTTGTTTAAATAATTTATTGTAATTTTTTCCTAACCTATACAAGAAGAGTAAATTTTGTTATAGTTTTGGAACAGTTTTAATCTCTTAAGGAGGGATTCGATGTCCAGAAAATCAAATATACTTGTATTATCTTTAGTTTTAATTACCTCGTTTTTACTTTTAAATACAAATTCATTTGCCGGAGCTACAGGGATGGAAATTCCAACCTACGTGCCAATTGAAAGCAACTGCTGTTTTCCACATGGCGGAGGCGGTAAATGTGAAGTATTTAAAGAAGGAAAAGATGGGGCATATGAATGCTGCAATGAGATTGATTTAAATCAGGGCTCACTTTGCATAGACCCTGATACACTTGACAGCAGTTTATATGACACAACAATCTGGGGTAGTGAAGATCCGGCCGGCTGTGATGACGGATTTTGTGAAAATACAGTTTGCCAAATAGATCCTTCATGCTGTATGGACGATCCCCGTTATGAAGAAAGTAGGTATATAGAAGGTGGTTGGGACCCGTTTTGTGCATTTCTCGCAAATGAATTTTGTGAAGTTTGTGGAGGTACACCATTAATTGACCTTGAAAAAGATTCTGATGGAGACCCATTTCAGCTCTACAGCTTTGTAGATCTCAGAGAAAGGGAATCCTTTGTACAGGTAACTAATGTCGATGCAGTAAACCCGGTAACTGTACATGTACAGATATTTGATGTGAGCAACAACTGTAATGAAAATAACTTTTTTGATGTGTACACACCTTCAGACACACACATTTATGATTTGAGAAACATTACTACTAATGATGGCAACCCATCAGGTGTAGTACTTCCTGATAACGCATACGGTATGGTAGTTGTTACGGTTGTAACCGGCGTTGGTGGACAAACTCTTGATAATTCTGTACTTGTTGGAAACTTCAGGATAATTGATAATTCTGGTTATGAATACAGAACTAACATGCTTGGTATCAGGTCACTACAAACCCAAAACGTTACAAATAACTACTTCAACTACAACATAAAAGGAAATGTAACACTTTCTGATGTTGTTGGTATTGGGGTAGATCAGAACGTTTCCGGCGGTGAAGTAACCGTAAGTCCACTGGACACATATGCTGCATTTGATATAGACATCTATAACACAAATGAAGTTCCATTCTCCTGCAGGGATATTATTTTTGCCTGTATAGACGATAACAGCCCGCTTGTAGAATCTTTACTTGAGCAGGTAGGTGTTGGTAGTGTTGCCAGCTTTGAATATGGTATAAACAATGCAATACCTCATTCTAAAGGCGGTGAACTGCTTTGTCCTGGTAACGTAATTAGCGATGGGTTAGTTGTACTAAGACCTGAGGATTTTGCACACGAAAACTTCGTTGGATATGTTGGACTTAATAATGGTAATGGAAGAGGAAGCATGGACTCATTCTGGTTTGACAACTTCTTCACAAGCCAGGGACTTCAAATTAATCCATAATATATTAAGAATAAAATCTAAAAGATTTATCAGAGGAAGTTCAGTTAAGTCTGGGCTTCCTCTTTTTTTATATCTTATCAGTAATCTCACCCGAAAAATATTTATTAATAATTACGGAAAGATCTTTCTTTAACTCATCATCAAACCTTTGAGAGATATTATCAAAAATCTCTTTTGAAATAAGCCCGAAACTATCAAGGACTTTAGGGTCAAAATGGCTCCCCCTACCCGCTTCAAGGATCTCCATAGTTTCCCTGTATGATAGAGGTTCTTTGTATGGCCTCCTGGAAGTAAGTGCATCAAAAACATCAGCTATAGCAAAAATCCTTGCCCTTATGGGAATATCTTCGCCTTTAAGTCCATGCCCGTAACCCGTGCCGTCAAATTTTTCATGGTGATAACCCACAATGTCTTTCGCATCGCCAAGCCAATCTGAGTTTTCAATTACTTCAACACCGTGGGAAACATGGGTCTTCATAATTTCATATTCATCATCTGTCAGCTTGCCGGGCTTTAAAAGAACATTGTCCCTTATCCCGATTTTTCCAACATCGTGAAGGAATGCGCCTTTTATTATACTTCTGATCTCATCATCAGGCAGTCCAAGCTGATTTGCAACCCTTACGGCAATTATTGTGACCCTGTAGTTATGCGCATCGGTGTCGCTGTCTCTTTTTGAAACAGCACTGCCAAGGACTTTTAAGGTCTCAAGATTTGACTCCAGAAGGTTCCCTGTTAGCCTTCCGAGTCTTTGAATCAGTCCTGAAATAACCGGATAAACAGCCGCAGTCGTTATAATTAAAATAAGAAAGGCAATCAGTAATGCCCTTAGAACTCTAAAAATAACTATCTTCCAGCCATCTGCTGAAATCCTGTAAACCCCTTCTGCCCTTGCAGCCAAATTACCTTTTGAATCCATCATCGGAAGCCCTGTGTAAATATAAGGAACTAGTCCTTCGAACCTGATATTATGTATATCGCTGTCCTGCGTAATTCGGTGTTTCTCAAAAAAACTGTCCAGGTGGCGCTGCTGGTATTTAATATCAACATCACTTTCTGCAAAATGTGCCAGCTCCTCTCCCTCAAGATTAAAAACCGAACCATAAATAAAACTCCCAAACTTATCGTGTGTACGGTATTTCCTGAACAGCTGAAGCTCTTTGTGCAGATTTTCAGAATTCATAGAGGCTGGGTTATCAAGAATATCCATCACCTGTGCGTTAAACCTGCCGACAGATTCAACTGCCTGGTCATTTGCCAGGTCCCTTATGTCAAAAAGCTGAAAAACCAGGACCAGAATAATTATTAATACTGAAATAATTACATAAGCAGCCGCAAGCCTTTTAAGTAGTATAGCTTTTATGGAATTTTCTAATGAATTTATATTACTCATCTATAATTATTATAATTACATAAATTAAACAATATTTTAATATTTATCCAGTAATGATGAGGTTTTTATTCCTGGGGTTTATAATTGTTGGAATAGTGGGTTTAAAATTCTCTTCATAACTAAATTTAAGTCCCTTCCATAAAATACTGTCGTATATATCAATAGGTAGAACAAACAGGAGGGTTAATTATGAAAATTGTAATAGCTATTGTAGTAATTCTGGCTTTGGCAGGATGGTTTCTTTTCAGGCCCGAAAGAATATTTATAGACAGTAAAGTAAATGAATCACTTCCTGAAGTTTCTGATACACAGTCCACCTCTGCCGAGGGTCCAATAACCTTATCAAGGGGCACATTTCACGGGGTTGCCCATGATGCAAGCGGGAATGCAGAGATTATTGAACTTTCCGATGGCAAAAAAATACTGCGGTTCACGGATTTTGAAGTATCCAATGGCCCTGACGTTGTTGTCTATCTCTCCTCGGTAAATGATGCAAACGATAATGACACAATTAAAAATTCAGATTTTATTTTAATAAGCCGGCTTAAAGGGAATATTGGCGACCAGAACTATGAAATACCAGGGGACATAGTACTCTCAAAGTATAATTCGGCTGTAATCTGGTGCAGACGTTTTGGGGTAAACTTTGCCGTGGCTCCGTTAAGCCAATAAAATTAGATTAACCTCTTATATTTTAATCACTTTTTAGGTATAATGCGCAATGTATAGTAGTTAAGTGCAGATTTAAAAAAAAAGAGTTATATAAAAATAGGAGAGCGACCAGGATGAAAAAATTACTTTTAATTCCTTTATTAATATTAACATTTACAATGGGGGCTGATTATGAAGTATTTGCAGGGGCCTCTGGCAGAACAGATTTTGACCCGCCCGAAACAGATAGCTCGGACGACACAATTACTTTCTTCTTCGACCTAAGGGAAAGGGAAACATTTATTCAGCTCACACATACCGATACGGATTTTGGGCCGGAGCCTTTTACGCCCGGAAGCAGTCTGACTATGCATATCCAGATTTTTGATGTGAGCAGCGGCGACTGCAATGAGAACAACTTTTTTGATGTCTATACACCAAATGATACTCACGTGTATAACATGAGAGACATTCAGACCAATGACGGTACACCATCGGGAGTTGTTCTTCCTGACGGTGCTTATGGATTTGTTATTGCACTGGTATTTGAAGATGACGGAACAATATTCAATGCTGCAGAAGTGTTAATTGGAAATTTAAGAATTCTTGACAATAATGGTTATGAGTACAGAACAAACGGCCAGAGTGAAAATGCATTTGACCCTGATGATCCTCCTCTCGAAAGAAGGGGATTTTTTAATTATAACACAATCGGCGGAGTTACATTGTCAGATATAGTCGGGTTGGTTTTTAATGATCAGGGTGACAATAATGGTGGTCCAGATGGTGAAGTTGTAGTAGCTAACGTGCTTGAAAACTTTGCAGTTGTCGATATTGACATCTTTGATCTTAATGAGGTCCCTTTCTCCTGCCGTGATGTGATCTTTTCATGTGTAAACGAAAACAGCCCCCTTCTAGAAGAACTTCTGGAAATTGCATCCGAGGAATCAAGTGGGTCAGCCAGTGTTGCAAGGTCCGAGTACGGAATAAATAATGCAATTCCTCATAGTAAGGGAGGTGAGCTTCTTTGCCCCGGCAACAATATTTCCGAGGGGTTTGTTAGGATGGAGATCGTAAATAACAATCAAAATGGTAATGAAAATCCAGATGATTTTGCTGTATGGGTCGGCCTCAATAATGGTAACGGCCGCGGCAGTATGGATGCAATCGTTATTGAGTCTATTGAAGACTTTGAAGATATTGAATAAAATTAATATATAAAAATAAATAATAGTAAAAAAGGGGATTAAATGGTCCCCTTTTTTATTGCCCTAGAAATTAATTCTTATAACTACAAAAGTTATTATTGTATAGTTTAATGACCAATTTCTTATGGAGATGAAGGATGCAATTAAAAAAATTAATCCTATTAAATTCAATTTTACTTTCAATATTTTTATTATTCCCTAACATTACTATTGCAGGCCCCGGCAGCGCTCTTCTTGTAACGCCTTCCACAGACACGAGTTATGCAACAAACCCGCCGGTAAACGGTACGGCATTGTTTTATTTTTTTGACCTTAGGGAAAGGGAATCATTTATTCAGTATACATACACTGATATGATGGGACTTGGTTCTAACGGACAGGCCCATGTACAGATATTTGATGTCAGCAACAACTGCAACGAAAATAATTTCTTCGATACCTTTACTCCATTTGATACTCACACATATAATATGAGAGATATTCAGACCAACGATGGCAACCCCTCGGGGGTAGTACTGCCAGACGGTGCATACGGTATTGTTGCAATATCCTTTTTTGTTAATGGGAATAATGTCTCATCCGCCATAGGAAACCTCAGGGTTGCGGATAATTCGGGATATGAATACAGGACAAATGCACAGATGATATTTAACCAGCAGTTTATATCAGAAGATTCCCAGTTTTACAGCTTTAACTATAACAGCAACGGCATATCACTTTCAGATATAGTTGGCGTGACCGCAAACCTCTTTCAGTTTGGACAGGTACCAATTGAATGGAATGCATCGGATATTACAAATTCATATTTCACCTTTGACATTGATATAATCGATAATAATGAGACCCTGTTTTCGTGCAGGGACGTTATATATTCCTGTGTTGACGAGGATAATCCGCTTCTTGAAGAACTCCTTGAAATAGGAGGCGCAAGTGTAGCCAGTTTTGAATATGGTATTAATAATGCTCTTCCTCATTCCCGGGGCGGTGAACTACTTTGCCCGGGCAACATTATCCCGGAAGGGATTGTAATTATGAGGCCGATGCCAAGAGTTATTAATTTTTCTGAAGCTACAAATTTTGCAGGTTTTGTAGGGCTTAATAACGGCAATGGCAGGGGAAGTATGGATTCACTCTGGACCGGAAACATTTTTCCTTTAAACCAATAATAATTTAGGTTATTAATTTTTAAGGGGATTATAATCATAATCCCCTTTTTTTATTGAGATTTCTCACCATTGTTCGAAATGACAAACTTTAAGTTAAGTACCAAAATTATTGGGACAATACTTCTAAATATAAATTTAATTCAACTATTGCGGCAATAATTTTTAAGGGCCATAATTATATGACTAAAATTAAAAACCCCATTACAAAGGATAAATTTGATGCGGCACTATTTGACCTTGACGGTGTAATAACAGATACTGCAAGGATGCATGCCGCCTGCTGGAAAGTTATGTTTAATACCTATCTGAAAAGGCGGGCTGAAATGCTGGGCGAAGAATTTATTTCCTTTGAGATTGATACTGATTATCTGAATTATGTAGACGGGAAACCCCGTTTTGACGGTGTACGTGATTTTCTGGCTTCAAGAGATATTGTAATCGAAGAAGGAACACCGGATTCGCCTGCCACCGAGGAAAGCGTCTGTGGTCTTGGCAACAGGAAAAACGAACTTGTTAATCTCAGGATCCAGATGCATGGGGTAAAGGTATACGAAACTTCAGTTGATTTTGTAAATTATGTAATTTCAATCGGGATTAAAACCGCAATAGTATCTTCGAGTGCTAACTGCCGTACAGTTCTTGAAGCTGCAGGTATAATTGACCTTTTCCCCGTAATTGTTGATGGACTTACTGCAAGGGAAAAGAATTTAAACGGCAAACCTTCTCCTGATATGTTTATTGAAGCTGCCAGGGAACTTGGAGTTGATCCCGGAAGGGCAGCAGTAGTTGAAGATGCTATTTCCGGTGTAAAATCGGGAAGTAATGGTAATTTTGGCCTTGTTGTCGGCGTCGCCAGGAAAGATAATAAAGATGAATTAACGGAAAACGGTGCTGATATTGCAGTAATTGACCTCGGGGAGTTTATTACCAGTAATTAATTGAACAAAAAATAAATTTATCTATTAATATTATTTATAGTTTTTATTTCCTTTTGGGTGGAAGATGATACACAGAAAAAGGCTTGAGCTGCCAAGGCATATATACCCCGCTGACCAGTGGAAGATGGTCGAGAAACAGTTTTATCCAAAATTTTTGGGACAGACCGAAACCATATTTTCCATATCAAACGGCTATCTTGGTATACGGGGTGTATTTGAAGAAGGATTGCCATCTTTTGACAACGGCACATTTATTAACGGGTTTTATGAATCTTGGCCAATCACATATGGGGAAGAGGCATTCGGTTTTGCAAAAACAGGACAGACAATTGTTAATGTTACCGACTCTAAAGTTATTAAGCTTTACGTCGACGACGAACCATTTTACCTTCCAAGTGCCAAGCTTCTAAAGTTTGAAAGGACTCTTGATATGAAATCCGGGGTACTGGAAAGGGACTTAATCTGGGAACTTTCATCGGGCAAGCAGGTCTCTATAAAGTCAACCAGGCTTGTATCTTTCGAACACCGTCACCTGGCGGCAATCTCTTACAGTGTCACTGTTCTTAATGCCAAGGCTCCTGTTGTAATAACATCGGAAATTATTAATAACGGCAATGGAAAAAAAGATGTTACCGTCAAGTATGGAGACCCGCGACGTGCAAGAAAATTTGACCAAAAAATACTCCTGCCTGAACTACACTATGTGAAAGATACACGGCTCGTACTGTGTCATTCCACAAGAAACAGTAATCTTTCTCTCGCGGCAGGTATGGAACACAAACTGGAAACAGACTGCTCTTACTCTTTTATTAGTGAATGCAGCGATAATAAGGGGAAAGTACAGTATATGGTAGACGCCAGGCCCGGCAAGCCAATAAACCTGACAAAGTATATGGCTTATCATACTACAAGGACTGCACCCCATACATCCGAAGAACTTTGCAACCGGGCGAAGAGGGCACTTAGCCGGGCAAGAAAATTCGGGTTTGATGACCTGCTGAGGGGTCAGAAAAAATACCTTAAAGAATTCTGGAAAAAAAGTGATGTAAAAATCACGCTTAATAAAAATTTCTCAAAATTTTCAACAACTGAAATTCAGCAGGCCGTAAGGTTCAACATTTTCCAGATTTGCCAGGCAACAGCCAGGGTTGAGGGAGCGGGTATCCCTTCAAAGGGGCTGACCGGCCAGGCCTACGAAGGCCATTATTTCTGGGACATGGAAATATACCTTTTACCATTCCTCACTTATACCAATCCAAGTATCGCCAAAAACCTCTTAACTTTTCGCTATAGCATGCTGGATAAGGCCCGGGAATACGCAAAACGCTTAAACCAGAAAGGGGCAATGTTTCCCTGGAGGACTATAAATGGTGAAGAAGCTTCTGCATATTATGCTGCCGGTACAGCACAGTATCATATAAACGCAGATATTATGTATGCCCTTAAAAAATACGTTAACACTACAGGGGATATTGATTTCCTTTATGAATACGGGGCAGAGATGCTTGTGGAAACCGCGAGGCTCTGGTCAGACCTTGGATTCTATTCAAAAAATAAAGGTGGAAAATTCTGTATTCATGGTGTTACGGGCCCCGATGAATATAACACCGTTGTTAACAACAACCTGTATACAAACCTGATGGCGCAGGAAAATCTATCATTTGCAATAAATACAGTAGAATCAATGCAAAAAGAAAAACCTGATCTTTTTGAAGACCTTGTTCATAAAACCAAGTTGAAGAATTCAGAAGTTGAGGAATGGAAAAAAGCCTCAGAGAATATGTATATTCCCTATGATAAAAAGAAAAAAATCCATTCCCAGGACGATGAATTCCTGAACAAGGAGGAATGGGACTTTAATAATACCCCTTCGGAAAAGTACCCTCTTCTCCTTCATTTCCACCCGCTTGTAATATACCGCCACCAGGTTATCAAGCAGGCAGATGTAGTACTTGCCCTGTTCCTGCTGAACAATAAATTCACAGAAGATGAAATAAAGAGGAACTTCGATTATTATGACCCACGTACCACAGGTGACTCTTCTCTCTCGTCATGTATACAGAGTATTGTTGCATCAAAAGTCGGTTATATGGACAAAGCTGTGCATTATGCGAGGAACGCAGCTCTTATGGACCTGGCTGACCTTGGGGGCAATGTAAAAGATGGCTGCCATATTGCATCAATGGGAGGTACATGGATGGCATTCACTTTCGGATTTGCCGGGATGAAAGGCAACGGCGGCATACTCAGCTTTAACCCTAACCTGCCGGATCATGTAGAGAAACTAATATTTCCAATTACTTACAGGGGCAATCTTATAGAAATTGATATTGACCGGAAAAACATAAGTTACAAATTAATAAATGGAAAAGAAGCAGAAATAATTCATGACGGCAAAAAAATAAAACTGTCCCTTACCAGGCCCGGAGTAAAAAAAGTCCTTAAAAGGGTGAACAAATCCTGACTTTTAGATCTATATTACCTTTAGTGCAATAACAACCCCAGCTACAAGACAAAAAACTGAAAAAATGGTCATTTTTGCGATCCTCGAATTTGAAGGAGTTTCCACCATCCTGCCATGATCATGATGATTGTGTTTCATACCCATTGGCTTATGATCTTCCATACCGCTTTCACTGGTATTTTTCACAGTGACCATCCCGTGTTTCATGCCGTTTGATACAAGCCACCAGTTCATTGGGTAAGCAAATATAAAACCCGCGATAAGTGCCATAGAAATAACAAACCAGAACTCAGGGCGGAGCGGATCATCAGACCCTTCAATCCGTGGTTTCATTAAACTCATTGTAAGAATCATGCCTGTCATAAGAAGGTTCATCGAAAGGAACTCCGGAAGGAAAGACATCCTCAGTGATTTTGTATAGGAACCCCCGGCCATATCTTTCATTGCATATGCCTGAAAAAATGCCCACCCAAAAGCAAAACCAAGTATGTATTCAAGTCCAAATTCCAGCAGTCCCGAAATTGAAAGGTAAGAAGCTATTACAGCCCCTGCAATTATTCCTATACCGTCACCCGCGGCGCAGTGCATAGTGGAACCAAGCACCTGCTTCCAGCGTGCAGAAACATACTGTTCGTGCGTACCCTTTATAGGTTCCCTGCATCCAAGGACATAAAAGAATGCTCCTATAGGCCCGGTAAAAAGTGTGAGAATTACAAATGCCCACTTTATTACTTTATCTTCCGGGGTTTTAGGAATATCAATTACAATAAATAAAAAAGACAAGGCAGTCAGTATAAACCAAAGCAGCATTACTCCCTGAATCATATATTCTCCTCTAAACCTAAATGGGTAATATTTTATTATAACAATAATTTACTTATTTTAATTGAACTTTATTTTAAATATTATATTACATCTCGATTAGGCGGAAAAATATATGAAATACACCTGTCCCATGCACCCTGAAATCATAGAAGACAAACAGGGAAGCTGCCCGATATGCGGAATGGCACTTGAACCAATGGGCCCTGTAGCCGGTGAAGAAGACAATACCGAATACCTGGAGATGAAAAAAAGGTTTTTTATATGCCTTGTATTAACGGTTCCTGTATTTGTAATTGCAATGGGCAGGCATTTGCCGGGTGATAGTTTAAAACACTTATTTTCAGGTAAGTCTTTGCAGTATGTCGAACTTCTTTTTACCGCGCCAGTAGTAGTATGGGGAGCATGGCCTTTTTTTGTTAAGGGATACCAGTCATTTAAAAATTTACATCTCAACATGTTTTCACTTATATCCCTTGGTGTAAGTGTCGCATTCATATACAGCCTGGTTGCAGTTTTAATGCCGGATCTATTTCCATCATCTTTTAGAAATCATAATGGACAGGTAGCAGTCTACTTTGAAGCAGCAGCCGTTATTGTAACCTTAATACTTCTTGGCCAGGTACTGGAACTCAGGGCAAGATCCCAGACGGGGACAGCTATCAAAGCACTGCTCGGACTTGCGCCCAAAACGGCCATAATTATCCGAAACAACGATACCGAAGAAGAAATAAATCTTGATGAAGTCAGGCCGGGTGACAGTCTAAGGGTAAGGCCCGGTGAAAAAGTACCAATTGACGGAAAAATTGCGGAAGGAATTAGCTCTATAGACGAATCAATGATCACGGGAGAACCGATCCCTGTAGAAAAATCAAAAGGTGATAAGGTAATAGGCGCAACAATAAACGGTACCGGCTCCTTAATAATAGTGGCCGAAAAAGTTGGTTCAGACACTTTACTTTCCCAGATAGCAAAAATGGTATCAGATGCACAGAGAAGTAAAGCACCCATACAGGGATTAGTCGATAAAGTTTCGGGAGTATTTGTCCCGATAGTTATTTTAATTTCTATACTGAGTTTTATTGCCTGGGCGGTCTTCGGGCCGGAACCAAAGATGGCTTTTGCCATTATTAACGCCGTAGCGGTTTTAATAATTGCCTGTCCATGTGCCCTTGGACTTGCAACCCCGATGTCAATTATGGTATCAACCGGTAAAGGTGCAACAATAGGCGTGTTGTTCAAAAATGCAGAAGCAATTGAAGAGCTCAGAAAAATAGACATATTAATAGTCGATAAAACCGGGACTTTGACTGAAGGTAAACCCAGTTTGACTGAATATAAACCAGTTGGAAATAACTCATCCGAAATACTCCTCAGCTATGCCGCATCAATAGAAAAAGGGAGCGAACACCCTCTTGCAAGGGCAATAGTTGAAAAAGCCCTTGAACTTCAACTGGAATTTCCGCCCGTTACTGATTTTGATTCTGTAACCGGGAAAGGTGTAAAGGGAATTATCAATGGCTCACATATTGCACTTGGTAATGCAAAAATGATGCAGGACAGTGCAATTAATATTGATGAGATAATTGATGCTACAGATGAGCTTAGATCAGAGGGCCAGACCGTGATGTATGTAGCAATTGAAAATAAACTTGCAGGCTATTTAAGCGTCTCTGACCCGATTAAGGAATCTACTCCGGGAGCTATATCAAAGCTAAAAAAGGAAAACATCAGGGTAGTTATGCTTACGGGTGATAATGAGAAAACAGCCAGATCTGTAGCCGCCAGACTAAATATTGATGATGTTATTTCAGGTGTCCTTCCGGACCAGAAAGCTGAGAAAGTCAAGGAATACCAGCAAAGCGGGCACCGGGTTGCAATGGCAGGAGACGGCATAAATGATGCCCCTGCCCTTGCGCAGGCAGACGTAGGTATTGCAATGGGTACAGGCACAGATGTAGCAATGGAAAGTGCGGGAGTTACACTCGTTAAGGGTGATCTTAACGGTATTCTTCGTGCCATCAGCCTGAGCCGGCAAACAATGCGTAACATTAAGGAAAACCTTTTTTTTGCATTTATTTACAACGCTGTGGGAGTGCCGGTTGCAGCAGGGGTTTTATATCCATTTTTCGGTTTACTACTAAGCCCGATGATAGCCGCCGCGGCTATGAGTTTTAGCTCATTTTCTGTAATTGTTAATTCCCTCCGGTTAAAATCCTTAAAATTGTAATTCAGCAAAATAAGTATTATATTTAGTTAATTTTTTTCGGAGGAAAACGTTTAATGAATTTTAAGAAAATTACTGCATTATTGATTTTATTTACTTTAATTATTATACCGTTCAGTGCTTTTGCGGACGATGACGATGATTCCTGTGATGCATTTATAGGAAGCACTGATGGAGACCCGTATCAACTGTATGCATTTTTTGATTTAAGGGACAGGGAATCTTTTGTTCAGACAACCTATTCCAATAATCCCGATTTTTCAGGTATAGGAAGTGATATTACAGTTCATATCCAGATTTTTGATGTGAATAATAACTGCAATGAGAACAATTTCTTTGATACATTGACCCCAAACGACACCCATATTTATAATATGCGAAGTATTGAGACAAATAATGGTAATCCTTCCGGAGTTGTTCTTCCCGGTGATGCTTATGGCATTGTTGTAATTTCCCTAATCGATAGTGAAGGTACAATATTCAACACATCTGATAGTCCGCTTGTAGGCAATTTCCGGGTTTTAGACAAGCTTGGATATGAATACAGGACCAATATGGCCGGTATTTTTAGCGGAAATCAGCAGGAAGTTCTTCCCGATGGAGAAAACGGCAGCTACACATTTAACTTCAATCAAATTGGCGGTGTTACACTTTCCGATGTAGTAGGAATCAGTGTAGGCGGTATCAGTAGTGGTGAAGACGGTATTAACCTTGCGAATATTACAGACAATTTTACCGTGATTGATGTGGATTTATACAACAACAATGAGGTGCCTTTTTCTTGCCGAAATATTATATTTTCATGTGTTGACGAGAACAGTATTCGTACTGAAGAACTACTCGAAGCTGCTGCCAATGAAGGTCAAAGTGCAAGCGTTGCAAGCTTTGAATACGGCATTAATGAAGTAATACCGCATAGTAAAAGTGGAGAACTTTTATGCCCAAACAATGTTATTGGGGAAGGTTTTGCACTCCTGACTGTTCTGTTTCATTATGATGACTTACCAGGTGACCCATTCTTTGCAGGATATGTAGGGCTTAATAACGGTAACGGAAGGGGAAGTATGGATTCCTTTTGGACACCGAATAATCAATTTGATGATGGAAACTAAGAATACTTAATACAAACTTAGAAAAAGAGGACATTTGCTGTCCTCTTTTTTTATGCCAAATTTACAAATAGATGATATTAATTATTCATGGATATAGACTGTCAGAAAGTTATAAGAGTGTTAGGAAGATTATGCAACTGGGAACAAAAAGTACCGGTACCGGATGACCAGAAACTAGCTTTTGCACTTAAATCCGCCGGGCTTTCCGAAAACCTGGTGTTCCTCTGCATGGAAGAGCTTATTAATAACAGGCATATTTCCAGGGAAAAATCAGGTTACAAACTGACCGTTAAAGGCTATGACTATGGTTATAAGAAGAGACACGAACCTTTAGATAAATAACACTGACAATTAATTGGTTTAATGAACCCTCTGTAAGACCAGTTATAATAATGATATGAGCGTGAAGAAACAAAAAACAGAAGAGTTAATCGCCAGGATAGTAGAACTCAGGAAAGAAACCAAGATTGACCCCTTTAATTTTGGTATGCATAAGTACTTTACATGGGAACAGTCCCTGCAGGCCCAGCTTCAGGAAAATGCCGAGTATCTTTACCCAAAAATTATAGAGATTATTACAAATGTCCTCGAAGAGAATATGGGAAAGGAAGATCTGAAAAAAATAGCAGAATTACAGATCGAACTCACCGAGAAATACGCTGACAGACTTGAAACAATGGAAAAGGATATTCATAAAAGAGTTGAGGACTATATAGAAATATACAACAAAGCAATCCAAAGACTTATGGAAGAAGAACAACAGTCTGAAAGTAAAGAAGAAGAGTGGGCCAAAAATAACTGAAACAGCTATTTCTCATATATATTTATATATACCCTTTTTATACCTACCAAAACACTACCAAAAAGCGGTACCAAAATAATTTTTTCATATAAACTATCAGGGGAATCAGGCTCGGTATAAAGTGAATAAATCACATAACATGCTGTAAATATGCCAAATATTATAAGAATTGATGTAACTAATATATAGATTCTCTTAGTTGTTTTTCCAAATGATAATACCAGGCCCAAAAGGCCCAATAACCCGCCAATGGAAATCAGGAATATCTCATCAAAGGGATTATTTAGTCTTAAAATATCTTTTATACCGAAAAGTAATCCTACAAAGATAAAATTGCCATAAAGAATAAATGTAGGAATAACCCCTACCAGCAAATCAACTGTCTGGTTTAAATTGTTTTCTGACTTGTTCATAGTTAACATGAAAAAAATTTTCTATAAATAGAGACTATTTTATTTAAAAATCATGTATAATATTAATCCCCCATTTATTTACACTATTAATGTGTAAATAGAGAGATGAGACGCAAGCTCCCCAAAGGGTGTTTGCGTCTTTATCTTTCATTCTTGTATCGGTCGTCTGCTTTTTCTTTTTTGTCCCATGTTCTGATAATTCAATATACAAAATCCCTATAAGGCACTCATCCATACCCTTATATCCGCACCCGCCGCAATAATAATAACTCTACAATATTTAGTAAATTATAGATAAATTATTTATTATAAAATGAATATTCAACCCCAGTATTATTTCTCATATGGTTCAAATTTAAAATTCACACAATTGAAAAAACGCTGCCCCAGTGCGGAAATTTTTTCAAAGGCTAAAAAACACAATCACAAACTGTGTTTCCCTATTGTTTCAAAAAAGAGGGAAAATATGGGAGTAGCAAGTATTAAAAGGTCCAGGGGAAATGCTGTAGAAGGTGTTATTTACCGTATCAGCAATAATGACCTTAAGGCCCTGGATAAGTTTGAAGCAAACGGACACAGGTACGCTAGAAAGAAGGTATTTGTTTACATTAGTAAAAGTAAAATAATGCTTGTCTGGACATATGTTGCTATTTCAGACCATCTGGAAAACCACCCGCCGTCTGATTCCTATCTTGCCCTTATTATATCAGGGGCAAAAGAACACGACCTTTCAAATAGTTATATAAACAAATTAAAAAAGGGGTGAGCCTGGCTCACCCCTTTTAATGCAGGGTTTAAATATCAGTCTCTTCACATTCGAATCGGCAGCTTAGGCCGAACTCTTCACATGTTTCTTCACATACTTGTTCTTCAACAACTTCGCAGACTTCATCACACTCACATCCTACCACTTCAAACTCTATACAGTCATCAGTCTCTACAAGTACTGTACATTCATCAGCGCAAAGTGCCTCATGTTCGCCAAGGCATATATCACGCTGATCACCTTCAAGGCCGGCACATTCGCCGTTAAGGCATCCTTCAAAGCATTCAAAGTTTAATTCTTCCTCTTTCCTGAATTCAATACACTCTTCTTCACATTCACCTTCACAAACCTCTTCACAAACTTCTTCCTCGACTATTTCACAGACAGGTGCGCCTTCGTTAACACATACTTCATCACATATTGCTTCTCCGCATTCAACGCCCGCACATTCCTGAATACAGCTGCTTACGTTGTCTGAATTACCACAGATATCTACACAGTCTCCTGGTATTCCATCTGTACAAAAAACTTCACAGGTACCGTTTGTACAATCAAATTCGCAGACCGCGTTATCATTTCCGGGATTTTCGTCACCCTCTTCGCCCCCGTCACCACCATTTTCTTCTTCATCCTCGCCTTCTTCCGGGCCTTCGAGGTCAACATCTTCACATTCCTCTGTGTTTACATCTCCGCCTTCATTTTCAACTATCTGGAACTCTCCGCTCTCAATTGTGCACTTTTCTCCCGAAATAATCACATCAGAGTCCCCGCTGGAGTTTATACCGACTTCATCGGCATTACAGTCAAAATCATCCGATGCTGAAACCGAGACAAATGCCCCGTTGTCCGCATTGATACATACATTACATTCCTTGAGGTTAATGTTCTGCGCGATTAGGCTTACATCGCAGCTTCCAATTATATCAACGCAGTTTCCGCCGTTTCCGATAATGTTAAGTTCGTTTATGTCATCATTACCAATAGTAAGCGCGCCGTCTTCACACTCTACCGGCCCGGTCGTAACTTTTATCTCATTTATAGTTACTTCCGTTTCTTCATCACCGTCGAGTGATACTTTTATATTTAGTGTTCCTCCGGCGGGTACATCAACAAATCCGCTGTCAGAAAATAAATCATTTTCAAACACAATAGTAGTCGGCCCTTCAGGGACATCATTTAACACAAAAATACCATCACAGTTGGTCTCACCTGATGCTACGACTACACCATTTTGAAGTGCTGTTACTTCAATACCGCAAAGTTCACCGTCCTGTGCATTGGCAGAAGTAACAAATGAAAAAAGTTCCTTTAGGTCAGCAAGTATTGATGGATTTTTTTCCTGTGCTGATGTCATTAACAGTTCTTCAACAGTACCCACAATCCTGGCCGTTTCCTTTAAAGAGGCTGATGAATCAGAACTGTCATCTCCCCCGCAGGAAAATAAAACTATTGAAACAGAAAAAATAAATATGAATAAAAATGATAATCTATACATATTCGAAACCTCCTTAAACTCCTAAATTCTCCATTTAACAGGATTACTAAGTTGGCAAGCAGTATGCCAACTTGACAATATTTGCGATTATTTCTGTAAACCACTCTAATTATTAAATACTTGCTTCCTATTAAGCTTGTATAAGGTGTGAAAAATAAATCACCAACTGTGAAATACATTTCATGATTCATTTGATTTTCCCTGTTTTAAAATTTAGTAATCCACTGAAGAATATCGGGGATCGAAGTAAAATGTATTATTAACAATTCTGTGTTAGTTAAATACCCGTGTAAAATATAAAATATTAATATTGCTCGGGAGCCATTATGTCAAAAGTAAGCGAAGACCTTTTTAATACACAAAAATCTGAAAAATTTGTATCCAGGTTAATTGATATTATTAATTATGGCTCTCTTAATATAATGATTTCCATCGGGTACCGGACTGGTCTTTTTGATACACTTTCAGGTCTTCATCCTTCCAGCAGCCGTGAAATTGCTGAAAAATCCGGTCTTAATGAAAGATATGTAAGAGAATGGCTGGGTTCAATGGTAACAGGGGGGATTGTGGATTATGACCCGGTTAAAAAACTTTATATACTTCCATCCGAACATGCCGCCTGGCTTACAAGGGCTGCAACTCCTGATAATGTCGCAGTCACAACGCAGTGGTTTTCGGTACTTGCATCTGTTGAAGATAAAATAATTGACTGCTTTAAGAACGGCGGCGGGCTGAGCTATGGAGAGTACAACAGGTTTCATGAAGTTATGGCTGACGAAAGCCGCCAGACAGTAATTGTACCTCTTATTGACCAGCTGCTTCCACTTGCAGAAGGGATTACGGAAAAACTAAAGAGCGGCATAAATGTGCTTGACCTTGGTTGCGGGAGCGGGCTGGCACTTGTTGAGATGGCCAAAATATTTCCTAACAGTAATTTCACCGGGTACGACCTCTCGGAAGATGCAGTAAAAACCGGGATGAGTAATGCCTCAGATCTGGGCCTTAAGAACGTTAATCTTAAAGCAATGGATATTTCCCTTATTGATGAAAAATATCAGTATGATTTCATAACAACATTTGATGCAGTTCACGACCAGGCTAAACCGGATGTTGTATTAAAAAACATTTTTAACGCATTAAAAAACGACGGCACATATTTTATGCAGGACATTGCAGGCTCCAGTTTTGTGGAAAAAAACATGGACCACCCGATCGGGTCTTTTTTATATACTATTTCTTGCCTTCACTGCATGTCGGTATCTCTTGGCCAGGACGGTAAAGGGCTTGGGGCCATGTGGGGGAAAGAACTTGCCATCGAAATGCTTAAAGAAGCCGGCTTTACAGGTATAGAAGTTAAGGAGCTTCCTCACGATCCTATAAATTACTACTATATTGTAAGGAAATAGATATTTACCCTAGTATGTCATGCTCTTTAGAAAGTTCCCCAAATACCTTTATTATGGCAATGGTCACCGGTATGGCAAGTATTGCGCCTGCAAATCCAAGGACCCAGCTCCAGAAAAATAATGACAGGAATATAATAAGGACTGAGATATTTAGCCCGTCTTTCATCAATTTGGGTTTAATAACATTGTCTGCAATATTATTAAACAGTGCAAAACCAACAACAACAATTATTGCCTTGGTCCATCCAAACTGAAGAAGTGCGAGTAAAAAGGGAGGGAGAAAAGCCAGTATTGCTCCAACTACAGGTATAAAATTAAAGAAAAAAGACAACACTCCCCAGAGGACTGCAAACTCCACACCAAGTGCCAATAGGAGTATTACATTGCAAACCGATGACATGAGGCCTGTAAGTGCCGTAATGGACAGAAATTTTCTTAACTCGGTCCTTACTTCATACATTCTTGCCGAAAGGCTGCCGGGATGAATATTCCCGGCCTGTATTTTGTGTTCATAACCTGAAAATTCAACTAACATCAGTGAAACAATAATTATCAGGAATATACCACTGCCAAGAAAATTACCCAGCGTTGAAAGCAGTGATGTAGCAATCTGGACGAATTTTTTTGTATCAAATTCAGTCTGTTCAATTACCTTATCAATATCAAAGTTGTATTTTTCAAGGACACTGTCCACAGAAACAAGAATTTCCTGCATCCTCTCCTCGTAGGTTGGGAGGGTCCTAGAAAGTTCAAAGACTGAAGTACCAAGCAATGTTAACAGCATTATACCAATGATTAACAAGCTGAATATTGTAATAAAAAGTGAGGGGCCCCTCTTTAATCCCTTATTAGTCAGGAATATAACTATGGGAGTAATCGAAATAGCAAGCAGTGCGGCAATCAGTACAAAACTTATTATCTCGGAGGCCGCCTTTATCCCTGCAAGTATTATCACTAGGCAGGCCCCTCCGATCAGGATTCTAAGAATAGGACTCATAGGTTAATATTATATAATTATTAAAACTTGAATGACAAATCATTAGGAAAGTATTAATTATTATTTTGAATCTATTTATGATAATTTAAATCACTTAATTTAACAAAATAACGGAGGTAATAAATAATGAGCCTGGAAGGAAAAGTCGCGATAATTACCGGTGGTAGTAAGGGAATAGGAAAAGCAACTGCCGTACTTTTTGCAAATGAGGGAGCAAAAGTAATAATCACCGGCAGAAATGAAGATGACCTTAAGGATACTGTTTCCCAATCTACAGGGGAAATTGAATACCTTATTAATGATGTTGCAAATGAAGATGACTGTAAGTCATGTGTTGAACATACGATAAATAAATACGGCAAAGTCGATATACTTTTTAATAATGCCGGAATCGCTGCAATGAGCCCGACACATGAAACTTCTGTCGAGGACTGGGACAGAATATTTAATATCAATGTCAGGGGTTCCTTTATGATGGCAAAGGAAGTAATTCCCCATATGATTAAAAATGGTGCCGGGGCAATTGTTAATAATGCATCAATACTCGGTCTTAAAGCCATTCCAGGTACAGCAGCTTACAATTCATCAAAAGGCGCCATTGTTCAGTTCACCAGGAGCCTTGCTCTGGAATACGGCCCACAGGGCATACGGGTAAACTGCATCTGTCCCGGAGCAATTGATACACCAATGCTGGACGGTTTTTTGGATTCAGGGCCGGAGATAAAAGAATTTCTAACACAAACCCAGCCTTTAAGCCAGAACCTTAACAGGTTTGGAAAACCCGAAGAAATAGCACAATCCATAAAATTTCTGAGTGATATAGATAATGTTGGGTTTATGTCTGGTGCAATGCTTTCAGTAGATGGAGGATGGATAGCAAATTAATTTAAAAAATCGCTTTGACATAGGCAATAAATCATTACAGTATTAATTAATCATCCTTTTTCCTTAAAGTAGCCGGGTAAGCAAATCTGCTCCCGGCTTTTTTATTATCTTTTTCTAAATTAAACCTTTATACTATTAACTGACTGGCGCAAGCCTCCTTGAATCCCAATACTTGGTGCGGAGCGGTGGGTGGTGTTTTAATAAAGTATTGAATGGCCGGCTAATCATAGTCCACTTCACTTACGTGGATATCAATATTTTCACCAAATTCATCCTTAAATAGTTCATTTAAAAAATTCTCTATATCCTTTCTTTTAGTTTTCAGATGAAAATCAATATTATTTAATAACTTTTCTTTAAAATGAGAAGAATACAGCAAAAGGTAAGAGCTCTTATCCACGGAAGTCTGATTGAGAAAAAACTTTACAATATTTTCGCTGCCATACTCAATCTCACAATCAATTGATATATACCCTTCGGGTATCTCAATTTCCGCCACATATCTGCTATTTTCAAATGACATAATAGATTTATACTATTTTTATAAATTATTACTAATTAATCACGTGGGACAGTAATGAACTCAAAATTAATATTAACCCTGTTTTTTTATTTATTTGTAATTTCTCCCGTTTATTCCGAAACAGTAGAATACGACCTCGTAATACAAAATAACAAATTTAACTTTACAGGTGAAGATACCATTGCCATGTCAATCAACGGGCAGGTACCCGGCCCGACACTCAGTTTTAAAGAAGGTGATACCGCCAGGATAAATGTTACAAACAAGATGGATGTACCTACATCTGTTCACTGGCACGGCATTTTACTCCCTAACTGGGAAGACGGTGTGCCTTACCTTACAACACCTCCAATTATGCCTGGCACAACATTTACATACGAGTTCCCGATCAGGCAGGCAGGGACTTACTGGTATCATTCCCACACAGGCCTTCAGGAACAGCTGGGTGTTTACGGATCTATTGTTATTTCCCCGGAGAATAAAAGGACGGATATCGAGGTACCCGAATATCAAATTGTAGTAGTTCTATCAGACTGGACTGATGAAAACCCTCATGAAGTGCTCAGAACCTTAAAGAGGGGTAGTGAATATAACAATTTCAAAAAAGACACATTGCAGACTGTCTACGGTGTTATAAAAAACAGGGTTGTCTGGCAAAATATAAAAAGATCATTTAAAAGGATGCCTCCACCTGATATCGCGGATGTTGCCTATGATGCGTTCCTGATTAATGGCAACCAGGTTTTGAACATGGACCAATATTCCGGTAAGAAAGTCCTTCTCAGGGTAATTAATGCCGGGGCTTCCAGCTATTTCTACGTCAACTATGCCGGGGGGAATATGACCCTTATCGCATCTGACGGCCTCGACACTGAACCAGTGAAAATGGATAAAATTCTTATAGGTGTCGCTGAAACCTATGACATTATAATAGATGTCCCCGATGATGGTGCATATGAATTCAGGGCAACAGCGCAGGACAATTCCGGGTTTGCATCTCTTTTCCTGGGTAAAGGCGAAAATACCGCCGCTGAACCTATACCGGCCCCGAACATCTATAAAATGAATACTATGGGAAGTATGATAAAAATGGACGGTTCCAATGGACATATGGGACATAAGGCTATGGAACCAAAAAGGCCTTCTACCCCATACGCTATGCTCAGGTCACCGGCCCCTACAACACTTCCGCCGGATAATCCCGCAAGGGAAGTTGTACTGAACCTTACAGGGGATATGGAGAACTATATCTGGACGATTAATAATAAGACTCTCAGGGAAGACGACAAGATACTCATTAAGAAGGGAGAAAATGTGCGCTTCGTTATGAACAACAAAACAATGATGAACCATCCCATGCACCTGCACGGACATTTTTTCAGGGTGCTTAATCAGCACGGAGAATATTCTCCCCTGAAGCATACAGTTAATGTTGCACCCCATGAAACGACAATAATTGAATTCGAGGCAGATGAGGAAAAAGACTGGTTTTTTCACTGCCATATCCTCTACCACATGAAGGCAGGTATGGCGCGAGTTGTCAGCTACAAAGGTTCAGAGATGGACCCCAGGATTAAAGAAATAAGACATAATTTGTATAAGGACCCGGGTTATTTCTGGATAGATGCGCAGGTCCTGACCCAGATGAGTGAAGGTACGGCAGTTGCCCGTAACACACGTAACTCTATAATTGCGGACTGGGAAGTTGGTTATGAAGAAGCTGACTACAGGATTGACCTGACCTATGCAAGGTATATAAACAGGTTTATAAGCCCATTTGCGGGTATCGAAATTACGAATGAAGAGCAGGGTACCAGGGGAATATTTGGTATTTACTACCTCCTTCCTTTTCTTATTGACAGTACAGTCTGGGTAGATACCGACGGGGACTTCCGATTCATATTTGATAAAGAAATGCAGCTCACAAAATATATTACTGCTTTTGGAGAACTTCAGTTTGATACAGAATCAAAATGGGAAGCAGAAGTCGGGGGAACATTCTTCCTCCATAAGAATCTTTCACTAATAGCCAAATGGCATAATGAATTTGGTGCGGGAGTAGGTGTATTAATACGATTTTGAAATTCCACTTGAAGTTAATCTTCTCTTTGTTAGAATCCCTCATGGAGAAACCATGAGAGTAATAGTAGCAAAACCTAGAGGATTCTGTGCGGGGGTGGACAGGGCAATAGATATTGTCGAAAAAGCCCTTGACCAGTACGGCCCCCCCATCTATGTACGCCACGCCATTGTACATAACAAAAGGGTTGTAGATTCCCTTAAGGATAAAGGCGTTGTTTTCGTAGAAGCCCTTGACGAAATTGAAGATAAAAATGCGCGTGTAATCTTCAGCGCACACGGCGTCAGCCCGGCTGTATTTGAAGAAGCGAGCTTTAAAAATTTACAGGTGGTAGATGCCGTATGCCCGCTGGTAACTAAAGTACATAATGAAGTTAAGCACTATGCTGACCTTGGTTATACAATCATATTAATTGGCCACAGGAACCACGTTGAGGTAATCGGCACAAGCGGCGAAGCACCAGACAAAGTGGTTATAGTAGAGTCTGTTGAAGAAGCGGAACAACTGGAAATCCCGGACCCGGAAAAAGTCGCCTATGTAACCCAGACAACGCTAAGCGTTGATGACACAAAGGACATACTGGAAGCACTAAAACAAAGATTCCCCAAGATACTTAGCCCTTCCAAGCTTGATATATGCTATGCTACCCAGAACAGGCAGGACGCCGTAAAGGAACTTTCCAAGCTTTCGGATGTAATCTTTATCATGGGGTCCCCCGAAAGTTCAAACTCCAACAGGCTTGTTGAAGTCGCAAAGGCCCACGGCGTTGAAAAAGCCTTTCTTATTGAAGGTGCAGAAAACCTTGATGAAAAGATGTTTCATGAATGCCCCGTAATAGGGCTTAGTTCAGGTGCTTCAACCCCCGAGATTGTCGTAAGGGAAGTTATAAACAGGTTAAAGAAATTTGGTGCACATGAAGTTGAAGAGCTTGAAGGGAAAGATGAATATACAAGGTTCCCATTTCCGGAATCTCTCGAATTTTCCAATAATTAATATACAGCCTTAGTCTCCATGATGATGTTCGTCACGGTTTATTGAATTCTCATTTTGAAGCTTTATGTAACCATCCTCTGTTAAATCTCTTGATCTGTCCAGAAAAATTGCTATAGACCAGATAGTTTTATCATCATGAGTTGGCCCGTAAGCCGGCATACCGGTCATTTTGATACCGTTTTTTGTAACCCAGAAAATTTCTTCAACAGTAAATTCATAAAGCCCTTCCTCTGGGAAATGAGGAGGTTTTGGGTATAGGCCCTTTCCGGAGGCGGATGGTTTTATTTCAGCCCACCCATGGCAATGGACACACATCTCATCATACTCCATAAAGCCTTTTATATATATATCCTTATCGTTTATATCGTGGGGATTATTTATAGAAGCAGAATTTCTTTTTATGGACCTTTCACCAACAATATGAAGAATACTCTCAGTAATTTTCATATGGGGCTTTGTTGCGGATACGTTATAGAACCCCAAAAAGAAGTAAGAAGCAGCAATGACAATCAAAACTACAAGCAGAAGTAAAAGTTTGTTCATATAACAGATTATATTATAAAAATTTAAAATATGAAAGTTAAATCTTCTAGTTGGAAATAATTACCAGATGGAAATTATTGTAATGTAACTATCTGTAATTATTTAATATTTTATTCTTGACTTTATAGGTCTAGGATATTAAGATAGTTAGCCGTGATGAATCATGGACCTTTAATATCCATAATATGCTTAAAAAATCAAGTCAGGAGGCTGATGATGTATTTATTCTCTAAATTTGCAAATGGATTAATGCTCACTTTAATAACATTTCTGATAATTACTTCAACATCCGCATTCGCCCAGAGTGATAAGGAAAGAATAAAGATGCTGGAAGAAAAACTAAACCAGGTAACCCGGGAACTGGAACAAATGAGATCGGAGGAAGGTACAGATAATGACAGACTCGACAGGATCGAAGAAAGTATTTCTGTACTTGCAGAAGAACTAAATGAAGTAAAAGCCGAATCCGTTGGTGAAGAAAGTAATATTGAACTTAAAGAAGTATTCGGCGGCGCGCCCGGAGCATCAAAAGTTTATCTGAAACCCGGCAGGGGTCTCTCAATCGGCGGTTACGGTGAACTTGCAATCGGCAAAATACCCGATGATGGCAATAATATTATAGATGCCCAGAGAGCAGTATTCTATATTGGTTACAAGTTTACTGAGCATATTGTTTTCAACTCTGAGATTGAATTTGAGCATGGATCAACTTCTTCCAATCTTGACGGTCAGGATGGTTCTGTATCACTGGAATTTGCTTACCTTGATTTTCTAATTAAAGACTATTTGAATATAAGGGGCGGGCTGCTGCTGGTACCCGTAGGTGTAACTAATGTACAGCATGAACCCACGACTTTCTATGGTGTATTCAGGCCGTCCGTGGAAACGCAGATTATCCCGAGTACCTGGAGGGAAAACGGTATTGGCTTCCACGGCGGAGTTGATTTTGAAACAGCGGGAAGCTTTTCATACAAGGCATTCCTTATGAACAGTGCAGATTCCCGCGGGTTTAAAGCTTCAAATAACCGCGGTATAAGGACTAAGGGAAACAGGTCAAGGTTTAACGACGTGGCATTTGTAAGCAGGCTGGAATATTCCCCAATACCCACTGTAAAACTGGGAGGATCAATGTATCTTGGCAATACAGGCCAGGACGTACGTGTCAGCAATGAAGCCTCTGCATTTAATGGTGACAGGATCAAAGGGTTCTGGCAGATCTATGAAGCAGATGCACAGTTTAAATGGAGGGGACTTGACCTTAGGGGGCTTATTACCTGGACTTTCCTGGATGATGTAGATGAAATAAATGCCAATCTTGGATTTACGGGTGATGAATCCGTCGGAAGTGAACAGTTCGGTTTCTATGTAGTAGCTGCATATAATATACTTGGCGAAATGGACCTGCAGAGCAGGTATCTGCAAAACCTTTCACCTTTTTTCAGGTTTGAAGACTATGACACCCAAAAAGATGTCCCTGCCGGATTTGAAAGAAACCCCGAAAACGACCGCAGGGAATACACATTAGGTCTTGATTATAAACCTATACCAAACGTAGTTGTCAAAATAGATTACCAGTTTCTTGACAATGAGGCAGGAAACGACAATAATCAACTCAATTTTGGTCTGGGTTACGTATTTTAAACTCTTTGCCCCTTATTTATTAACAGGGGCCCGGAGTAATACCAGGTCCCTTTTTTATTTAAAATGAAAAAAATATTTTATATATTAATCCTTATTTCAATATTTCCTGTCTATGGTTCCGCTGAACTTTTTATGACCAGGGACCAGGCACTTGAAGCGGCATTTCCGGGAAGTACTGTAGAAAAAATCAATATTTTTCTGAACAATGAACAGGTAGAGGAAATAGAGAAGCTTTCCAAAGTAATGCTTGATACTAAGATTTACCTGTTCTATAAATTTACGAAGGACAATACCACACTTGGATACGCCGTACTAAACACTCACCTCTTAAGGACCAAGTCCGAAACTGTGATGTATGTTATCGGTAATGACGGCAGGTTAATTAGTGCAGAAATACTGGCCTTCTTCGAACCCACGGAGTATATGCAAAGTGATAAATGGCTCACCCTGTTTGAAAACCAAAAACTCGATAATGAGCTGAGAATCGACAGAGAAATCCCTAACATTACAGGAGCTACAATTACTTCCCATGCATTTACCGAATCCGTCAGGAAGGTTCTTGCGATATACGAGGTCGCTGTAAAAGAAGGCACAAATTGATATTTCAGGTATTTTTCTAGGTTAATATGAGATTTTTTATATCGTCTGAACTGAAAAGAAACGACTTTCTGAAGATAATAATCGTATTCACAACACTGTTTTTCCTTTTTCTATGGCTCACAAATATACTTCTGTATTCCCAGATAGGCTTTAACTATGAGGGTATTGTTGGTTATTACCTTGGCAACGAAGAAACTTTCAGGCCCCCGAAAAGCTACATCGGCCTCCTTGAAGAAGCCCATTTCCATTTCTTTTCCATGGCTATATTGCTTGTAACCCTCACTCATCTCATACTGTTTACAAGCGTTAGTTCAGGATGGAAGTTAACTCTCATACTTACATCATTTACCTCGTCTTTCCTTGAAATAATCAGCGGGTGGCTGATCAGGTATTTAAGTCCACTTTTTTCTTATCTTAAACTTGCGTCATTCATAGTGATGCAGTTATCACTTCTGATAATGATGGCAATCATTATTATCTATCTTTTCCGAAAAGACGACTAGTCCGCGTCCTGGATCGATTTAAACCCCGGAGATTTATAGACTTTGTAGTTACTCCTGTCGCCGTCAATTATCATTACTCCGGCTACACCGTTATTTTCCACATATTTCTTTGTTCTGTCTTTACCCATAACACTAAACCCGGTTGAGAGGGCGTCTGCCTTTGCAGCTGAATCGGCAAGTACTGTAACGGAAGACAGTTTCTCCACGGGGTATCCGGTATCAGGGTCTATAATATGTGAGTATCTTTTGCCCTTAATTAAAAAGTATTTTTCATAATCACCCGATGTGGCAACGCCCAGGTTTTCTATCTTTATAAAATCAACAACACTGCTTTTGTTAAAAGGGTCATTTATTCCTACCTCCCAGCCTTTCTCTCCGGCCTGCTTATCAAGGGCATAGATATTTCCGCCGAAATTAATAAGGCCTTTTTTTATTCCATGGCTTCTGACAATTTTTACAACTTCGTCCACAGCATACCCTTTTCCGATCGCACCGTAATCAAGCTCAAGGCATTTAGAATCAAAGAAAATAGTGTTTTCTTTTTTATCGAGCCGGATTTTTTTATAGCCCGTGCATTTCAGGGCTGACTCAATTTGAGATTTTTGAGGTACCTGGTTTGCCTTAGAACTCTTTTTCCATAGTTCGTATAATATTCCTACTGTTATATCAAATGCCCCACCGGTTAGTTCAGAATATTTAATTGATTGTTCGGTAAGGGCAATAAATTCAGCCGGTACTGTAACCGCCGAAGTCGAGGCGTTCTTATTTACGCCAGCAAGAACACTGTCATCCCGGTAGTTGCTGAAGATATAATCTATACGGTTTAACCTTTCCTGGGACTCCCTCACCGCTTTCTCACATATGGCTTTGTTCCTGCAGTAGAGTTTGTACTGGAATTCGGAACCCATAATATAAAAAGCCCTTACGTGCAGAATCTCGGCATGCTGGTAACATGAAACAGTCAGTAATATGAGTAATAGAGGGAGGAAAATCTTCATACGTAGAATATAATCAAATGTATTATAAATTTACATTAATGTTTGGATTTTAAAAGCCAGTGCCCCGCAAGCAGCATCAGGGAAACAAACATCAGTATATAAAAAAACACGCCTGCCCAGCTTGGCTGATTAAATATAAATGTACCGCCTACAACAGAAATCAGGATTATTGCCATAAGCAGTATAAGGTATGTGGAACTTCTCATTCAATATTTTACTTTACAATAAGTAAAGTATTTCCCGTTTGGTTGATTATATAAAAATTTGAAGTTACATAATCAATATCTATAAGGGAATATTTTAAGCAATTTTTCGTTATGTGCATAGTCCCGACACTATCGAGAATACTGCAAAACTCATCTGTATCAATAAACTTCTCGTGAGTTTCAGGGACCTCTTCTTTCAATGAAAATATGTTTCCGGGCATTTTTACCATCCGCACAAATTATTTTTCCTACAGGTATCTTATAAAACAGTTTCTTGAATGCGGAATAAATTTAATATAAATATTTTGTTAAGAGTTGAGTAATTAAATGAAAACAGTACAAAAAGAGTTCAGTCTAGCCCCGAAGAAAAGAGGATTTCACCTGATTACAGGGGAGGTTGTTGAAAACATTCCTGAAATGAAGGAAATTGAAGTCGGCATTGCCCATATCTTTATATGCCACACTTCTGCATCACTAACATTAAATGAAAACGTTTCCCCGGACGTACTTACGGATTTTGAAAGCCATTTTAATGTAATGGTCCCTGAAAATGCAGATTACTATACACATACGATAGAAGGCAGCGATGATATGCCGGCACATATTAAATCGTCATTACTTGGAAGCTCATTGACCGTGCCGGTAAAGGGTGGGAGGTTTAATTTAGGTACATGGCAGGGCGTATACCTCTGTGAACACAGAAACAGCGGTGGACCAAGAAAACTCGTAGTGACAATCTTTGGTTAGTAGTTTAAGACAGTAGTTCCATGCCTTTAATAATGGTACTCCGGAATACTTCAATCCCGTGTGTGCCGCCGTTTACAGCTTTTCTTGCTTCTTTATAACTCTTCCTAAGCAGCGCATCTTTAATACGCATTTCCTTATCTTTTAAAAAAAGCGCGAGGACCCTTGCGGCTACCAGCGGGTCATTTGCTTTTTCCGGATTTTTAACCAAATCGGACCCCATCTTTAACTTTTTACTATAAACCGTGTAGTTATGTTTTCCCGTTAGCTGTATAAAACCCCTGCCCTTATATTTAGAGCCGTCGCCCTTTTTTCCGTTGCCAATATCAGCCCTGAAATCATAAAGGTCATACGGCTCACCCCCCGGAGAAGTATTCCATTTAGATTTAAATTCACTTATTGGTTCAAATCCGGCAGATTCTGCTTTTATTGTAGCGAGGGCCATTAGCACCATGTACCTGTCCGTGAGGTCCTGCTCTTTTAGAGCTTTCAATACCGCGGGCAGGTACTTCTTTATGTTCTTTTTTACCCTGGCTGATTTGGAAAAGAGTTTAGAAACAAGGCTGACAGTAATCTTTGAAATAATATCATCAGGATTAACTTTAATAATTTTTGGTACGGGTTTCGGTTTAACCCTCAGATCCCTGCTCTTAAAAAGTATCGCAAGCGTTTTGGGGCCGACAATACCGTCCGTTAAGAGTTTCTGGCTCCTTTGAAAGTTGATTACAGCAATTTCAGTAGCCCTTCCAAATATACCGTCGAGCTTCCCCGGAGAAAAACCTATATCCAGGAGCCTTGACTGCACCACTTCTACATCTTTACCTTTAGAACCTCTTTTGAGCATTGACATAAAAACCCCTTTTAATAATTTTATTAATATGCCGGTATTATTTCACCCGTACCGCCGTAAATCTCAAGCTCAAATCCATCAGGGTCAAGAAAGTGATATGCCCCCGATGTACCGTCCTCACTTACTATTATCTCTACAAATTCTATACCCCTGCTCTCAAGAATATCCTTTGCCTCTTCCACATTATCCACACGGAACGCTATATGGGATACAGATTCCACAACATTTTCGTCGGTATTTTTCCGGCTGTCTTCAGTAAGAGCCACAAATGACTTTTCTTTTTTCCCAAGAAATGATTTTTTATCGCCGCCGTCATTTCTGCCGTCATATAAAACCACCAGGTTCAGGATTTCGGTATAAAATTTAATTGACCTGTCCATATCTTTTACCACTATGGCCACATGGTCTATACCCGAAATAAACTGGTCATTACTCTTAAGTTTTTTTAAAATATCCATGGTCTCCTGCCCTTTTTTTTACAGAAAAATAAATTTTTGAAGATATTTGTAAACATTTTCTGTAACTTATTTATTTAATCATATAGTAACAAATATTTACCATATTAGTGATATGAAATTTATTTATATTTTAATAATAACTTTTCTACTGGCTCCTGTTACCGGTTTTTCAAAAAACTGTGAAGACTGTTCTGCAAGTAAACCGTGCAAAATAGTTATTCCAAAGGGCGACAAGTGCAATACCTGTGATATTAAGGTTCACTGCTCGGATGAGTTCTGGTACCAGCTCGACAAGAACTGCACTTACCTGGACTGCACCCTATTTACTCCTATCGAAAACCCGTTTGAACAGGAATCTGCTGAATAAATCAATAGGTAAAATTATTAATATTTTTTATATATTTTATTAATAATATTGATTAATGCATCACTTCTGATAACCTGAAAGAAATGGCGGAGAATGCAGAAAAAGCTAAAATTGTTATAATCGGGGGAGGATTTGCCGGCGCTAAATGCGCTAAAACCCTTTCAAATAAACTGGACCTTAAAAAAAATGAAATAATACTGTTCAACACGGAAAACCATATGGTTTTCCATCCCCTGCTTGCAGAGGTTGTGGGAGGTTCACTTGACCCGGACCCGGTAACTACCCCTCTCAGACAGCTGCTGCCAAAAGTCCGGTGCCGTACCGAAGAAGTACATCAAATTGATCTGGAAAATAATACTGTTTTATATGAAAACAATAATGCGACTTACGACAGTCTGACATACGACTATATAGTGATCTGCTGCGGATCGGCGGTAAACCTCAGTATTATTCCGGGTATGCAGGACCATGCATTTCCAATTAAAACTGTTGGTGATGCAATCGCCCTCAGGGTCCACGTAATAGAGCAGCTTGAAAAAGCAGAAGTTGAAGATGATCCCTCTGTAAAAAAACACCTTTTGTCTTTTATTATTATCGGCGGCGGTTTCAGTGGTGTTGAAGTAGCAGGTGAGATAAATGACCTTGTAAGAGGCGCAAACCGGTTTTACAAAAACATTGATGAAAAAGATGTCAGGGTAACTGTTGTTCATGGGCAGGACCAGATACTTCCCGAGGTAAGCCCTTCCTTAAGGGATTTTGCCCAGAAGAAAATGGAAAAAGCCGGGGTGACATTTGTCCTGGGTAATAACGCCAGCTTCGTAACCAATAAAGGTGTTGGCTACGGTGAAGACAGTATTGTTGAAGGAAACACAGTGGTTGCTGCCGTTGGAAATACAATGCCTTCAGTGATTAACCGCCTTTCTGCAGAAAAAGAAAGGGGACGGATATTAAATGAACCTGATATGAGAATTATTGGTTTCAAAAATGCATGGGCCATAGGTGACTGCGCCTGGACCATAAACAGCTTCGACAATAAACCCTGTCCTCCAACCGGCCAGTTTGCCGAAAGGCAGGGTAACCAGACTGCCCAAAACATTATCCGGGTTATGAAAGGTGAAGAAACCAAACCATTTGTTTTTAATCCCATTGGATTGCTTTGTTCCATCGGCGGGAATAACGCGGTAGCTGAAATAAAAGGAATAAAAATTTCCGGGTTTTTTGCCTGGTTTATGTGGCGTGCAATTTATCTCTTTAAACTTCCAAAATTTTCTAAAAAAGTAAAAGTTGGCCTTGACTGGGGATGGGACATTTTCTTTGCAAGGGACCTTGCACATACAAAAATTCAGCAGACTGACACCGTTGCTAAGGCCCATTTCGAACCAGGTGACTATATATTCAGGCAGGGAGAAAATTCTAATAATTTCTATATTCTTGAAAAAGGTGAAGTTGAAGTTATCAGGGTCAAACCGCCCGAAACAAAGGAAGAAATTGTTGCAGTACTGGGTGAAAATGATTTTTTTGGCGAGATGTCCCTCCTTCAGGGAACTCCTCATACGGCAAGTGTAAGGGCAAGGACAGTCATTGAATTACTGGTAATGGGAAAACACGTATTTGAAAAAACGAGCACAATTAAACCCTTCAGAAAACTGATCGAGGAAACAATAAGAAGAAGGGGCGTTAACATTTGGCAGAGAATGCCTCTCGTACATGAAATGCTGGAAAAGCAAACGGTTTTGGACCTCATGGACCCGGTTGATAATATTATTGGCAGCGGCAGTACCTTTGAAAATTTACTGGAAAGTTTTTACAGCACATCAAAAGATTTTTACTGCATTGTAAACGACGGGAAACTCGAAGGTATCGTGACAAGGTCCGACCTGTTCAGGGCAATTGAATCCGGTGCAACCAGAAGCAGCAAAGTGGGTGAATACATGGTAAAAGACCCGATCTCAGTTTCTGAGTCTGACAATGCTTTAACAGCAGCTGCAACAATGAAAGAACACGGCATTAAGAGGCTTTTTGTGGTTAATAATTTTGTGGATAACAGGCTGACAGGTTATATAAGGGCCGAAAAACTGCTTTACATTACAATGAAATCGTTATAGAACTAATTATATATGGACAACAATACAGAGAAGGAATTTCAAAGCTTTTCTGAATTTTACCCTTACTACCTTTCCGAACACGGGGATAAACTGAACCGTAGACTACATTTTACTGGCCTTTTTACCGCTTTATTAATCTTGGTTGTTTCTATTATTACTAAAAAATGGGCCTTACTGTTTCTTTTGCCCCTCTTTGGATACGGTTTTGCATGGGTGGGACATTACTTCTTTGAAAAAAACAGGCCGGCTACATTCAAATACCCACTATACAGTATTATGGGAGATATAGTGATGTTTAAGGACATATTAATCGGTAAAATTAAACTGTAAGTGGGATTCTATATTAAAAGATTAGTTATATTGAAATCCGGCAGTAGGTAAAAAACAGTATTTTTTTTACAACTATAAGGTTAATATAGTAAATAGATATGTTAAGCAAAACGGTTGGGTCTTATAAGATTATAGAAAAGATTGCATTTGGCGGTATGGGAGTTGTATACAAGGGGATTCATACACGGCTTGAGCAGTTTGTCGCAATTAAGGTGCTTTCTCCACAGTTTGCATCTAACCAAAACATGAAAAGTAAATTCCTGAGCGAGGCCAAGATCCAGGCCCAGCTCCTTCACCCTAATGTTGTAAATATTATGAACTTTATCGAGGAAGAAGATGAGACATATCTCGTAATGGAGTATATAGACGGGGAAACACTCGAAGAACTGCTGAACAGGAAAAACAGGCTCTCGATTGATGAAGCTCTGAATATTTCAAGGGGCATTTTAAGTGCTCTTAATTATATGCATTCCAAGGGTCTTGCTCACAGGGACATTAAACCAAGTAATATAATGTTTAACAAGGAAGGCGTGGTTAAAGTAACAGATTTTGGTATCACAAAAATAATTGGTGATGATAAAAACACAAAATCCGGCCTTGTCGGTTCATACACATATATGTCACCCGAACATATACTTGGTGAAGACGTGGGTATTGAATCAGATATATATTCTTTTGGTATAACTCTTTACAGGATGGTTACCGGGCAGGTGCCTTTTAAAGGTAACACCGAATACGCAATTATGAAGGGCCACCTGGAAAACCCCAGGGTACCGCCCTGGATCATAAATCCTGAATTACCCAGAAAACTTGGAAAAGTAATATTAAAATCAATATCAAGAAACCCGAAAGACCGCTACCAGGACACTGAAGAACTGCTTCAGGATTTGGAAAAATCCCTTGAGCCTGGTCTTTTCTTTGATGCAGCAGAGCTTATTGAATATAAGAATATATTGAGTAAATTCAGGTCTGAAACCTCTAATTTCCTGAATATGCACAAGATGAAGACCGCGACGCCTGTAATGCTTGCATTCCTTCTACTTCTTATCACATTCGGTTTTAGTTTTTCTGACAACTACATAGTGAATGAAACAGGTGACTTACTGGAAACTGCTTCAGATTTTCATTTTAAGACCATATACAATGAAAATGATGTAAGGGATGTCTCCTGGGAGTATATTGTATCGGGACTAGCCAATGATAAACCGCTAATAGAAGATAAAAAAAATTATTATGTAAAATCAAAGAAGAGGGCCAATTCCGATCTTGAAAGCAGCAGGCGTATATACAGGGGTAAGTACACCTATACAAATTTCGATGAAGACCTGGACAACGAGAGCCTGAAGAGCACACTCAAAAGAACAAAGATCCTCCCGATGCCTTAAATCAGCTACTCTTTCATAGAACTTTTCAATGCATCCCCGAGTTCTTTCATATCATAAGGTTTATGCAGTAATTCCCTGAAACCATAATTATGATATTCCTTAATGACCGGATTGTTCAGATACCCTGTTGAGAGAATTGCAATCACATCCGGATTTATCTCTCTCAGTTTCTCGATTGCCTCAAGCCCCTGCATTTCACCGTTAATTGTCAGGTCTATAAGCACAGCATCAAAGACCTTACCATTATTAAATGATTTGGTATATTTTTCGATAGTCTCTTCGGCATCGCCCGCATAATCCACATCGTAGCCAAGCCTGTTTATCATCGCAATTACGGTATCTCTTACGAGTACATCATCTTCCATGATAAGGACCTTGCCTTTCCCGGAGACAATTTTTTCAACTTTTTTCTTTTTCTTTATCTCGGCCTCGGCACTTGCCGGTATATATATAGTTGTGATTTTTCCTGAACCTTGATCTGGTCCGGTCTCAAGGTATCCTCCGTGTCTCTCAATTATGGAGTGAGAAGTCGCAAGCCTGATACCGCTTCCCTCACGGCTTGTGGTATTTATCGGGTCAATATTTGATTTCTCTGATTCTTTATTCATCCCAAGCTGTTTACAGTGAATATCAATTTTTACATATTTTCCCCCCGGAGTAAGGGCAAGGGACTGTTCACCGCCAATTGTAATATTGTCGGCGTTAAAGTTTATTAAACCACCTTTTAGCAATAATTCTTTTGCATCAACTACTATGTTGTTAATTACCTGTCCGAGCTGGGCCTGGTCTGCTTCTACCGCCCAGAGTTCATCAGCAATATTAAACTGCAGCATAATATTTGATTCCCCAAGTGCCGATCTGGCAAACTCCTTTAAAAGTCCGTCGATTGATACCGTCTTTTTAACCGGGTCTCCGCCCTTCGTAAGACTGAGGAACTGTTTTGTCAGGTCTTTTGCTTCAAAAGCGGCATCTTCGGCAAGTTTTAAATTCCCGAATATTTTATTTGAGGGTTTCAGTGTGACCCTTGCAAGGGAAAGGTTCCCTAATATGCTGCTGAGAAGATTATTAAAATCATGTGCGATACCCTCCGCAAGTGCTTCGAGGGACTGTAGTTTCTGGTTTCTCAGAGTTTCCCTTTCAATCTTTTTCCTCTCTATACCATAACGCATTGAACGAAGAAGAAGTGTTGTTTCAAACTTTCCTTTAACCAGATAGTCCTGTGCTCCCTGGTGAAGTGCCCTCAGCGCAAGCTCTTCATCATCAAGACCTGTTAATACAATTACGGGTATCTCGGGGTACTCTCCCCTGAGCTTCATACATGTTTCAAGCCCCTGGCTGTCCGGAAGTGAAAGGTCAAGAAGTACTATATCAAAATCTTCAAGTCCTAGTGTCTCAATTGCAGAAGCAAGATTATCGACAGTGTAAATATCAAACTTAAGTGTCTCTACATCATGCAGGGTTTCCTGTACAAGCCTCGCGTCTCCGGGATTGTCCTCTACTAATAATAATTTTAATATTTTTACGTCCATAATTGTTTACCTTGTTGGCAATTTTACAATACTCAGCCAAAAATCCTCTATAGATTTAACTACGTCAATAAACTGGCCCAAATCCACTGGTTTACTGACATAGCAGTTTGCATTAAGATCATAAACTTTCAAGATATCTTCCTCGGCCTGTGAAGTGGTAAGCACCACGACAGGTATTTTTTTTAAGTCCGGGTCCTTCTTTATGTCCAGCAGTACTTCCCTGCCGTCTTTCTTTGGAAGGTTAAGGTCAAGCAGTATAAGATCAGGTGTCGGGGAGTCTTTAAACTCATTTTCTTTTTTCAGAAATGAAATTGCCTGTACACCGTTCTCTACGATACTCAGTTTATTGTGCACTTTACCTTCCTTGAGGACTTCCTGTGTTAACCTGACATCACCCGGATTATCCTCCACCAGCAATATCTCTATTGGACTGCTTATTCCGTTCCTTAACAAAATTATACCACTCCCCTTTTCGGAATTGTAAAATAGAACGTACTTCCCTTACCGGGTTCCGAATTGACCCAGATATCGCCGTCATGTCTAGATACTATTTTTTTACATAATGCGAGTCCTATACCTGTACCTGCATAGTCTCCTTTCGCGTGAAGTCTTTGAAAAATAACGAATATTCTTTCAAAGTATTCAGGTTCAATCCCTATCCCGTTGTCCCTGACAGAAAATAACCAGCAGTTTTCATCATCCTCTGCACTGATGTTGATCTCGGGTTTTCTGTTTTTACAAAATTTAAGGGCATTTCCCGTAAGATTCTGTATCAGCTGGCTTATCTGTGTCTTATCTACCACAATCTTTTCCGGGAGATTACCAAGTGTTATTGTTGCACCGCTTTCCTCAATTGCAACTTCAAGATTTTTTAGGACACCGTTAATCAGCTCTTTGCAGTTTATTGTTTCGAACGGTTTTCCGCGGGTACTGACCCTTGAATATGAAAGCAGGTCATTTATCAGAATCTGCATTCTTTTTGCACCGTCCACCGCATAAAAAATAAAATCTGAAGCGTCCTTGTCGATCTGGTCTTTGTACCGTCTTTCGAGAAGGCCAAGATAACTGCCGACCATCCTGAGCGGTTCCTGAAGATCATGAGAAGCTACATAGGCAAACTGTTCAAGCTCTTCATTACTTTGCTCAAGCTTGGAGGCATATTCCTTAAGCTCTTCGGCTGCTTTCATTTTTTCTGTTATATCATGCATGGCAACGGAATATCCAATAAGGTCACCGTCAATGTCACGGAGCGAATTGATCATTATATTTGCCCAGAAACTTGTCTTATCATTTTTAACTATCCATACATCATGCTCATATGCATTTTCAAGGGAAGCGATTTTTAATCCGTTGGATGGGATCCCGGACTCTATATCATCGGGGAAATAAAATTTTGAATAAGACTCCCCAAGAATATCAGTATCTTTATAATCTGTAAGCTTTTCGGCACCTTTGTTCCAGTTCTTAACGTACCCGTCATTATCAAGCATAAATATTGCGTAGTCTTTTATGTTAGCTATGAGTAGCTTGTTGTATTCCTCGCTTTTAAACAGTGCTTCGGCTTTCTGGGCATTGTCTACGGCAGACTGTATCTGCTTTGAAATATTTTCCAGCAGCATAAGTTCATCCTGGTCAAACGCCTCGGTTTTAGAAGAAGTAATTACCTGTACGCCAACAACATTGTCCTGGTTGTATATAGGGACAGAAAGGTAACATTTGATACCCATTTTCAAACCGGCTTCACCTATGACATCGTCGTGTGTTGCGTCGGTTACATAACGTGCCTGCTCATCCAGTATTGTTTTCCACACAAGTCCCTTACCGTATGGAATCACTTCTGCTCTTTCCATATATTTTTTTGTAAAGCCCCTATGTGCTTTCATTACGGCGTTATCACCTTCAATCATATATACAGCAGCATGCTTCACCGAATCCACATTCTTCCTCAGGGCTTTTACCGCATTGTCAAAAACCTCTTCGAGATAGATCGATTTATGTACGCTCTGGGTTACTGAACTAAGTATATTTTCATATTTATTTTTCTTTGCTAGGTCTTCATAAAGCTTTGCCTTTGAAATTGAGATTGAAATCTGGTTTGTAATCAATGTAAATAGCTCTATCTGGTCATCATCATATTTTTGCACGTCATAACTTATAAACCATACAACTCCTTCTACCTGTTTATTAATAACAAGTGGTATTCCCAGTACGCAGTGCCAACCCATTTTCTTACCCGCCGGGCCGAGGTCCGGGTCGTTCTGTACATTTTCAATATGGTGGATTTCGCCTGTCTTTATTGTTTTCCAGGTAAGGCCGATACCGGGTTTTATTCTTGAAGCTTTTCTTAAATATGCCTGAGGAAAATTCCTGTGGTCCTGGATAACTGCGTCACCGGTTTTGCCATCCACCAGGTAAACACCTGATATATCCACATTTTCAATTAATACAATTTCGTCCATTGCTTTTTTATATACTTCTTTTACGTCTAAAGATTTATGTACCACGTCTGAGAGTTTATTTAATAGCTCAAGGTGGTTATTTCTTTTATTCAGTTCTTCAGCTTTTTTAGCATTTAATATTGCAATACTTATCTGAATCGCAACATCCTCGATAAGTTTTACTTCAATTTCATCAAATGAATTTTTCTTTTTTGAGTTAATATTTATAGAACCTACTACTTCATTCTCAACTACAAGAGGAACACATATATAGCTCTTTATACCCACTTTTTTACCTGCCGGCCCAATACTGTTATCAACTTCAACATCAGGGCAGCATACAGTTTTGTTTTCAAGAATTGTATTCCATGTAAAACCTTTGGGTTTGGGTATTGACTTCACAACAGAAATGAATTCCATCTGCCTCTCTAAGCCTTTATGGGATTTCATAACAGCAAAGCCATCTTCAACAAGGTAAATTGCAACATGGGAACACTGTTTTAAGTTCTTTTTTATTGAACCGACTGCATTTTGTAGCACGTCATCAAGTTTTATTGAGGTATGTACGCTTTGCACAATACTTGTGATTATGGTTTCGTACCTGTTTTTTATGGAAAGTTCTTTAAGGTTTTCTTTTATTCTTAGTTCCGACTGGGTAAGAGCTTCGGCCTTTCGGGCATTATCTATTGCTGTCTGGACCTGCTGGGCAACTATTTCGGTAACTTTTAAATCGTCCTCTGTAAATCCGTTTACCTCTGATGATGTAACTGCCAGTACACCTATGGTTTCCGATCCATGAAAGAGTGGAATTGAGATATAACTCGAGATACCCATCCTGATACCGGCCTCTCCTATTGTTTTATCTTCAGCTGTATCAAGGACAAAAAGGGGCTTTCTATCATCAATTGTTTTCCATATAAGTCCCTTTCCCTTTGGAATTCTGGAAGCCCTTTTAATATAGTTTTTAGTAAACCCCCTGTGGACCTGCATAACTGCTTCTTCATCTTCTATTAGATATATAGTGGCATGCATCACGGAATCTATATTTTTGCTTATAGAATCTACCGCGTATTCAAGTACGTCCTGAAGTTTCAGTGACTGGTGTACACTCTGGGTAACAGAACTGATAATTGCTTCGTACTTACTTATCTTTGAGGACTTAACCAAATTTTTTGTTAAGGCATTCTCAATTCTTTTTCTTTCTTCAATTTCAGATTTAAGGCTGCGGTTCAGCTTCTCAAGTTCAATAGTCCTTTCGTGAATTTTAAGTTCGAGGTCTTCTACGGAAATGCGGTGGTCTATTGCAGTCTTCTCTAATTCGTTTGATTTGTTGTTGAGAGTATTTTTAAGCTTCTGTGTTTTTTTATCAAAATACTGGTAGGTACTGTTTACAGTTGATAAAAAATTATCAACATCTTTGGGAATATCACTTGACCCGTTGATCTTAAAGTATTTTTTGATCTGTTTTTTAAGTAATCCATGTAAATCTTTATTCATTTACACAATATCCCGGTCAATTTTTAAAATCATTATTTAAAAATTAAATATCACTCAATAACTATCTGGGAATAAAAATTAGTAAGTAAAGCCCCAAATTAACTATTTTTCCACATTATTATTTATTAAATAGTGCAAAAATTATGCCATTAAAGTATCCGTTAGATAAGTATAAAAATTGCACCAATTATTAATAAAACTTCATTAATATATATATTTTAAGCCCAAAAATTGAAAATGATTATCAATATTTTAGATAAAAGAGGGAAATTTAATTCACAACGGACCAAAATTAGCTAAAATCGGCAATTTATAAGATAAATGTATAAATTTAAGGAAAAAAGACAAAATTTGTATTGAATTCTTAACAATTATAAATCTGCTATTTGTCCGGATGTTTTTTGATTTTGTTGTACCTGAAAGTAACAACGCTGCAGTTCCCGCAGTTATAAGCATGTAGTACAGGCCTTTTAACCCAGAAAATTGTACCGGGAAGTCCCGTCAGCATATTTGGCAGTCCAACAGGTTCATTACGTTCCCTCCAGTTAATACCGCCTACCCCGGGAATATACCCCTCGGTCATTTCACCTCCGCATTCCGGGCATGATATTGTGCCGTTTGCAGTGGAAAACTCGGTACTCAGATTTACAGGTTTTGCCCTTTTCTTAAAGGATTTGTATACATGTAACGCAAAACCCAGAAATAGCAGCAGGAATACCGCGCCAAAACAGACAGCTATAAGACTAAGGATATAAAGGCTTTTTGCATTACCGGGTAAAAAGCATTCTTTACTTTCGGGCACGGTATATAAAATCTCTATCCTGTCACTCACCGAATATTTTTTATATACATTTTTTGATACTACCGCATTACATAAATGTTCACCATTATCAGTTGGACTACTATATTGTAGTTTAAAGATATGGCGGTCAGAAGCAGTACTGTTTCCGTTTTGAATAAATTCACCAGCCCTGACAACGCCTTTATCAGTTATTTCTGCTTTTGTATTAATCCCGTTTGTGCTAAGACTGCGGTAAAAAAAGAAATCCCCCAGGTATTTAACCGGTATATAGACCGAGACTACACAAAAAAGAACAAGCAATAATACGGGTAATAGCAACTCTTTTTTATTGGACATTGTTTTTTTATTTCTATTATAATGATTATTTGTACTAAAAATAACATCAAAACAATATAATAGTTAACTTTGGCTATAATTTTATTAATAATTCTTAATCAAGAAACATTACCAGGTACTTGACTTTTATTGAAAATAGTAGTTTTATAATAGGGTGGAAGTTTGAGTGCTTCCATGTTTTAGACCTTTTAGAGGAGATCATTAATGGGCACAATAAACAAAATTCATATATTTGCAGCATTTTTTGTAATTCTACTTTCAGCTTCATGTGTAAAGACAGTAGATCTGACTGCTGATTCTGATCCAACACCTCCAGAGGTTGAATTACTGGTCAACAGGGTACCTGTTACCACTCCCGAAGATGAACCAATTGTAATTAATATGCTTCTTTCCCAGAATATTCAGCTGCTGGGGACCGCTGTTGATGAAGAGTCCGGTGTAAAGCATGTAAGTGTCGGCACAGCTTTGACATATACCTGTCTAGATAAAGAGGACAGGAAAGTATATTCAGGTGCTGGTGAATGGTCATCAAACAAGAATGTTCCCGGACAGTTAAAGAGGGTTGATGTAGATGTTGAAAGACTTGCATCACACAATTTCAGGCTTATTTACCTCAGGGACCAATGTGACAGGGATGAACTTTTCCTAAATGCCGAAGGTGAGTTATATGTTTCAGCCAGGAACTACTTTGGTAAACTCAACCAGAAAACCTATAAGGTAATTTTCCAGCCAACAGATCCTTATAGCGATTAATCTTTGAGTTTTATTATTATACGGATTGAAGTTCAATATCACCCATTTTCTTTGGGCCTGCGGTCAATTCATTTTTCTTATTTCCGTAACTGCTCAGTACTGCTCCGAGTATCATCTCTATCTTACTCATGACTTCAACTGGTGAGTTTGCCTTTTCAATATACCCTACAGCACCCAAATCAAGGCCGGCACTGATTTTTTCTACCTGTATTACACCTGTAAGCAATATCACAGGTACTCTTTTTAATTTATCATTACTTTTAATAACCCTCAGGAATTCCACACCGTCCATTTCAGGCATATTAATATCGAGTAGGATAAGATCAGGCTTCCTTGTATCGTTTAGGTGTTCTAATGCTGTTTTACCATCAACTGCAGTCTCAACCTGAAACCCCTTCATCTCCAGCAGTTCGTAGTAGAGATTTCTTAATAGTTCTTCATCTTCAATAACTAATATTCTGGGCATCACTTTCTCCTTTTGAGACTAATTCAACTACATAACTACATATTGCAAATAACATACCAACTATATGAACATTTATTCAATAACACCGTAACATGCCTATATTATTGAATAATATTAAAAACAGCAGATTTTAAACCAATAGTTATTTTTAATTACAGGTGTGCAAAAAATTACAATATTTGTCAAAAAGGAAAGAATTGTTAAGCCGTAAAAAAAATGTAAATTCTATACTTCTGTATTATTGATTTAGAGTTTATTCCGGGATTTTCGTTTTCTTCGGGCTTTTTGCTTTTTTATCTTATCAATCTTTTTTTTTGCTTCTGAATCAATACCTGCTTTATCAAGCTCAATCCTGCTAAGAAGTTCCCTTCTTGCAAAGAACCGGTTTAAGAGCTGTGACCTCTCTTTGTCGTATTTTACCGAAATGCCGGTTGGGATATGTTTGAGGTTCACACATGTGCTGTTTTTATTAACGTTTTGACCGCCCTTTCCCCGCGATTTAACAAAAGTTTCGATGAGGTCTTTTTCATGGACATTTAACTCATCCATCTTTTTTAAGAGGGCATTTTCTTTTTTCCGGCTTACATTGAATTTACCCATTCTAAGGTCGTTACTTAATAAAAAGAAGTTTTAAAAGGTCCCTTCTCGCTACAATACCAACAAGCTTATCGTCTTTTACAACAGGAACCCTGTGAATATTGTATTTTATAATTTTTTCGAAGAAGTCTACAATTGTTTCATCTTCCGAAATGAATATTGGAGGTGTGGACATAATATCCTTTACTTTCATTGTTTTTGCATTTTTATACATCTCTTCAATCCCACCCTCGTTAAGCCATTTGCCAAAGAGCTGGGGCGCGTGGTTCCGGGAGAACGGAATGAGCTTTTCTTTACCGGCAAAATCGGACTCAGATAAAAACCCGACCAGTTTACCATCATCATTCAGGACCGGGAGGCAGCCTATATTTTTTTCAAGCATCTTAACGGCAACTTCGCTTAGTGTATCCTCTTCATTCGCGGTAAAAACATTGGTAACCATTATGTCTTTAATTATTTTCATCTATATCCTCCAGAAGTTTCTCATTCTCCTCAATAGTTTTTTTTCGATCTGAATTGTTTTTTTTCATCTCTTTAATTGATTTTCCGACATCAACCAGGGACACGCTGTTTTCAGGACTTTTAAATAAATAAGTTTTTGCATATAGAAGCGCATAAATAAAAATTGATACAACAATAATTATTGATAAAATCAGCCTGAGCATTTAATCTCACTTTCCTTGAAAGCAGAAATTGTGGATATATAATATCACATATGAACACAGATGAAATCAAATCTTTAATTGAAAACGGCCTTTCAACATCGTTTGTGAATGTTGTTGGGGACGGTACCCATTTTGAAGCGATAATCGTATCAAATCAATTTGAAGATAAAATGCTTATTGATCGTCATAAGCTTGTATACAGCGCACTTGGTGATGCTATGAAGGAAGCAATTCATGCACTGTCAATGAAGACTTATACGCCGGAGCAGTGGCAGAATATTCAGCAAAAAGGAGATTAAAATGTCAGATAGTATCAATGAAAAAATAAAAAATCAGATCGAAAACAACAGTGTAATACTTTTCATGAAAGGGTCCCGGGACATGCCCATGTGCGGCTTCTCAGCTAGGGTTGTTGAGATCCTGAATACCTACGGTAAAGAATACGAAACAGTTGATGTCCTTCTTGACCCGGAAATCAGGCAGGGTATCAAGGATTTTTCAAACTGGCCTACAATACCTCAGCTTTATGTAAACGGGCAGTTTATTGGCGGGTGTGATATTTGTATGGAAATGTACGACAATGGCGAACTTGAGACATTGATAAACTCAGTCTCATAATAACCGCCATTGCCGTAAAATTTTTAAATGTACTCCTGGTAGTAGTCAGAAAGCTTTTCCCTCAGAAATAGCCTTGCTCTGAGTGCCCTTGACTTCACAGCAGGAAGTGAAAGATCAAGAATGTCTGCTACTTCCTGGTTGGAGAGCCCTTCAACATCTTTTAACTGAAAAACCGATTTATATTTTTCCGGCAGTTCATCAATTGCGTCCTGTAGTTTGGTACTTCCTTCCTCGCCCAGGATTTTATCCTCAGGGACATTACTCCAGTCTTTAAGGAACACATCCTGTAAATTTCCTGATTCATCGAATCTCGTTAGGTCTTCGATCTTCATTTCATTGTCATTTACCTTTTTCTTTGAGCGAAGATACATAAAGCTTGTATTCATTGCGACTTTGTACAGCCATGTTGTAAACTTCGAATCGTTGCGAAAGCTTCTAAGGCTCTGTACCAGGATAATAAATACGTTCTGCAGTACTTCCTCTGCAGCTGTCATATTTCCAGTAATACGGTATGCCGTCCTGAAGATCTTATCGCCATGCCTATCTACAAGTTCATTAAATGCCCCTTCCAGGGAATCATTTACATACATTTGTACAAGCTCTTCGTCACTTAAGCATTTATAGTAGTTAAGCTCCAGAGAATAGAGCATTCCTTCCTTTTTTACCTTGTCTACTACTTCCCTGCAATCCAGTGTGTTATTTGACATGACTAAACCTCCTGTTATTTGACCAGTCATCTATATATACGTCAAAAAATATATTTTAGACTTCTTCACAACTACATATTGATAAATTTCTTACAACACATCCTAAATTCTTTACTATCTCGGGGTCATTAAATGTTTTACCCATAAGTGAAAGCCCTTCCATGTATGCAATTATACTCTGCGCTGTTGCATAACTGTTAGTATTTCCGGGAAGTTCACCTCTTTCTACAGATTTATTTATAATTTTTTCAAAACAGTCTATCCATTCCCTGAATATATTCTCTATTACCAGCCTTATTTCCTCTTCCTGAGTGCTTAGTTCAAGTGCGAGGTTACCGAAAGGGCATCCGGATAAACATCCGTTGCATTCCTTTGAATTCACGCTCATCTCGTATGACTTATTCAATAGTGAATCAAATTTGTCTTCAAGGCTGAGATCAGACTCAATTAACGGGTTTATTATGTTATCACGGTAATAGTCCCACATGGCCTTAAGGGAAATAATGGTCAGTTCTTTCTTGGAATCAAAGAAATGATAGAAGCTGCCTTTCTTTACGCCTGCATGGTCACAAAGCTCCTGCACACCGACAGATGAGTAGCTCCTGTTGCTTATCAGGTTGATTGCGCTGTCTATTAATTTGTCTTTTGCTTCGCTTGTTCTGCCCATTAACTTTTCCTATTAGTTGACCAGTTGGTAAAATAATAGCACTATCTTAAAAATATGTCAAGAAAGTTTTTTATTTTATTATTTTATACAAAGAAAAGGCCTGCAAGTTGTTAAACTTACAGGCCCTTTAAATTCATTTCATCTCGAACATCGTGAGAGATCTAATCTTTATTATTCAGTCTCCTTCTGAAGATCCTCAGCAGAACAAGTCCCGGAATAAGTGCAAACACCGCGAGTGTTCCATATTCCCTTGTCCCTGCAGATGCTAATGTACATCCCTGACCGTTATCTGTTACAAGGATACTTATAAACCCGAGAAGCTCCTGTGAAAAATCAGGTGAATCTATTCTTAACTCAATTGTTCTCCTGTTTTCAAGATTTTCAGGGTTCTTGGAATTAATGAATACATCAAGTATCAGGTCAAAAGAAGCATTATCAGCAAGGAAAGGTATATTACATATAAAACTGAGAACTTCCTTGCTTGAAACCGCAAGTTCCTCTTCCTGCACAACCTCTGCGCAGCTTCCAATACTCGGCTCAATAATGGCACTTACTATATCAAGGCCGTCATCTTCAAGTATCTCTATTGTAAGGTTACTGAGGTTTTTTGCGTTTGTTAACTCTTCCGGCAGTTTCACAAGAATTGATTCAGTAGCCTGGCCTGTAAGGTCAATCTGGTTTGTAGTTTCATCACCAAATGGTCCGTATTCTGACTGGCCAAATAATATGAAATATGGATTAGCTGCAACTATATTACCACCGTTGTTGTCATCATTATCATCATTATCATCATTATCATCATTGTCATCATTATCATCATCGTCGTCATCGTCATCACCATCGGCACCCATCTCGGTACATGTCAACGTACAGCTCCTGTCCATATCCATTGTTACGGTTGCGTCGCCGTTATTTGGCGCTCCTGCACAGTCGCCAGACCATACCTGGTCTACTCCAACAATAACGTTTGGTGTTAATGTTGCCATTGACCCTTCAG